>ERZ894226.1227-NODE-1227-length-10916-cov-10.456772_pt1 | contig 10916 bp, 6 predicted proteins | sample MGYA00380294_ERZ894226 | MGnify/ENA primary metagenome ERZ894226 (study PRJEB32331, sample SAMN06328434) | human gut metagenome | biome: human gut microbiome; feature: stool | host: Homo sapiens | collected 2014-10-29 ... | reverse complement strand
TGCCAAACCCGAAGGCTGGTACAGTAACAATGGACGTTACAAAAGCTATCAACGAAATCAAAGCTGGTAAGATTGAGTACAGATTGGACAAGACAAATATCATCCATGTACCGGTAGGAAAAGCTTCTTTCACTGAAGAACAGCTTGCTGACAACTTCCAGACGCTTATCGATGCGATTAACAAAGCTAAACCGGCAGCAGTAAAGGGTCAGTATCTTAAGAGTGTGACACTTACTTCTACAATGGGACCTGGTGTAAAAATCAACCCAATGAAGCTTGCTTAATCAGTATTGAATAAATGTAAATAATAGAGACACCGTATGCGGAGTGATCCGTTACGGTGTCTTTTTGTGCAACATGAAATCTAACAAACAGTATTCTGTATACATTGTGCATTTTTTGACGAACAATGCATGAAAACATTGAAAATCGGGGAAAATAATGATAACCTATGCCTGTGAAAAAAATATCAAGCAATTAAAAGGAGGCACTTTGTCATGGTTAATATTCAAAAGGCAGCAATTATCGGATGTGGGTTTGTAGGAGCGTCCTCTGCGTTCAGCTTACTTCAGAAAGGGATCTTTTCCGAACTGGTACTGATCGATGCGAATAAAGAAAAAGCAGAAGGGGAGGCAATGGACATAAGCCACGGTAGACCATATGCGCACCCGATGAAAATATATGCGGGATCTTATGATGATATCAGTGATTGTTCACTAATCATCATTACAGCTGGAGCAAATCAAAAACCGGGAGAGACAAGACTGGATCTGGTACACAAAAATGTAGCAATTTTCAAATCGATTATTCCGGAAATCACAAAACGCGGATTTGAAGGAATCCTGCTTGTTGTAGCAAATCCGGTGGATATTCTGACTTATGCGGCACTTAAGATTTCCGGATACCCGAAGGAAAGAGTATTCGGAAGCGGAACCGTTTTGGATACTGCAAGATTCCGCTATCTGTTAAGTGAACATCTTCAGGTTGCGAGCCGGAGCGTACATGCCAATATCATCGGAGAGCATGGAGACAGTGAGCTTGCTGTATGGAGCGGGGCAAATGTAGCGGGAATTCCAATCAATGATTTCTGTGAACTTCGCGGACATTATCAGCATCAGGAATCCATGGAAAGAATTTATAAGACTGTGCGGGACAGTGCTTATGATATTATCCAGAAAAAGGGTGCAACCTATTATGGTGTGGCAATGGCGGTTGCGAGAATTGCAGAAAGCATTGTTATGAATGAAAATGCGGTTCTTCCTGTCACGAGTCTGATGGAGGGAGAATACGGACTGGAAGGACTCTGTATCAGTGTTCCGACCATAGTTTCGCAGAAAGGTGCAGAAAAAGTTCTTGAGATTCCACTGAGCGATGAAGAAAAAGAAAAATTGCTTTCATCTGCAAAAGAATTGAAGGAAGTTCTGGATGGTTTGGACTTATAATAGAAGAAACTGGATGAAATTGAAAAAATGAAAAAATACACTTGACTTTCTGGTAAACGTATGCTATATTTACGAAGTAACTGCCGAAGACAGTAGGTGCCGTAAGGCATAAGGGTCAAAACGCCTACCGAGGAAGACAAGATTCATTAGATTTGAATTTGTAAACCTCTGTGCTTTGGCGCGGAGGTTTTTTAGCGCATGATTGCGTGATATGAAAGTCCCCGCTGGGACCGAGACTTTCTGGCAGTTGAAAATACTACAAGGAGGTGCACCATTCGTGGCAAAAGTTGAATTAAAACAACCTATCGTACAGGCAATCGTTGAAGATCTCACAGATGCTCAGTCAGCAGTTATCGTTAACTACTGTGGACTTACAGTAGCTCAGGATACTGAACTTCGTAAACAGCTGAGAGAAGCAGGTGTTATCTACAAAGTTTGCAAGAACACAATGATGAAGAGAGCTTTTGAAGGAACAGATTTCGCACAGCTTGACGAATATCTGGAAGGACCGAACGCTATTGCAATTTCTAAAGAAGATGCAACAGCACCGGCAAGAATCATCTGCGATTTCGCTAAGAAAGCAGAAGCTCTTGAAGTAAAAGCAGGTGTAGTTGAAGGCTCAGTATATGATGCAGCTGGTATTCAGGAACTTTCTAAGATTCCGTCGAGAGAAGTACTGCTGTCCAAATTACTTGGAAGCTTACAGTCACCTATTACAAACCTTGCTCGTGTTCTTAATCAGATCGCAGAACAGGGTGATGCTCCGGCAGAAGCTGAAGCAGAAGCACCGGCAGCAGAGTAAGCTGTACCGGAATCCCATCCGAGTGTGGGAACAGTAAGAGGCGAAAGAGCCAATCATTAAAATCAAATGGAGGAAAATAAAATGGCAAAATTAACAACAGCAGAATTTATTGAAGCTATCAAAGAATTATCTGTACTTGAATTAAATGACTTAGTTAAAGCATGTGAAGAAGAATTTGGTGTATCCGCAGCAGCAGGTGTTGTAGTAGCAGCAGCTGCAGAAGGTGGAGCAGCAGCAGAAGAAAAAGATGAGTTCGACGTAGAACTTGTTTCTGCTGGAGCATCTAAAGTTAAAGTTATCAAAGTTGTTCGTGAAATCACAGGACTTGGACTTAAAGAAGCTAAAGAATTAGTTGACGGAGCACCGAAGGTAGTTAAAGAAGGCGTTTCTAAAGCTGAAGCTGAAGAAATCAAAACAAAACTTGAAGCTGAAGGAGCAGAAGTTAACCTTAAGTAATTTTGGTTATCACACTGTGAATGACAAGAGCGTATCGCGCAGGATTTCCTGCAGTGATACGCTCTTTTGATTTTTTGTACTTTTCTGCGGTATGCATACAATGATGACGAGGATTGCGAGAGTGCAAAGCACGGAGCAATCTGGTATCAAAGGGACCGAAAATAAATTTTGTCACTTACATTATAAAATACAATAAAAATACAATTCTTTGAAAAGTTAGACTTGACAATCGGGAAAAACCTGTGGTAAAGTAAAAAATGCGCTATTGTGGAAACGTATGCCATAAGTGCGCCCTGAATAAGGCGGAAATAACCCGAAAATTTATCATATAAGGAGTGAAACGTCAAATGGAGAAAAACAGAATTCGTCCCATCACAAACGGAAAAAGTATGCGCATGAGCTATTCCCGGCAAAAAGAAGTACTCCAAATGCCTAATTTGATCGAAGTTCAGACCGACTCTTACAAATGGTTCCTGGATGAAGGATTAAAAGAAGTATTTGATGATATTTCTCCGATTACCGATTACAGCGGACATCTGAGCCTGGAATTTGTCGACTTTACATTGTGCACAGATGAAACCAAGTACACAATCGAGGAATGTAAAGAACGCGATGCTACTTATGCTGCACCGCTTAAAGTGAAGGTAAGACTTCACAACAAAGAGACAGATGAGATCAATGAACATGAGATCTTTATGGGTGATTTACCGATTATGACAAGAACCGGTACCTTTGTAATCAATGGTGCGGAACGTGTTATTGTCAGCCAGCTGGTGCGTTCACCTGGTATTTATTATGGAATTGCGCATGATAAACTTGGTAAAGAATTATACTCTTGCACCGTTATCCCGAACAGGGGTGCATGGCTTGAATATGAGACGGACTCCAATGACGTTTTCTATGTCCGTGTGGACAGAACCCGTAAGGTGCCGATCACAGTCCTGATCCGTGCACTTGGTATTGGAACGAATGCTGAGATTATCGATCTTTTTGGTGAAGAGCCAAAGATTCTCGCAAGTTTCACAAAGGATACTTCAGAGAACTATCAGGAAGGTCTTCTCGAATTATATAAGAAGATCCGTCCGGGTGAACCGCTTGCTGTAGACAGTGCAGAAAGTCTGATCACCAGCATGTTCTTTGACCCGAGACGTTATGACCTTGCAAAGGTTGGACGTTATAAATTTAATAAGAAGCTTATGCTCAAGAACCGTATCACAGGACATACGCTGGCTGAAGACGTAGTAAGCCCGATGACAGGTGAAGTAATTGCAGAAGCAGGAGCTGTCGTTGACAGAGAACTTGCAGATGTCATCCAGAATGCAGCTGTTCCATATGTGTGGATCGCAAGAGAAGAAAGTGACCGTAATATCAAAGTACTTTCTAATATGATGGTAGATCTCAAAGCTGTATGTGGAATCGATCCGGAAGAAGTTGGCGTAACTGAACTGGTATACTATCCGGTACTTGCTGAACTCCTGGAAGAGACAGCCGGAGATATCGATGAGCTGAAAGAAGCAATTCATAAGAATATTCATGAACTGATTCCGAAGCATATTACAAAAGAAGACATTATGGCGTCTATCAATTACAATATGCATCTTGAATATGGAATCGGTAAAGATGATGATATTGACCACTTGGGTAACAGACGTATCCGTGCGGTTGGAGAACTTCTCCAGAATCAGTACAGAATCGGTCTTTCAAGACTGGAAAGAGTTGTTCGTGAAAGAATGACAACACAGGATCTGGAGGGCATTTCTCCGCAGTCACTGATCAATATCAAGCCTGTAACTGCTGCTGTTAAAGAGTTCTTCGGATCATCACAGCTGTCACAGTTCATGGATCAGAATAACCCGCTTGGTGAGCTGACTCACAAGAGACGTCTTTTCGCACTTGGTCCTGGTGGACTTTCCCGTGACCGTGCCGGATTCGAGGTCCGTGACGTTCACTACTCACATTACGGAAGAATGTGTCCGATCGAGACACCTGAAGGACCGAACATCGGTCTGATCAACTCTCTCGCATGTTATGCAAGAATCAATGAGTACGGATTTATAGAAGCACCGTACCGTAAGATTGACAAAACAGATCCGCAGAATCCGGTTGTAACCGAAGAGGTAGTATATATGACTGCGGATGAAGAAGATAATTATCATGTAGCACAGGCGAATGAGCCTCTGGATGAGGAAGGACATTTCATTCATAAGAATGTATCTGGTCGTTTCCGTGATGAGACTCAGGAATACGAGAAAAGAATGTTTGATTACATGGACGTATCTCCGAAGATGGTATTCTCTGTTGCTACAGCACTGATTCCGTTCCTGCAGAACGATGATGCGAACCGTGCGCTGATGGGGTCCAACATGCAGCGTCAGGCCGTACCGCTTCTTACTACAGAAGCTCCGGTAGTCGGAACAGGTATGGAAGTAAAATCTGCTGTCGACTCAGGTGTATGTGTCGTTGCAGAAGAAGGTGGTATTGTTGAAAGATCAACATCTACCGAAATCACAATTAAACAGGATGACAAGACGAAAAAGACTTATAAGCTGACCAAATTCCTGCGAAGCAACCAGAGCAACTGCTATAACCAGAGACCGATCGTTGTTAAAGGTGAAAGAGTTGAAAAGGGACAGGTAATCGCAGACGGACCTTCTACCTCCAATGGTGAGATGGCGCTTGGTAAGAACCCGTTGATCGGATTTATGACCTGGGAAGGTTACAACTACGAGGATGCTGTACTTCTTAGTGAACGTCTTGTACAGAATGATGTTTATACATCTGTTCATATCGAAGAATATGAAGCAGAAGCCCGTGATACAAAGCTCGGACCAGAAGAAATCACACGCGATATTCCTGGCGTAGGAGATGATGCACTGAAAGATCTGGATGAGAGAGGTATTATCCGTATCGGTGCTGAGGTTCGTGCAGGAGATATTCTTGTCGGCAAAGTTACTCCGAAGGGAGAGACAGAACTGACAGCAGAGGAAAGACTTCTTCGTGCAATTTTTGGAGAAAAAGCTCGTGAAGTAAGAGATACTTCTCTGAAAGTACCTCATGGTGAATACGGTATCGTTGTAGATGCAAAAGTATTTACAAGAGAAAATGGGGATGAACTTTCACCGGGAGTTAATCAGGCAGTCCGTATTTACATCGCACAGAAGAGAAAGATCTCTGTAGGTGATAAGATGGCCGGACGTCATGGTAACAAGGGTGTTGTTTCCCGTGTACTTCCTGTAGAAGATATGCCGTTCCTTCCGAACGGACGTCCGCTTGACATCGTGCTGAACCCACTGGGTGTACCGTCACGTATGAATATCGGACAGGTACTGGAGATCCACCTTTCTCTGGCTGCCAAAGCACTTGGATTCAACATTGCAACACCAGTATTCGATGGTGCAAACGAGGTTGATATTATGGATACCCTGGATCTGGCGAACGATTATGTTAACCTGTCCTGGGAAGAATTTGAAGCAAGACATAAAGAAGAACTTCTTCCGGAAGTTATGGATTATCTGTATGAGAACAGAGACCACAGAGCACTGTGGAAAGGCGTTCCGCTTTCAAGAGACGGTAAAGTAAGACTGAGAGACGGTCGTACCGGAGAATATTTCGACAGCCCGGTAACAATCGGACACATGCATTATCTGAAACTGCATCACCTGGTTGATGATAAGATCCATGCACGTTCAACAGGTCCTTACTCACTGGTAACACAGCAGCCACTTGGTGGTAAAGCACAGTTCGGTGGACAGCGTTTCGGAGAGATGGAGGTTTGGGCGCTGGAAGCTTACGGTGCATCTTATACTCTGCAGGAAATCCTGACAGTTAAATCCGATGATGTGGTTGGTCGTGTGAAGACATACGAAGCAATCATCAAAGGTGAAAATATTCCTGAACCGGGAATTCCGGAATCCTTCAAGGTACTTCTTAAAGAACTTCAGTCACTCGGTCTGGATGTACGTGTCCTGGATGAGAACAATGAAGAAGTTCAGATCATGGAAAGTGTAGATTACGGTGATACAAACCTGAATCACATTATTGAAGGAGACAGACGCTACAATAACGACGAAGATTACGGCAAACACGGATACAGCAAGCAGGAATTCTCAGAAGGAGAACTGGTTGATGTAGAAGATGAGCCGGAGGAAGATGACAGCTTCGACGATTTTGATGGCGATATGAACGATGATTTTGATGACGACATGGATTTAGAATAGGAGGATGCCGAGAATGACAGAAACAAAAAAAGAACCAACGTATCAACCGATTTCATTTGATGCGATTAAAATAGGTCTGGCATCTCCGGAAAAGATTCTGGAATGGTCAAGAGGTGAAGTTACAAAGCCGGAGACAATCAACTACAGAACACTGAAGCCGGAAAGAGACGGTCTGTTCTGTGAGAAAATCTTCGGACCTAGCAAAGACTGGGAATGCCACTGTGGTAAATACAAAAAGATCCGTTATAAAGGTGTTGTATGCGACCGCTGTGGTGTAGAAGTAACAAAAGCAACTGTGCGACGTGAACGTATGGGTCACATCGCACTTGCAGCACCGGTTTCTCATATCTGGTATTTCAAAGGTATTCCGAGCCGTATGGGACTGATCCTGGATCTTTCACCGAGAACTCTGGAAAAAGTACTGTATTTCGCTTCTTATATCGTACTTGATAAGGGAGAGACAGATCTCTCTTACAAGCAGGTTCTTTCAGAAGCTGAATACCAGGAAGCAAGAGAAAACTGGGGCAATGGCTTCCGCGTAGGAATGGGAGCAGAAGCGATCAAAGAACTTCTTGAAGCGATCGATCTTGAAAAAGATTATGCTGAACTGCAGGCAGGACTTGAGGGTGCTACCGGACAGAAGAGAGCAAGAATCGTTAAGAGACTTGAAGTAGTAGAAGCTTTCCGCGAATCAGGAAACAAACCGGAATGGATGATCATGACTGCAATCCCGGTAATTCCGCCGGATCTGCGTCCGATGGTACAGTTGGATGGTGGACGTTTTGCAACATCTGACCTGAATGATCTGTACAGAAGAATTATCAACAGAAATAACCGTCTGAGAAGACTCCTTGAACTGGGAGCTCCGGACATTATCGTTAGAAACGAAAAGAGAATGCTGCAGGAAGCTGTAGATGCTCTGATCGACAATGGACGTCGTGGACGTCCGGTAACAGGTCCTGGAAACAGAGCACTGAAATCCCTTTCTGATATGCTGAAAGGTAAATCAGGACGTTTCCGTCAGAACCTGCTCGGAAAACGTGTTGACTACTCAGGACGTTCCGTTATCGTTGTAGGACCGGAATTGAAGATCTATCAGTGCGGTCTTCCGAAAGAAATGGCAATCGAGCTGTTCAAGCCGTTTGTTATGAAAGAACTTGTTGAGAGCGGAGCTGCTCACAATATTAAGAATGCTAAGAAAATGGTAGAGCGTCTTCAGCCGGAAGTATGTGATGTGCTTGAAGATGTAATCAAAGAGCATCCGGTTATGCTGAACCGTGCTCCTACACTTCACCGTCTTGGTATCCAGGCATTTGAACCGATTCTGGTAGAAGGTAAAGCAATTAAGCTTCATCCACTGGTATGTACCGCATTCAATGCCGATTTCGATGGTGACCAGATGGCGGTTCATCTTCCGCTTTCTGTAGAAGCTCAGGCTGAGTGCCGTTTCCTTCTGCTTTCACCAAACAACCTTCTGAAACCGTCTGATGGTGGTCCGGTAGCTGTTCCTTCACAGGATATGGTTCTTGGTATCTACTATCTGACGCAGGAAAGACCGGGAGCCAAGGGAGAAGGAAAAGTATTCAAGAGTGTGAATGAAGCGATCCTTGCTTATGAAAACGGAGTTGTAACTCTTCACTCAAGAATCAAAGTACGTGTGACAAAGACGATGCCGGATGGGACAAAGAAGACCGGTACAGTAGAGTCTACACTTGGACGTTTCATTTTCAACGAAATCATTCCGCAGGATCTTGGTTTTGTTGATCGTGAAAAAGAAGGAAATGAACTGGTTCTTGAAGTGGATTTCCATGTAGGAAAGAAACAGCTGAAACAGATTCTTGAAAAAGTTATTAACACACATGGTGCGTCAGCTACAGCTGAAGTACTTGACCATGTAAAATCAATGGGATACAAGCTCTCTACAAGAGCAGCTATGACTGTATCTATTTCAGATATGACTGTACCGCCACAGAAACCGGAACTGATCGCAAGAGCACAGTCAACGGTTGATAAGATCACACGTAACTTCAAACGTGGTCTTATTACAGAAGAAGAGCGTTACAAAGAGGTTGTAGAAACCTGGAAAGAAACAGATGATGAGCTTACAGAAGCCCTTCTTACAGGACTTGATAAATACAACAATATCTTCATGATGGCAGATTCCGGAGCCCGTGGATCTGACAAACAGATCAAACAGCTTGCAGGTATGCGTGGACTTATGGCGGATACAACCGGTCATACGATCGAACTGCCAATCAAGTCAAACTTCCGTGAAGGTCTGGACGTACTGGAATACTTCATGTCTGCGCATGGAGCTCGAAAAGGTATGTCAGATACTGCCCTTCGTACAGCCGATTCAGGATACCTGACAAGACGTCTTGTTGACGTATCACAGGATCTGATCATCCGTGAGGTTGACTGTGTAAGCAAAGATGCCGAAATTCCGGGAATGTATCTGCATGCATTTATGGATGGAAATGAAGAAATCGAAAGTCTTCAGGAACGTATTACAGGAAGATATTCATGCTATACAATCTGTGACAAAGATGGCAATGTTCTTGTAAAGGCAAACCACATGATCACACCAAAACGTGCAGAAAAGATTATGAAATATGGTGTGGATGAAAATGGAAATTCACCGCTTAAGAAAGTGAAAGTCCGTACAATCCTGACCTGTAAATCACACATTGGTATCTGTGCGAAATGTTATGGTGCCAATATGGCAACAGGTGAACCGGTACAGGTTGGTGAAGCTGTCGGTATTATCGCAGCTCAGTCAATCGGTGAACCTGGTACACAGCTGACCATGCGTACTTTCCATAGTGGTGGTGTAGCCGGTGGAGATATCACACAGGGTCTTCCTCGTGTCGAAGAACTTTTTGAAGCAAGAAAGCCGAAAGGTCTTGCTATCATCACAGAAATCGCAGGTGTTGCAAACCTGAACGATACAAAGAAGAAGCGTGAAATCATCGTTACCAATCAGCAGACAGGTGAGACAAAGACTTATCTGATTCCTTATGGATCACGTATTAAAGTACAGGATGGAGCTGTTCTGGAAGCCGGTGACGAGCTTACAGAAGGTAGCGTGAACCCACATGACCTTCTTAAGATCAAAGGTCTTCGTGCTGCACAGGACTACATGCTTCAGGAAGTACAGAGAGTATACCGTCTGCAGGGTGTAGAAATCAATGATAAGCATATCGAAGTTATCGTTCGTCAGATGCTGAAGAAGATCCGCATCGAAGAAAGAGGGGATACTGAATTCCTTCCGGGAACAATGGTGGATGTCCTTGAGTTCAACGATGTAAATGAACAGATGGTAACAGAAGGTAAAGAACCTGCAACAGGAGAACAGATCATGCTTGGTATTACCAAGGCATCCCTGGCAACAGATTCCTTCCTGTCAGCTGCATCCTTCCAGGAGACAACCAAGGTTCTGACTGAGGCTGCTATCAAAGGTAAGGTTGACCACCTGATCGGTCTGAAAGAGAACGTCATTATCGGTAAACTGATTCCGGCAGGAACAGGTATGAGAAAATACCGTGACGTTAAACTTGATACAGGTCTTGGTATGGATATGGACGACGAAATCAGTTTTGATGATTTTGATATGGATGATGATACTGAGTCTGAAGTATCGGCAGAGACAGCAGAAACTGTTGAAACCGAAGAAAATGCTGACGAAACAGTTACAGTTGAAGAATAGGCTTTATATGCTAAGAGAGGCAGATACGTTGAATGGCGTGTCTGCTTTTCTTGCTTTAAAGACATGAAAAACAAAAATATTTGAAAAATAATTCCGATTCTTTAACACTTTACAAAAATAAAGGGTTGCAAAATATGAAAAAATACAGTAGCATATAAATAATCAATCGAAAATCAGGGGGTGTGATATGCTGGATTTAGCTCATATTGGTGAACGGATCAGAGAATGCAGAAAAAAGAGAGTTATAGGACAAAATGTGTTGATAGAAACCGCCTTCAGCCCTTGAAAATAAA
>ERZ894226.1225-NODE-1225-length-10938-cov-7.569696_pt1 | contig 10938 bp, 4 predicted proteins | sample MGYA00380294_ERZ894226 | MGnify/ENA primary metagenome ERZ894226 (study PRJEB32331, sample SAMN06328434) | human gut metagenome | biome: human gut microbiome; feature: stool | host: Homo sapiens | collected 2014-10-29 ... | reverse complement strand
GCGCTTATCTGATGGGGCTGACTTCTTATGGAAATTATTCTATGGAAGATATTGCAGATTTTACTGTGTAAAATTTGGCATTAGTTCATTTATAGCTTGTTAAAATATTGCTATCAAAAGCAACGTGATAGAAAATCCTGAAATGAAAAAGTAAAATCTGTATGCGCAAATATGAGAGACTTTCTTATTCGTTCTGTATGGGAAGTTTCTTTTTTATTCAATAGGACTATATAATGAGGAAATGTGAAAAAGCGCACAAAATTCTCGTTATTTTTGTGCGGTGTATATATAGAGTTTTAATTTTCTTTTTTCTTTATATTCTCTTATAATTTCTGTTTTTTTCATATTTCCTGCCCTTTCTCTTCTTTTTCTTCCTTTAACGCAAGTTTAAAAAGTTCTAATAATACTTGGGTATCAGTTATTTTTGTTTCACTATTCCTGTTAGATAATTTCTTTAATTTTCTTTTTATAAAACCATATTCTTCTTTTGTAAAATGACATCCATATAACCTATAATCTTTTGTATTCATTTTCTTTCCCTTTTTATCTCCAAATATTTTTTATTTTATAGCTTCAAAAATATTTATTATTTCTTCTTGCTTTTTCATATCTATTTCCAATTCTTTTTTAGCCTCTCCATATTTTTTTGCTAGTTCCTGATATTGATCTTTATAAAATTTGTTATCTTTTACACTTGATATTTTTTTCTCTTTCTCTGATATTTCTGCATACATTTTTCTTTGATTTGCTAAAGTTCTTTCTGCTTCCTCGGCCTCTGCTTTTCTTTGATTATACATAGCTTTTTCCTCAGCCTCCAGTTGCTGGAGATTGAGTTCAAGCTGTTCCAATGTTGACATTACATCTGTTGCTGAATATGATGCCACTGATACTGCTAAAATACATCCTATCAATATTTTTTCATCTTATCCCCCTTATTTATTTTCTTCTTCTGTTTTTTCAATAGGTTCTTCTATCTTTACATATTCTTTTAGTACTTCATTTATTTTATATTTTTCCACTAGTTCATTTATAACTTTTACTTTTTCTTCTCCAAGTTTTTGATTAAACAAAGCCTGTTGTAGTTGTGGATATACTTCTACAGTATTTTTATCCTTTAATGCTTCAGTATTGTTTTTATACACTTCTAAAAGTTCATAATCATAAATTTGAACTGTTTTTTGCGCTATTGAATTAAGATAAAATTCAATTTCCATATTAAGCTTCATTTCTTCAAGATATCTTTTTTCCTCTTCTGTATATTCTTTCTTTTCCATTTCTTCAAGAATAGCTTTTCTTACTAAAAGCTGAGCTATTGCATCTTTATTTTCTCCTAGAACTTCCAATTCTTTTTTTGTCAATTTTATCATTAGTATTTTCCTCCAAGCTGTTATAGTTTTATCTTATTTTTATCGTTCTTCTCTTCTAAAGTTTTTCCATATCTTTTGAAAAGATTTAAAATTATCTTATTATTTGATCCATATTCTTCTTTCAGTTTTTTTAAATTTTCCTGAATCAATGAATACTCTCTTTCAGTAAAACGGCACCCAAGAGCACAGTAATTTTTCACTCCACTGCCTAAAGGGCGGCCTCTTTTTCTTCTTTCTAACATAACCCTCCTTTAGTATGGTTAAGACTGCTCTTAAATAAGAGCAGTCTAATGTTTTAATTATTGCTTTAATTAGAATTTGTAATTGAATCTTACACCATATTTAATTGATGAATCTTTTTTGTGTCCTTCATCTGCTGCTTCCACTTCGAATGTTACTCCCATGTGGTTAGCTTTTTCCACTGTAAGTCCAATTTTTCCTGTTAGTTTTCCTTCTCTCTCTTCTGGAGTGATCAGGCTGTAATATCCTTCTCTTCCATTTTTAAGGTTTGCTTTGTTTCCATCATAGTTATCTCCAAATTCATATGCATATTTTACATCTGCTGTTACTTTTACCGAGATATCATTTCCTGCATAGATTCTTTGAGATGCCTTCACTCCAGCTCCTGCCTGTGCGCTCAGATAATCATTGTCTTTAATCTGCACTTCAAGTCCGCCTTTGCTTCCAGCGCTTTCTTTAAAGTCATCTATTTTTCCATACTCTAAATCTAAATCAGCATATACATCCAACTGTCTAGAAAGATCTGTATAGATAACTTTTGTAAGTCTGTTGTCAAGTGCTACAGAGTAAGTATTGTACTCTCCCTTATTTTCATAAGTTTTATCCAGTTCAAGCTTTCTCTTAGCAATATGTCTGTTGTATCCAAGTTCTATTCTTGACAGCCATGATACTTTATGTTCCTCACTTAGATTTTTAACTCTATGTGCTCCTACTCTTAGTGAATATACATCCTCTTTTGATCCACCATCATCAAAGTCAAACTTAGATCCTGCAAATCCTATTGTATATCCATATTTACTTCCATACTCTGTTCCTTCTTTTTCCTTCATATATAGAAGTCCCATCACTTTGTAATCATAGTCATCTATTCCCAATGTAGAATCTTTGTAATTCCCATCAGTATAGATAACACTGTATTTGCTGCTGTCTTTAGTCATATTGTATGAAGATTCAAGTTCATAGAAAGAGTTATCAAAAGCTCTGTTGATATCCTGCATTCTTCCTTGAATAGTTGCATAGATATCTCCTCTTGTTTCAGCTAGCTTCAATGATGTCTCTCTTTCAAACTGGTCTGCTGGAAGTCCTTCCAGATATTCATTCAAGCCTTTCAGAATTTCAGCATCTTTTCCATTTCCGCCACTATTTTTAAGAATATTATCCAATCCTTTATCCAACGCATCAAACTGATCACCTATTGTCAAATCAGCATAAGGCTTCTTAGCAATAACAAGGCTTCCTTTATCTGTTACTTTTGCAATAAACAGAGGCGATGTCACAGGAGTAAGTTTGTTTCCTGTTATTGTTCCCATTGCTGTATTTATAAAGCCTTCTATCTCATATGAAATTCCATTTCCTGTTGCTGCAAAGTTTGGAAGTAGTTTTACTTCTCCACTTACACTATTTGCATTAAATAGAGGTGTTCCTGTTGTTACATCTACATAGGCTCCATTTACTACTATATTTCCTGCTGTTGAAAGTGTTCCTCCAATAGATACATATTTATCATTGATTGTTATTGTTCCATCTGATTCAATTTTTACACTTCCTACTTCCGCTTTGGATACTCCTACATTTGCTCCTGGAGTTCCATTTCCACCTGGAAGAATAATTATATTTCCATAGTTATTTACAGCTCCTGGTCCTTCTATCCCTATTCCATTTTTTAAATAAATAGTTCCACTGTTATCAAATGTTGCACCTTGTCCTATAAGCATTCCAACACCTTCATTAACAGTTATTGTTCCTGCATTTTCTATTCTAGCTCCTGAATATGCTGCCATTCCTACTGTAATCGCTGTACAAGGATCTGGTGCTGATGTACTTCCTAAGATGATATTTCCTCCAACAGCATTTACTGCTACTGCTCCATCTCTTACAAGAATTCCTACTCCTCCACTATCAACATTGATAGTTCCTGTATTTTGAATCCTTGTTTCTGCTCCATCTCCATAGATTCCTACTGAATGATCATAATTTACAGTTATATTTCCTGCATTATTTACTTTAGTTCCGCCAGTTGCATAGATTCCTATTGAATTAAGATGATTTTCTATATTATCGTGATCACCTTTTACATCAGTTTTCCCTACAATTATATCTCCAGTATTATTTACTGTATTTTTTCCACTTGAGAATATTCCTACAGCTGCTGTTCCTAAAGTCATATCAGCATTATTGTTAATTGTTGCTGATTGTCCTGCTACTTGTTTCAAGAAAATTCCATATCCATTATTTCCTACATTCCAGTTACCTGCTAATGTATTTATAGTTCCAGTTCCATTCAACTTATAGATACCTACTGATCCAGTATCCTTTTCTTCAGTTCCTTTATTTGCTATTGCCAAGTCACCTGTATATGTTACATTTCCATTTCCTTCACTTACTATTCCTATACTTGTATTTGTTCCAACATGTATATCACCTGTGACAGATGTATTTATATTTTTTGCATATACTCCTATAGAATTATTATTTCCAAGTGTTATTCCTGTGGTCATTGTTAAATTGATATTTTCTGTTCCATTACCTGTACCAGTTCCATATATACCAACTCCACTATTACTTACAGTCATAACAGTTCCAGTTTGAGAAATTGATCCTCCATTCAAATCTTTTCCAAAAATTCCAATACTATTTTTTCCAACTGAAATATTTCCTGTAGTTCCTGTATATGTTCCTTTATCAATAAATACTCCTATTGACGATGTTGCCAATGAAGTAGCTGAACCAACTGATATATTCCCATTAACTTTAATTACACTATTTTCTCCATATATACCAATATTATCATTTCCATCACTTACAGTTACAGCTCCTGCTACTGTAAGATCAGAGTTTCCTTTTGCCATTACTCCCACTTGATTAGTTATTCCTGATCCTCCAATAGAAATTCCTCCAGCTGTTGTTCCTGTTGAGTTATTTAACACCATTCCTATTGTATAGTTTCCTGTTTGTGTAATCGCTGGCGCTGTTCCAAGTGCTGCTACTCCGTCATAGTAAACTCCCATAGAGTATCCAGCTGATGTTCCTGCCTGTACTGCTATTGTTGTTGTTCCAAATGCTGGTGCAGCTCCTTTAACATATGCTCCTATTCCACCATTTTGAACTGTTATTGTTGATGCTCCCATAGCATTGATAGTTCCACCATCGGCTACTATTCCTATTTGATTGTTAGCAGTAATATTTCCAGTAAAATTCAGTGTAGCATCTTTAGAATACATATATATTCCTTCTGCACCAACTGTAATATTAGCTGTATTTGGAACTGTTATTGTTGTTCCAGCTCCTTGGGCATATACTCCTATCCCACCTTTTCCAGTTGTAATTGTTGTTGTTCCAGTTAAAGTTACATTAGAACCAGCATTTGCTACTACTCCTATTGCACTCTTAGTTGCACTTGACTCTCCAACTGTGATAGTTCCATTTATTGTAGAAGTTGTTCCTGATGTTGCTAATATTCCTACACTTTCATTTCCTAGATTAATAGTTCCACCATTGATATTTGTTGTAACTCCTTCAAGAACTATCCCTGTATTTCTTGATCCTGTTGAATTTATATTATTTGATGTAAGTCCATTTGTTGTACCTTTAAGATATACTCCTATTCCATCTGTTCCTGTCATAGTCATATTATCATTCTGTACTGATGTAAGAACTCCATTGTGGTTAGAATAAATCCCTATTCCATTATTTCCTACATTAATAGTTCCTGTATTTATTACATTAGCTACATCTGTAAAGATACCAATAGAAGGATTATTTGTACTTGATACTCCACTTGCGTTGATAGTACCAGTATTTCTTATTGTAATAGCAAATCCTGGATTAGTTGATCCTTTTACTGCTGCAAGGCCTATTCCTCCTGATGTAGCTGTAATAGTTCCTCCATTATTTGTTATACTTTGTACTCCTGTTACTGCTGCATCATATGTTCCAAGCATTCCCGTAGCACCTTCGCCTATATTCAGATTTCCTGTTGAATTAAGACTTCCATTTGAAGTTGCTGCAAGAGATCCTGAACCAGTTACAGTTATATTATTTCCAAGATTAAGAGTTCCTCCATTATTAAATACTCCTATTCCTCCTCCTGCAAGGAAATTAAATGTAAGGTTTCCTGATGTTCCTAGATTAGCTGTTCCTCCATGAATGTATACTCCAGTACCACCATTAATATTCATAGTTGATGTTCCAGTAGCTAAAACAGTTCCAGCAGGAACATATATTCCAATACCACTTTCTGTAGTTACAGTTCCATTGTGATTAAGTAGCATTCCTGCTCCATTTAGATAGATTCCTACTCCATTTTTGGCATTTACACTTACATTATTCATAGTATATGTCCCAGTTATTCCTATATCAAATAGTATTCCTACTGATGTTCCTGAATTATTTGTTCCAGTGACTATTTTTGCTCCATTAAATGTCACTGTATCATCAAGAAGATATACCCCAACAGAATCCTGTCCTGTTGTTACATTTCCAGATATTACTGATCCACTTTTAGCTGCAACTCCAACTGCTCCAGTTCCTGTTACATTTACTGCAAAATCTATCTTAGCATTTTCTCCAAATACTCCTACTCCTTTTGAAGCTATATTTAAAGTTCCAGCAGTAATTTTATTAGTATCTGTATCCTCTAGATAAATTCCTACTGCATTTGATGTAATGCTTCCTCCAGTTCCATTAAAACTATTTCCAGAACCATTTACATATACTCCAGTTCCTGTTCCAGTGGCAGTGATATTTCCAGTATTTTTTCCTGAGCTTGTCCCAGCTCCTGCTATATACATTCCAAGATTGTTTCCAGCAGTAATTGTATTTGTATTTTCTACAGAAGCTATTTTTCCAGATTTAGCTTCTGATACCATTCCCACCATTGAACCTGCTGTTCCATTAAGTGTAATAGTTCCAGAGTTTATACCTTTTCCTTCCTCTGTATAGATACCTATTCCTTTAGCTGCATCATTTAATGTAATAGTTCCAGCTGAAGTAAGCTGTGAACCTCCTCCTACATACGAAGCTATGCTGTCACTTTGACCTGCTGCTGATGTTATATTTGTATTGTTTACAAGTGTTATTCCATCAGCTGCATATATTCCTATACTGTCACTTCCAACAAGAGAAATAGCAGAACTATTCGTTACAGTTCCAGAAGATGTTCCTTTACTGTAATATACTCCTATATTTTTAACTCCTGCGGTATTATTTACAGTTATTGCTCCTCCAGTTGCTGAAGCGCCATCTGTAAGGTACATTCCAGTTCCTTTATCCAGATTTGTATTAAGAGTAAGCCCTCCAGCACCTATTGTTACAGCTCCACCACTTCCATATACTCCTACTGCTCCAGCTGTTGATGTTCCTTGGGCAGTTACAGTACCTGTTATAGTAGAAGCTCCATCAATAAATACCCCTGTAGTTTTCTCTCCAGTTGCTGTTACATGTACATTTAAAGTATTATTGCCTTTTGAATAGATACCTACAGCTTCTCTTTGAACAATAAGCTGTCCTGCTGCTCCATTAAATATACTTCCAGTACCAGCATTTTCAAGATATATTCCAACAGTTTTATTTCCAGGTGTTGTTGGAGTTCCTACTCCATCTACTGTTACAATTTTTCCAGAATCTATTCCAACAGTTGCACCTTTACCATATACAAATATATTTTTATTTTCATTATTATTTGTAAGAGTCAAATTGTTTTTGAAATTTACTTGAGCACTTTCAGCAAAAACTCCTACACTTGATTTCCCATTAAATGCTATAATATTTCCAGTATCAAGTTCTGTAATAGCTCCTGATTTTACATAGATACCTGTTGCACCATCTACATTTAGATTTATTGTTCCCTTATTTATAGCTCTATTTCCTGTTCCCTCTGTATATATTCCTATTTGAGAGGAATCATTTACATTTATGATTCCACCTGTATTATTGAGAATATTCGCAGTTTTTGTGTACATACCTACTGCACCTGTTTTTCCAGATGTAAGATTGATAGTTCCTGAGTTTGTTCCTGTATTAGCTGAGGTTCCTTTAACAAATATTCCGACTCCCTCTTGTCCTATTCCTAAAGTACCAGAGGAAGTAATATTCATATTTTCAGCATATACAGCAGTTCCTTTAGTAAGAGCTGAAGCATCTATAGTTATATTGATACTTTTATTTTCACTTCCAGTACCCTTATAGAAGATACCAGTTTTCCCAAGAGTTCCAGTATTATTTGATGTAAGAGTAACAGTAGTTGCAGTTATATCAGAAGTTCCATCAGCCATAACCCCAACTCCATCTGCTCCTAGGTCTAATGTTCCAAGATTTGTTATCTCACTTCCTTCTGTTGCATAAATAGCTACTCCACCATATCCTACTGATACTTTTCCAAGATTGGAAATTGTAGCTTTTTTTCCATAAATACCAATAGCAGCATTTGAGCCATCTGATGCTCCAACTGTTACCACTCCAGTATTTGTATTTATTACTGATACACCAGTTTTTGTAATATTTACTTTTCCTTGAGCAGTAAAAATACCTCCCGTTCCAAACTCATCTAAAATTGGATTTCTTAGAGAATCTTCTCTGTATGCCATTCCCAAAATTCCAATGGCTTCTTTTCCTGATACTTCAATATCTCCAGCATTAGTAACAGTACTTCCATTAACACCATAGATACCTACACCTTTATCATTAACAGTATTAGCGCCTTTTTCTACCTCAACTTTAGCTCCAGCACCTATATCTATTTTACCAAAGTTCATATATAATCCTATTGCTCCAGCACCTGCATCTGTTCTATCAGCCATGACTTTAGAATTTGCTGCCAAGTTGATCTGTGCATTTGTAGCACTTGTTGCTGAATTACTTGAACTCATTTCAAGACCTACTACCTGACCCTTAAAATATGTTGAAGCATCTGAACTATTAATTTCAGATTTTACTTCTACTCCATTAAGAACATTAAGTTCAAGTCTTTGACCTAAAAATCTTCTGTAATAAAAGAATCCAGCAGAAGAAGTATTAGTATCAGATTTGTCCATATTAGCATTAATATTTAGAGTTCCACCATCAACAGCAGCTATTTTATATTTATCAAATACTTGGCTTCCATCTGTTCCAGCTACTATACTTACTCCTCCTAAAGCTGTTCCGATATCTGTTTCAAGGCTTGATATATCTAATGGTCCAGTATTTTTAAGGTTTACTCCAACTGCATCATTAGACATTACTACAATTTTAGAGCCAGTTAAAGTTATTGGATTTGTTCCACTTAAATCCAATTCAAGTGCTGTAGCTTTTCCTCTTAATATTATTTCACCACTTGTTAAATTTATTTTTCCAGTTCCATCAGAATATACAGCATATCCACTACCTTCATAGTCTATAATTCCATTAGTTATATCTATATTTGAATTGTTTCCTGTTGAAGCAACTCCTACAGATCCATCTTTGACTTTTACATATGTGTTTTTCGTATTTATTTTTCCACCATTATTAACAAATAGACCAACACCTTTAACTACTCCTGATACAGTAGTTCCTTTAACATAAATATTTACTGGTGCTGTTGGTTCTACTATTCCCCCGCCAAAACCAGTTCCTGAATGTGCCAAAGAAGTTCTATTAGCTGTAAATTCTCCATTTGTTGTTGAATAAACTCCAATACTATCTCCAGTTAGATTCATCTCTAATTTGTCATTAGCTATTTCTATTTTTGAATTTGCTCCTGTCACATAAAGTGGAATTGTATTACTAATTGCTAAGTTAGAAGCAATATTTCCTACTTTAACATTTCCATTGATAGTTATAAGCTTTCCAGAATCTGAAAAAGCTATCATATTTCCAGTTCCACCAGTTAAATTAATATTTCCAGTTCCAAGAACAAGATTAGCTCCTGAATATACTCCAACTCCATTTTCAGAAGTTCCTCCTAAATTAAATTCATGACTAGCTATTGTTTGAGCCATTTCACCGTAAAATCCAACATTTTTATCTCCGCCAGTTATATCAGCTTTTAAAACAGATCTGACATTCATGCTGTTTCTACTTTCATTTACTTGGTAAACAGCTATATTTTTAGTTCCTCCTGAAAGGATTATAGGTTTTATTAAATCTATAGTTCCATCAAATGTACTCTTTTTAAGAAATACTCCAACATTACTTGTTCCACCTTTTATTTCCATATGAGCATTATTCTTAAAGCTTAAAATATGTTTGTACCCTGTGTCTCTATCCATAAACATTATAAAATTACTTGTTCCATTTTCAATAACTATACTTCCAGTCCCATAGTTAGAAGTAATATAATATCTATTTGCCCCATCACCAGAAGGAGTATAAGCAAAGACTATATTTTTATCTCCATTTATTTTAATTTTTCCAGTATTTAATAGTAAAACATTTCTTCCATTATTACTATGACCTTGAGCTCCTACAAGGCTCATTAAGTTCCCAGTTACAGATATTTCCCCATTTAATGCTAAAACTTGAGTATTAGCTTCTTGTGTAACATTTGTTGAAGTATAAGCTCCTAATATAGTTGCAGCCTCACTTTTTTCACTTGCTGATATATCAGCTATATCTGCAAGTGGCTGAGCTTTGTCCCCATGAGGATCTATATGAATAAATTGTCTTAAATTACTTCCAGTTCTATTTGCTGCATTTATGACAACTTTTGTTGCTGCTCCAAAACTACTATATGGAGAACCTACTATTCTGTATATTCCAGCTTTTCCACTGCCGATATTAGTTCCAGAATATGTTTGATCTGTTATAGAAGTTGCTGTATATGTTGCTGGAAACTTTGCAGTATAATTTTTTATTTCTGAATCAATTGCATCAGTTGCAGTAGTTCCTGTTCCAGCCATTACTATATTCCAATTTCCACTTGTCATAATAACTTGGGAAATTATTCCATTTGATCCTCCTGTATTCCAAAACCATGATCCATCCCCATTTCCATAAGAAACTGTACTTAGAGTAGGAATGCTTAAACTTATAGGAGTAACCACAGGAGTTTCTGGAGTCACTGGTGGGATAATCATTGTAGGATCATATCCACCAGGAGCAGTTGGAGTCTTTACAGTTATGACTTTATCACTTGGTGTTGTTGGTGTTGTTATTGTTGGAGCTGTTACAGTTATCTTATCAACAGCTGCTGGTGTTGCAACAGATACACTTACTGACACACTTGGATTGATTACTGGAAGTTCAGGTTCAATAGGTTTAATATTAGCTCCTACTTCTATTGTTTCCCTAAATACCTCATTATCAACAGCAACTCCGTTTCCAGACATTATTTTGTCTTTTCCAATATTTCCAGTTGATCTAAGAAGACTTC
>ERZ894226.1218-NODE-1218-length-11008-cov-4.105359_pt1 | contig 11008 bp, 8 predicted proteins | sample MGYA00380294_ERZ894226 | MGnify/ENA primary metagenome ERZ894226 (study PRJEB32331, sample SAMN06328434) | human gut metagenome | biome: human gut microbiome; feature: stool | host: Homo sapiens | collected 2014-10-29 ... | reverse complement strand
CAGGGAGGAAACGATCCGAGATGTAGCGGTCCGCCAGCTCGGCGGCAGCCTGGATCGCCGCGTCCGTGATGATGACGCGGTGGTGCGCCTCGTAGCGGTCGCGCAGGCCCTTGAGGATCTCCACCGTCTCGTCGACGCTGGGCTCCTCCACCTTCACCGGCTGGAAGCGACGCTCCAGCGCCGCATCCTTCTCGATGTACTTGCGGTACTCGTCGGTGGTGGTCGCGCCGATGGTCTGCAGTTCGCCACGGGCCAGCATCGGCTTCAACATATCGGAAGCGCCCAAGGCGCCATCCGCGGAGCCTGCGCCCACGATGGTGTGAATCTCATCGATGAACAGCACGATGTCGCCGCGGGTCTTGATCTCCTTCAAAACCTTCTTCAGGCGTTCCTCGAAATCGCCACGGTAGCGGGAACCAGCAACCATGGAACCGAGGTCCAAGGAGTAGACCTGCTTGCCTTTCAGCGTTTCCGGCACATCACCGGCGTTGATCTTCTGCGCGAGTCCTTCGACCACCGCGGTCTTGCCTACGCCAGGCTCACCGATCAGCACCGGGTTGTTCTTGGTGCGGCGGCTCAACACCACCATCACACGCTCGATCTCGTTGGATCGTCCGATCACCGGATCGAGCTTCCCAGCGGCAGCCTCAGCCGTAAGGTTGCGGCCGAACTGGTCGAGAATCGCGGAACCGGTCTGATTGCGACGGTCCTGCACGCCACCGGCATTGGCGAGTTCGCCCTTGCCATCGTTCTTGCCGTCGCTGGAATTGCCTCGGATCAAATCGATGGTGGCGCTACGCAGTTCACCAAGGTTGACATCCATCTTGATCAGCACCTGTGTGCCGACGCCTTCGCCCTCATGAATCAGACCGAGCAGGATATGCTCGGTGCCGATATAGCTGTGCCCCAGCTGCAACGCCTCACGTAGCGACAGCTCCAACACCTGCCTGGCATGCGGGGTGAAGGGAATGTGGCCGTTCGGCGACGCATTTCCCTTGCCGATCATCTCTTCGACCTGCTTGCGGGTGTCGTCCAAGGTCACGCCCTTCGAGGCCAATGCCTTGGCGGCAACGCCTTCACCCTCACGAATCAGGCCCAGCAGCAGATGCTCGGTGCCGATGTAGTTGTGCTGGAGGGTACGAGCCTCTTCCTGCGCCAGCACGATCACGCGCCGCGCACGGTCGGTAAACCGTTCGAACATGCTTGTCCTTCCACTCTTGTTAGTCCTTCAACACTCTACCGATTCGCGGTGACGTTTATTCCGCCGGCGCGTAAATTGCGCTATGGACGCAAAGGAACGGATATGCTTGACTTATGGCAACGACCAAGGAGGTCACCAAATGAGCGACACCATCCTGCAATCGAATGATGTGATGGATTCCCACCGAGGCGACATCGTCGTCGGCGTCGACGGGTCCGATGAATCCTTCGCAGCCCTGCGTTGGGCTCTTGGCGAAGCATCGCTGACCGGACAGCAGGTGAATGCGGTCTACGCATGGACCCATTCATGGGATATGGGATCCCAGCCGGAAGATGAGGAGCAATGGGCGCAGATGCGTCATGATATCGCCCGTCGGCTGCGCGAATGGGTGGCCCAGGCCTCGCAAGGCATGACGATTGACGAGAACCGCGTCAAACTCACCTCCGTCAAAGCCACCGGAACGGCAGCGCTTCTGGAAATCGGCAAGGACGCCCAACAGATCGTCGTCGGACGTCGTTCGCTTGGACGCGTGGCACGATGGTTTCTGGGATCGCTTTCCGCTTCTCTTGCAGAGGAGGCGAAGGTGCCCGTCACCGTGGTGCGTATCCTCGATGATGAAGAGGCATCCGTGCAGGACGCCATCGCCAATGCGCTTACGCCGACCGAGGAAACGGTCTCCTACACGATGCCAGGTTCTCCCCTGCCTCGGAACCAGCGTCCGGTGGTTGTAGGCGTTGATGGTTCGGAGACCTCCAAACACGCTTTGCGTTTCGCCATCGATTTCGCGGCCTTGCATCACGCTCCCCTGCAGGTCATGTTCTGCTGGCAGCTGAAAGATTTGGGCGTGGTCAAAGGGTATGAGAACGCCGTCGCTCCCATCTCCGTCGGCCAGGCGCAGGCGGAACGCATGCTTGATGAATTGCTCGATTCGGTTCAGGTTTCATCAGCGAACATTCCCGACGATTTCCAAATCGAATCGCACGCTTTCCATATTCCCGCCTCGAAGGGGCTTATCGCGGCTTCCCGCTACGCACGTCATCTAGTGGTCGGTTCGCGCGGCTTGTCCGGTCTGGACGCGCATTTCCTTGGATCGGTTTCCAAGCAGATCATCAACTTCGCAGACTGCACCGTCACCGTCGTGCACTGACCGCATAAAAAAGAAAACAAGATATGAGAGGGCCACGTACACATTCAGGTACGTGGCCCTCTCATATACGATGACGATTATTCGTCGGATTCGGCTTGAGCCGACGAATCAGCTTCCGTCATTTCGCTTTCCGTTGTTTCAGCCGCCGCCGGTTCGGTTTCCGCCGACTCGGCTTCTGTTGACTCGGTTTCCGCCGATTCGTCTTCCATCGATTTGTTTTCCGTTTGCTCGGTGGTTTCAGCAGTCGGCTCAACTACCGTCTCATCCATCTGTTCAACCGGCTCAACCGACCCGGCGGAATTGACGGAATCGGCGGAATCAACCTGTTCAGTCTGTTCGACTGGCTCGTCCGATTCAGTCGGCTCAGCCGTATCAGCCGATTCGGTATCGTCCGACGTTTCCGGCTTATTCTCGTCGACCACGGTGACGGTGGTCTCTACTTCAGGCGCATCGTCGGAGGCCACATGCTCAAGCACATCCTCTTGGCTGGCGTCGTCGTCGATGGTGTTGGCTTCGATGTCCGCGTCCGAACCTTCCTCATCCTCATTCGGATTATGGTCGTCATCGGACGAAAGCTGTTCGATCAGCTCCACGGAGCCCCGCTCGTCACGCGGCGCCTGGGCGATGATATCGATATGCATGTCGTCGAACGCCGGCTTCGACTGCACCCACAGATGCGACGGCTCCGGTGGATCGATTTCGGAATGCTCTCCGCAGCCATGATCGATGGACACGAGCCTGCCGTCATCCGGGCTCCACTTGTTGGCGCACACGCCGAACAGCAGGTTCAACTCACCCTTCAGCGGAATGAAGAATCCGCATGTGGAGCAAGGATTGCCGTCGGCCGTCTTGGTGGATAGCGATTTTGGCCCATGTGGGCCTTCGTACCAACGTTTTGCGGTCTGCGACCGGCCAAGCGGAGTCAACACGTGCCTGCGGGACAGGTCGAATTCCTCGACCGCCTCTTCGACATCCTCTTCGGACGTCACAGGCTGTTCGGAATCCTCCGAAACGTCCGTCTTCTCAGACTCATCCGAAGCGTTTCCATCCATCGCCGGTTCCTGTACGGTTTCATCCGCGACTGACGGTTTGTCTTCCGTATCGTCCGATGTTTCGGCATCCTGCGTCTTGCGGAAGCCCTCTTCCATGCGGGGGTCATCGGGATCGGTGCCGATTGAATCGGTCACCGCCAAATCGCCCGGCTCGAGACGGTCCTTCCAAGGAATCCATTTTGGCGGACGCAGGGCCTTGTCGGTCGGGACCAGGGATGATTCGTTGACCGTCCAATGGTCCAGTTCGACATCATGGTATAACGTGACCGACCATTGCCAGCCTTCGTAGCCGCGTACTCGGGATTCGAAGCGGAAATCGGTGACGTTGTCTCCCAGGTCGATGGCTTCCACGAAGTCGCCGACCTGACCGTCCTCGTCGGACACTGTGACAGCGACCGCTTGGGCGATTGCCTTGGGATCCATTGTGGTATCGGACATGAAACTCTATTCCTGTACGTCGAAATTGTCGGCGACCGCGCGCAGAAGCGTGGCGAGCTTCTTGCTTTCAGCCGGTGAAGGATAGCGATGTCGACGAAGCTGATTGCCCGCGGAGTCAAGCAGCTTGATCAGATCCTCCACGATGGCGGCCATATCGTCCGGCTTCGGACGGGTGGCTTTAACCAGCGACGGGGCCGAGGCAACCAGCGTCACTCCCATCGCCTGCGGCCCACGACGACCATCAATGACGGAATACTCGACCTTGGCGCCCTTACGCAGCGTCTTCACGCCCTCGGGAAGGGCGGCAGCGGGCAGGAACACATCATCCGTGCTCTCACCCGTCTGAATGAAACCATAGCCTTTGTTCGCATCAAACCAACGAACACGTCCGCTCGGCATTGTCACCTCACATTTTGCTGATCAGATACCTTCACGCGAATAGGTAAAACCATTCGCCCATTTTCAAACCAAAGATACAGTTTAGCGCAAGAGGTGGGCCGCACCCATCCTTCCGCGCCGATAGCGTCTGCTTTCCCGACGGAAAAGAGCGTTATTTCTTTGATTTGCGATTCTTTTTTTCGTTTTTTCGATTCTCGCTCGCCGTAATCGGCTGCGGCTTGGGTTCGACCGGGGCGATCGGCAGCACCACCGTCAGGGTCAGTCCCGTTCCTTCGCTGCCGGATGCGCAGATGAATCCATGATGCGCCTTGACCACGGATTGCGCGATTGCCATGCCAAGTCCCGTACCGCCCTTCTGACGCGCACGCGACGGGTCGGCGGTGTAGAAACGTTCGAAGATCTTCGACCGTGCCTCCGGCGGCACGCCGGGACCGTGGTCGTTGAATCGCACAATCGCGTAGTTCATACCCACTTGCATGGACTGCCCCACTTCGATGGCTTCGACCAGATGGCGCAGCGACTGCTCGTTGGACGGCATACGGGATAGGGATTCGGGACTGATCGACGCGGGGAGCACACCCATGGAGATCTCCACAGGCGAGTCCGCCGGCGTATACCGGTGGATATTGCCCACGATGTTGGTGACCACTTGACGCAGTCTCGAAGCATCACCCTTCAACTCAATCTGGGGCATCTGGCCATTTTGGAAGGCGAATTGGGCGGGATGATCCATATCGGTACTTGGTTGGAGCACGACCTGTCCGCAGGAAATGCCGCGGTCGGGGTCGAGCGCATGCAGGTCATCGGCTGCGTCGCGCACCACGAAGGTCAGTTTCACCTGCTGCGTGATGTCGATGCCACGTCCTTCGTCCAAACGAGCCAAAGACAGCAGGTCCTCCACCAGAACCGTCATACGCGCGCTGGACGCCTCGATATGTTCGATGGATTCGTCAGCCCTCTCCAAAGCCCCAGGCATGTCGCGCTGCATTTTGTACAGCTCGGCGTACCCGTGAATGGCGGCGAGCGGCGTACGCAATTCGTGACTGGCGTCCGAGACGAACCGCTTCATTTTTTCGGTGGTCTCTTCCTGCGCGTGGAAGCTCTCCTCGATGCGTGTCAGCATGGTGTTCAGCGACATGGACAGAGAGCCGACCTCCGTGCTTTCCGGCAGGTCTGGCACACGTTGGCTGAGATCTCCCGCGGCGATTTTCGCGGCGGTCTTTTCAATCCGCTTCAAGGGCGCGAGCGTGCTTTGCACCAGAATGGTGCCGAGTATCGCGCCGATCAGCACCACCGCGATGCCCACCATCGCGCAGAATCGCGTCAATGTGTTGGCCGTGTCGATCTGATCGCTCAACGACAGGCCGATGAACACGACGCCACTGTCCTTGACTTGCCCGGTCCGTGTCTTCTCGTTCCAAGGCAACGCGACAACACGCCATGGCGACTGCGCGGCCTGCATGATGGAATGATCCGGGGTGCGGCTTGTGGTGATGTGCACCACCGCACGTGTCGTGAATGGCTGTCCAAGAGTGACGCCGTCGATGCTGCCGTCGGCCGGCAGACTTGGTTCCGAAACCACTCCGTCACGGAGCATGGGCACCGATCCGGCACCCGTGCTTTTGTATTCGCTGTCGCGCACCTCCACGTAATACGTGTTCATGAGGCTGCGCCCGTCATCGCCGGTGTCGCTGCTGAGCGAGTCCATGCTGTTGAAAATCAGCTGGGCTTGGTTGATCAGCTGCGTATCGGTCTTCTGCAGCAGATAATTGCCCACCAACGTACGTATGGAAAAGGAGATGCCGATGGTGCCGATGGTCAGCAGCACGATGATGCAGGTGACCAGTTTCGTGCTCAGCGGAATCGCTTGAATCCTGCGGGTGAAACGGCTCCATACCTTGTTCTGCTTCGGCAGCGACCGGGGAGGCTGCATGGGGGCCGGAATGGCCGAAGGATTGGAGGCGTGGCCCGTGGACGGCGAATTGGGATTCTTGCTCATGGCTGAATCTAGTTCTTGGGAGCGCGAATCATATAGCCAATGCCGCGCTTGGTTTCGATCAGCGGCGTTACCTTGTGCTTGTCGCCGTTCTCATCCTCGATGACGATGCCATCGACCTTCTTGCGAAGATAGGAGATGTACGATTCGACGATGGCCGCGTCCCCGCCCCAATCGTATTGCCACACGTGATCGAGAATCTGCGCCTTGGACAGCACGCGGCCTTCATTGTCCATGAGGTAGCGAAGAAGCTTGTATTCGGTGGGGCTCAGGTCGATTGGCTGTCCGGCTCGGGACACGTCGTGCGAGTCCTCGTTGATTTCGAGATCGCCCACACGGATGATCGGATCGTCCTCCACCTGCTGCTGGGTGCGACGCAGGATGGCGCGGATTCGGGCCACGACCTCTTCGAGGCTGAACGGCTTGGTCACATAGTCGTCGCCTCCCACGGTAAGCCCCATGACCTTGTCTTGGGTGTCATCGCGAGCGGTCAGGTACAGCACCGGCGTGGTGATGCCTTCCTGCCTGATGCGTCGGGTCACCGTGAACCCATCGATGTCCGGAAGCATCACATCAAGCACGATCAGATCCGGCTGCAGCCTTTCGATGACCTCGATGGCTTCGGATCCCGAAGCGGCCGTGTTCACTTCGAAACCGGCGAAATGCAGGGATGCCACCAGCAGCTCTCGGATGGACGGCTCGTCATCGACAACGACAATGGATGCTTCAATAGGCTTGCTCATGGCTTAAGCATCGCTCCCTTCACTGGATGTTTCCTGAACGGATTCTGAATCTTGCGTTGAAGCGGTATCCGGATTGACATAATCCTCGTTTTCCGATTCGGCGCCCCACTCTTTGACCGGTTGGATACGTTCGGCGACCGCACCATGACGGCCGCTATGGCGGCCCTTACGCCGATGCCCGATCACGCCCTTCTTGCGCAGGATATGGAACACCACCAGAATCACCACCAGAAGCAGCAGCGCGCCGGCGAATCCTCCCACGCCAATCCATATGGTCCGCGACGAAGTCGAGGTCTTTTTCTGCACCGAAATCTGATTCATCATGTCGGTCGCGGACTTCGCCCAGTCCGGATCGCTTTCCATCAACGGTTTTTGCGCGGCATCGGACAGCGCGTCGACGGTCGACTTCTTCTTCAGCCATTCCTCCGAGTTCGAAGACACGGCCACCACCAGATTACCGTCATTCGAGGCAACCGCCAACATCACGGTATTCGGTTTCGGGTTCAACGATTCCAGCAGCGCGCTCACCCATTTATCCGGCTTGCCCTTGGCGTTGAAACTGTCCAGATACACCAAACGGACGGTGACGCCGGTCTCCTTTTTCGTCTGGTTGATGGCGTCCGTGATCTCCGAGACATTCGAACCGAGCAGATTCTGCGTGTCGGTGATGTCGTCCGTGGCTGTAATGCCCAATCCGGCACTGTCATCCGCATGGACCGGCGGAGTTATCCACAGCATCAAACACAAACCCAGCACGCCCGCCAACAACATGCAAATCGCGATATTCCAACCTTTTGCCGTTCTGCCGCCGTTTCGCGACACGCCGACGGAACCCAAATGCATATGTTCTCCGACCACAGCTCCGTTTTTTTCGTTGCACACGCTCACTGATGACATAGCATCCACTGTACCGTCCGGTTGCGCCAACCGCGATCGCATGGAGAAACACACCAATCATCATTGAAAGGACCGGCACATGCCACAGTATCAAGTCGACAGCGAGCAGATTCAGTCCTCGAGCGCCGCCGTCAACGCCTCCATCCAATCCATCCGACAGGCCGTGCAGGGCATGTACGGCAATCTCAACAATCTGCAGAGCGTTTGGCGCGGCGGGGCTGCGACGCAGTTCACAGCGGTCGCCGAACAGTGGCGTGCCGCGCAGCAGCAGATGGAGCAGTCGCTTGAATCAATCCAGCGCGCATTGATGCAGGCCTCCACGTTGTATTCGGAGACCGAAATGCAGGCGTCGCGTTTGTTCGCGCAGTAGAAAGCGCGCGTAAGGCGCCTTCCAGATAAGCAAAGGCCCGCTCCCCATCGGGAAGCGGGCCTCATATCAGCTATTTGAGCTTATGGAAGCTTCCGGTCTTTCGATCAGTAGCCCATGTCGGCGCCAGCTGCCGGAGCGGCTGCCGGCGGTTCCGGCTTGTTGGCCACCACGGCTTCGGTGGTCAGGAACAGTCCAGCGATGGAAGCTGCGTTCTGCAGAGCGGAACGAGTCACCTTGACCGGGTCGGTGACGCCTGCGGCCAGCAGGTCCTCGTACTCGTTGGTGGCTGCGTTCAGGCCCTGGCCGTCAGGCAGGGAGCGAACCTTGTCGATCACCACATCGCCGGACAGGCCAGCGTTCTCAGCGATCTGCTTGATCGGGGCTTCGATGGCGCGGAACACGATGGCCGCGCCGGTAGCCTCGTCGCCTTCAAGCTTGACATCGTTCTGAGCCTTGGCCGCAGCCTGAACCAGAGCGACACCGCCACCAGGCAGCAGACCTTCCTCAATGGCGGCCTTGGCGTTGCGCACGGCATCCTCGATGCGATGCTTGCGTTCCTTGGCCTCGACTTCGGTAGCAGCACCGACCTTGATGACAGCGACGCCGCCAGCCAACTTGGCCAGACGCTCCTGCAGCTTCTCACGATCGTAGTCAGAATCGGTATTGGCGATCTCGCCACGAATCTGAGCGACGCGGGCAGCCACATCCTCCTTGGAGCCGCCACCGGACACGATGGTGGTCTCGTCCTTGGAGACAATGACCTTCTTGGCGGTACCAAGCACGGACATGTCGACGGAGTCGAGCTTCAGGCCCAGCTCATCGGACACCACCTGGGCACCGGTCAGGATGGCCATATCCTGCAGCATGGCCTTACGACGATCGCCAAAGCCCGGAGCCTTAACAGCGCAGGACTTGAAGGTGCCGCGGATGTTGTTCAGAATCAGGGTCGGCAGAGCCTCGCCGTCAACGTCCTCAGCGATGATCAGCAGCGGCTTGCCGGTCTTCATAACCAACTCGGCGATGTGGACGACATCCTGCTGGGAGCTCAGCTTGCCGGAGGTCAGGAGGATGTACGGATCCTCGAGAACGGCGGTCTGGTCCTCGGCGTTGGTCACGAAGTACGGAGCGATGTAGCCCTTGTCGAAGCGCATGCCCTCGGTGAAGTCAAGGTCAAGACCGAAGCGGTTGTTGTCCTCGACGGTCACGACGCCATCCTGGCCGACCTTGTCCAGAGCTTCGGCGATCTTCTCGCCGACTTCCGGATCAGCGGCGGAGATCGTTGCGGTGGCAGCGATCTGATCCTTGGTCTCAACGTCCTTGGCCGCTGCGACGAGTTCCTTGACGATGGCGTCGGCGGCCTTCTCGATGCCACGACGCAGCGCGATCGGGTTGGAACCGGCGGTGACGTTCTTCAGACCCTCGTGCACCAGGGACTGGGCCAGCACGGTTGCGGTGGTGGTGCCGTCACCTGCGACGTCATCGGTCTTCTTGGCGACTTCCTTGACCAGTTCGGCGCCGATACGCTCATACGGATCGTCCAGATCGATTTCCTTTGCGATGGAAACGCCATCGTTGGTGATGGTCGGAGCGCCGTAGGTCTTGTCAAGCACCACATTGCGGCCCTTCGGACCAAGGGTGACCTTGACGGTGTCAGCGAGCTTGTCGAGACCCGCGAGCATTCCCTGACGAGCTTCGTCGTCATATGCAATCATCTTTGCCATTGTTCCTCCACATATGGCTACACGGTATTATTTCCACCTTCGGAGCGACAATCAGAACCAGCCGTCAGCCGCCAGTTATCACTCTCACTCGTCGAGTGCTAATTCGCAGATTAGCACTCTCACGTCGAGAGTGCCAAACCCGATGACGTTCTTTGCGCTGTGAGCAAGATGTCAGTCGCATCGAATCAACTTGAAAAACGCCGGATTTCCAAGAAAATAAAAGAACCTCGCCTATGTTCGGGCGAGGTTCCAAACCGGTTCGGACGGCGTTTTTTCAGTTCAACAGCACCACAACGATCGGCGTGACCAATCCGCTGCTCTGCTGGACATTGGAGATTCCCAGCGTCTGCGCGACATTCTCCGCCGTCGCCTTGTCGGCCTCATTCTGATACCAGACAACCGTCTGGCTGGGAACGTTGCCGGTCGGATTGCTGGGCGTCACGCTGGTGTATCCGGCCTGGGTCAGGGCATCGGCCTTGCTCTTGGCGTAACCGGTGATGCTGGTGGCGTTCACCACGCGGATCTCGGTGGCCAGATTCACGCTCTGCTCAGAAGCCGCATCCTGGCCATTGTTCTGATCGTTATTCTGTTCCGCGTTCTGGTTGGCGTCCGAAGCGTCCTTCGACTGGCCATCCGAAGTACTGGTCTTCTTGCCGTCCTCGGACTTCTTGTTCTCCGTCTTGGCGTCTTTGGACGTGTCGTCCGTCTTCTTATCCGCCTTATCCGCCGTGGAGACGGACGATGAAGAGTCCTCCTTGGCCGACCAAGGCATTCTCAGGTTGCTGATCTCACCAGAATAGACTCCCCAGAACAGCAGGCCGGCGAGCAGAGCCACAATCACGACAATCACATACGGCAGAGCCCTGGACGCCATGGAACGTGCGCCACGGTGCACGCCCATCGGTCCCGCCGGAGGATTGTCGAACATATCCTTGGCGTAGGATTCGTAGGTCTCCTTGTCCTGCTTAGCCATTTTCTGCAACCTCATTTCTCACACTTACCGCCCCAGAGTACCGGCCCGTGCAGTCAGCCCACAATCAGCAT
>ERZ894226.1213-NODE-1213-length-11043-cov-4.831452_pt1 | contig 11043 bp, 10 predicted proteins | sample MGYA00380294_ERZ894226 | MGnify/ENA primary metagenome ERZ894226 (study PRJEB32331, sample SAMN06328434) | human gut metagenome | biome: human gut microbiome; feature: stool | host: Homo sapiens | collected 2014-10-29 ... | reverse complement strand
GCTGTAGACTATATTATTCCCCACCAAGCTAGTCGCGCTCTTCCTTTGGTCATGGGAAAACTGGGTGTAGATGAAGATAAGTACCTTAACCTTGTTACGGATTATGGAAATATGGTTTCAGTTGCTGTACCTTTTGGTTTGGCCTATGCACTCGATCATGGCTATGTAAAAGAAGGAGATACCATCTTCTTGATGGGAACTGCAGCTGGTATGACGGTCAATATGTTGGCTTTGAAATTGTAAAATAAGAGCAGGCACCTATAAGTGGCCTGCTTTTTAAATTAATTTTAAACGTAGAACTATCGGCCTATACAGAAAAAGCTTGATAACTTTTATGAAACTAAGTATACTAGAAGGTAACAAGCGTTTTCAGACAGTATATTAGGGAGTATACTTAGAAATTGAGAGGGAGATATGGGAATAAGAAAATTTCGCTTATTAATGTCCAAGTATGGCTTTAGTATTGCGATTATCCTGATAGAATTAGTTCTTGTTTTCGGAATTATTCTTTACATGAGCCAGATTGCTCCGATTATTTGGGTGACTCTTGTATTTTTGATTAGCGTAGCAACCGTTATAGCGATTGTCAATCGTTCGATGTCACCTGAAAGCAAAGTGACTTGGTTGATTGTGACCTTTGTACCGGTGTTTGGTCCATTGCTTTATCTCATGTTTGGTGAGAGAAGACTATCAAAAAAAGAACTGAAACAACTCCAGGAATTGAATTCTATTGCATTTCATGAGAATAATGGGCGCCAACTCCATTTGCAACTACAGGAGACAGACAAATCAGCTTACGGAATTATCAATGCCTTGCTACATATGGATAGTAATGCAGAAGTCTATGACCAGACAGATTCACAATTTTTCGCAAGCGGTGAGGAAATGTGGCAACAGATGCTGGAGGATCTTAAAAGAGCAGAAAAGTTTATTTTTCTAGAATACTATATTGTCGACGAAGGTTTGATGTGGGATAGCATACTCGAAATCCTGGAAGAAAAGGCAGCTCAGGGAGTCGAGGTCAAGATGCTCTATGACGACATCGGTTGTATGGTGACTTTGCCTGGGGATTATACTGTTCATTTGCGTTCTAAAGGGATTGATGCTCATAAATTTAATAAGGTGATTCCTCGTATGACAGTGGCCTATAATAACCGTGACCACCGGAAAATATTAGTGATTGATGGACAAATTTCCTATACTGGAGGAATCAACCTTGCAGATGAATATATCAATCATATTGAACGTTTTGGACACTGGAAAGATAGTGGAATTCGGATAGATGGTCCGGCGACTCAAGCCTTTACCAGACTATTTCTCATGAACTGGTACATCAACCGTGGGGAAATCGAGGATTTTGACCGCTACCATATTGAAAACAAGGCGGTTGAGGGAGAAGGGCTTTACATTCCTTATGGGAGTGGACCAAAGCCGATTTACAAGTCGCAGGGCGGAAAGACGGTTTATCAAAATATGATCAACCAAGCGACGGATTACGTCTATATCACGACTCCTTACTTGATCATCGATTATGATTTGACAGAAGATATCCGCAATGCGGCCCTTCGTGGGGTGGATGTTCGCATCGTGACCCCGCATATTCCGGATAAAAAATTGATCCAAATTGTTACGCGTGGGGCTTACTTGGATCTGATGGATGCTGGTGTGAAAATCTATGAGTACACGCCTGGTTTTGTCCATAGCAAGCAAGTTCTTGCCGATGATGAAATGGCGGTTGTAGGGTCGATTAACTTTGATTACCGCAGTTTGGTCCATCACTATGAAAATGCTGTCTGGATGTATCGGACGCCTGCTCTGAAAGAGATTCGGGCGGATTTTGACCACATCTTTGAAGTATCCCAAGAAATCACGGAAGATACCTTCCGCTTTACATGGCACCAAAGCTTAATCAAGGAAATTATGCAATTGTTCGCACCGATGTTGTAAATGTATAAAAACGAAAATCAGAGTCAGGAATCGAGAAGCCTGACTCTTTTTCCATAGGACTATGTGATAAGAGGCTGACATGGTCGGCAGAATTTGGTATACTAGAGAAGATAATGGGCTTTTTTCTAAAAGGAAAGAGCAGAGGAATAGCGAAGAAAAGGAAAAAGAATGAGCGAAAAAGAGCAAGAAATGACTTCGAAAAAGTTAGGGCTTCACGTGGGAGATAGTTTTCAGGATACACGTGAAATTCGCGAAGTGCTAGATAAATCAGTCTTTCGTGAAGAAGAGCCGACTCATAGCCAGCAGGCAGAAGTCTTGGAGGAGCCGGTTGCAATGGAGGCATCAGAGGAAATTAGTGATGCCAAGCCAGAAGCAGTAGCAGAACCTACACAAGAATCGGAACAGGAAGCGGAGCAACCGCTCAGTCGGATGAGTCGCCGTTCTCGTAAGGCGGGAGTTGAAGCGACAAAAGCGGAAGCATCTAAAGTGGAAGAGGATACGGAAGAGCTAGAAGCAGATGTGGCAGTTGAGCCGATCCGTCGTCAATCCAAGCGTCCAGTGCCCCTAGCGATTCCTTTTGTGTTGAGTCTCTTGATTAGTTTGCTGCATGTCGGGGTGCCGTTTTTAACCCGTTTTGCAACCAATCAACAATCTCAAAACTTGTATGCTGGCTGGGCAATGACCAAGGGTCAAGTACCGTTTGGTGATTTTTACGGAACCAATGGTCTGCTCTATTATGCAATCAACTGGTTGGGAAGTTTAGCTGGTGGACATTGGATCTTGATGATTCTTCAAGCGATTGCCCTCTTCTTTGCGGGGACCTATCTCTATCGGGTTGTGCGCTTGCTGGTGTCTGATAAAGATACAGCGAAGAATGTCCAGTTACTCTTTTATTTCTTGGTGTTAGGCCTTGGTTTTGGAGGGACTTATGTGACCTTCTTTAGCCTTCCAATCCTATTTGCCAGCATGAATTTCATTTTGGCTTATTTGATTGGGCATCGTAAGGATGAAGGCTTTATCCTTTATGGTGCGATTGCAGCTGTGGCTTTCTTGATTGATCCGATGACCAGTGCCCTGTTTTATTTGTTGGCCTTCCTTGGATTAACAGCCTTTAACATCAAGCAGAAGAGATGGGCGCGTGGCTTTTATCAACTGCTAGCAGCTCTCCTTGGTTTTTCACTTGTCTTTTATCCAATTGGCTATATCACCGTTTTGAATCAGACTTTTGGCTATGCCATTAACCAAGTAACCTATGTCTTTAATGCCTTGAATTTTAGTAATGGACAGGCCTTCAGTAATGCCATTTATTATGGACTGTTGGCGCTGGCCTTCGGTCTAGTTTCTGCCTTTTTGATGTCCTTTACGAAGCAAAATAGCAGTGCTCGCCGGATCTTCCGCTTTATGGGATGGGCAGGTAGCTTGGTGGTCCTCGTTGTGTCGATTGGTCTTCCGGAGCAAGGCGCTTACCAATTGTTACCGATGTTGCCATTTGTTCTTCCTTTGTTTGCGATCTGGTTCTCACGAGGGGGCGAAGCGAACGATGAGATCGAACGTCGTTGTCGGAAGAAGAAAAACAAGGAAGTTTGGGCCGCTTACTTTACGAGCCAAGTTTTCTTACCACTAGTGGCCCTTGTCTATTTATTGGTGAATCCAGTGGTTCAAGATGTCGTGCTTCAGTCTGGTCAATCCAGTGAACGGAGTGCTATTGCCAGCTACATTAAACATCACACCAAGTCGAAAGATACCATCTATGCTTGGGATACGACAGCTATTCTCTATCAAGAAAGCGATCGTTTGGCAGCTTCTGCCTTATTGACCCCGACTTCTTATCTGGGGATTAATGAAAACCGGACAAATGTAACCCAACAAATCGATCGGTCTGAACCCAAGTATATTGTGGTCAATAATCAGGTAGAATTGACCTCCAAAATGAAGGACTTGCTCAAAGAAAATTATCGTCTCGTTGAGAAGAAATACCGTCATTTCAAACTCTATCAACGCTCTTAAGAAAATCAATATCTTGTGCTTTAGAAAGTTTTTTATAAAATTTTCCACAAGATATTGATTTTTATTTTTGGAGTGGTATAATACAACTTGTATGTAAATAAATGAAGAGAGGCATGTTTGGTATGATCACCTTGAGAGAAGAAAAACTGAGAATGGCCCCGGATATTTTTGTTGAAAAACGAGATGGCCGTCGTGTTCAATTCGATGTTGAAAAAATTTATAAAGCCTTGTTGAAGGCGACAGAAGAAGTGACTTCTCTCACTCCAGTGATGGAAGCCAAACTAGAAGCTATTGTCGATCGTGTGATCGCAGAGATCTTGGAACGTTTTCCAAATGGCGTGAAGATCTATGAGATCCAAAACGTTGTTGAACATGAATTGCTTCAAGCCAATGAATATGCAATTGCTGAGAGCTACATTACTTATCGGACGCAGCGGGATTTTGAGCGCTCAAAAGCGACAGATATCAACTTTACGATTGGAAAACTCCTCAACAAGGACCAAGCGGTTGTCAATGAAAATGCCAATAAGGACAGCGACGTCTTTAATACGCAACGGGACTTGACGGCAGGGATCGTCGGTAAGTCTATTGGTCTTAAAATGTTGCCCAAACACGGAGCCAATGCCCACCAAAAAGGGGACATCCACTACCATGATTTGGACTATAGTCCTTATACACCGATGACCAACTGCTGTTTGATCGATTTTGAAGGCATGCTCAGAAATGGCTTTAAGATTGGGAATGCAGAAGTCGAAAGTCCTAAGTCTATCCAAACTGCAACGGCACAAATCTCGCAGATTATTGCCAATGTAGCTTCTAGTCAGTACGGGGGTTGCTCGGCTGACCGGATCGATGAAGTCTTGGCCCCTTATGCAGAAAAGAACTACCAAAAACACTTAGCAGATGCTAAAGAGTGGGTTCTCCCGGAAAAACGCGAGGACTATGCTTGGAGCAAGACTCAAAAAGATATCTATGATGCCATGCAATCCTTGGAGTACGAGATCAATACCCTCTTTACCTCAAATGGGCAAACACCCTTTACTTCGCTTGGCTTTGGGCTTGGAACTAATCGCTTCGAACGGGAAATTCAAAAGGCCATTCTGGAAATTCGAATCAAGGGACTTGGTTCAGAACATCGGACCGCTATCTTTCCAAAACTGATCTTTACCCTCAAGCGGGGGCTCAACCTAGAACCTGGAACGCCTAACTATGACATCAAGCAATTGGCCTTGGAATGTGCTACGAAGCGCATGTATCCAGACGTTTTGTCTTATGACAAGATTGTCGAGTTGACAGGCTCTTTCAAGGTTCCGATGGGATGTCGTTCTTTCCTTCAAGGTTGGAAGGACGAGAATGGTGTGGAAGTCAATTCTGGCCGGATGAATCTTGGAGTCGTGACAGTCAATCTACCCCGGATTGCTTTGGAGTCGGACGGCGACAAGGAAAAATTCTGGCAAATTTTTAATGAACGGATGAACATCGCTGAAGATGCCTTGGTTTACCGGGTGGAACGCACCAAAGAAGCAACACCAGCCAATGCACCGATTCTCTACCAATATGGGGCTTTCGGAAAACGCTTAGGCAAGTATGACCAGGTAGATCAGCTCTTCCGTCATCGCAGAGCAACTGTTTCTCTGGGCTATATCGGACTCTATGAAGTTGCAACCGTCTTTTATGGTCCAAATTGGGAACACAATCCAGAAGCCAAACAATTCACGATCGATATCATCAAGGATATGAAAGCGCGCGTGGAAGAATGGTCTGACCAGTATGATTACCACTTCTCCATCTATTCGACACCGTCAGAAAGCTTGACAGATCGCTTCTGTCGCCTGGATACGGAGAAATTTGGTCAGGTTCCAGATATCACAGACAAAGAATACTATACCAATAGTTTCCACTACGATGTTCGTAAGAACCCAACGCCATTTGAGAAGTTGGATTTTGAAAAAGTTTATCCTGAAGCAGGGGCTTCTGGTGGCTTTATCCACTATTGTGAATACCCTGTGCTCCAACAAAATCCAAAAGCTCTTGAAGCGGTTTGGGATTATGCCTATGACCGGGTCGGTTATCTCGGAACTAATACGCCGATTGACCGTTGTTACAAGTGTGATTTTGAAGGAGATTTCACACCGACTGAGCGCGGATTTGCTTGTCCAAACTGTGGCAATAGCGATCCGAAAACGGTTGATGTGGTCAAACGGACCTGTGGTTATCTAGGAAACCCGCAAGCTCGTCCGATGGTTAATGGCCGTCATAAGGAAATCGCGGCGCGTGTCAAACACATGAATGGATCTACGATCAAATCTGCTGGACACCAAGTGACAGATTAGAAAAGGACATTATGGGAAAATACCAATTAGATGATAAAGGCAAGGCTCAAGTTCAACGATTCCACGAGAAGCATTCAAAGGGTGGAATCAATAAAAAAGACCGAGTAGCCAGCCTGAGAGAACAATTTTTAAACAAGAATAAGAAAAAGTGAGAGTTCGCTCTCGCTTTTCTCGTATGGGGGGAGGTAAAGATGGAATTACGTAGACCAACATTAGCAGATAAAGAAACTGTATTAGACATGATGGCAGAGTTTGAAGCGAATCAATCAGCTCACGATGGCGGATTTTGGGATGCTGAGAATTTTGTTTATGAAGAGTGGTTGGAAAGTAATCAGAATCATGAAATGGGGATTAATTTGCCTGAAGGGTGGGTGCCTGATATTCAGTTAGTTGCTTTTTCGAGAGATGGACAAGCCGTAGGGTTTCTCAATCTGAGATTGCGTCTTAGTGACTATTTGCTGGAGGTAGGTGGTCATATTGGCTATAGTATCCGTCCCTCTGCGCGTGGGAAAGGATTGGCAAAAGAGCAACTGCGACAAGGCTTACAAGTAGCTAGAAGTAAAAATATAAAGCGAGTCCTAGTGACTTGCGATTGTGATAATGCTGCCAGTCGAGCAGTGATTCTGACTAATGGCGGAGCTTTAGAGGATGTTCGAGGCGGGAAAGAGCGCTATTGGATTGATTTAGATTGAGGAAAGTTTATGAAGTTACAACGACCAACTTTAGAAGATAAAGACGCGATTTTAGAGATGATTGCTGAGTTCGATGCTGCAAAATCCTATATGCACGGTGGCATGGGCTCCACTTGGAAGCGAGCAAAGGATTTTGCGGATTGGTTGCGAATTGTAGAGCAGCAGGAGGATACTGAGAATCTGCCAGAAGGCTGGGTTCCTACCATTCAATTTTTATCCTTTGATGAGACTGGCTACCCTCTGGGCTTTTTAGCCCTGCGCTTGTCCTTGAATGACAAATTATTTGTAGAGGGTGGTCACATTGGCTATTCCATCCGGCCCAGTCAACGCAGAAAGGGCTTGGCTAAGTTGCAGCTAGAGCTAGGATTAGCAGAGGCTCGAAAGCAAGGATTGGAACGAGTACTGATTACCTGTGATGAAGACAACGAAGCCAGTCGTCGCACCATTCTCTCTGCTGGCGGTGTTTACGAAAATACAATCGACAGAAGTCAGCGCTACTGGATTGATTTGGAGGATGAAGATGAACAATCCCAAACCTCAAGAATGGAAAAGTGAGGAGCTGAGTAAAGGGCGAATCATTGACTATAAGGCCTTTAACTTTGTAGATGGAGAAGGAGTGCGCAACTCCCTTTACGTGGCCGGTTGCATGTTTCACTGTGAGGGCTGTTACAATGTAGCGACCTGGTCTTTCAATGCAGGCATTCCTTATACCAAAGAATTGGAAGAGCAGATCATGGAAGATCTGGCCCAACCCTATGTCCAAGGCTTAACCTTGCTAGGGGGAGAGCCTTTTCTTAATACAGGTATTCTTTTACCCCTTGTAAAACGTATTCGGAAAGAATTGCCGGAAAAAGATATTTGGTCTTGGACCGGCTACACTTGGGAAGAAATGATGTTAGAAACGCCTGATAAACTGGAGCTATTGTCGCTGATTGATATCCTGGTCGATGGACGGTATGATAAAAGCAAGCGCAACCTCATGTTGCAATTTCGTGGTTCTTCCAACCAGCGGATTATTGATGTTCAAAAATCATTGAAAGAAGGAAAGGTTGTCATCTGGGACAAGCTCAATGATGGCAAGGAAAGTTTTGAGCAAGTCAAGCGGGATGATCTTTTGTAGGATCTTCAAAAACCGGGTGTTTCACCCGGTTTTTTTGGATTCTCTGCATAAGTATACAAGGGATTTTGCTTGTTTTTGAAAACGCTTACTTTCCAAATGTCCATAATGGACAAAAAAGTGATAATTAATGCATTTTTTGCTAAAAATATGTTACAATAAACATGATTAGGACTAATTGGAGGTATTTATGTCACAAAGGAGACGGAGTCGTCGTTCAGAACATAAGTGGGGGCAATTGCGAATCATTAATTCCGTATTGCTTATTTTTTTGCTTATGACTGCAAGTTGGGCGACCTATACTATGTTGGCCAATAACATCTTGGCTTTTCGCTATGTCAATGTTCTCGTGATTGCACTACTAGCTCTTCTCTTGCTCTTATCAGCTTGGTTTGTGATCAAAAATCAGGCCAAAAAGACAACTTTGGTCTTGCTTCTTGTCGGCTTATTGGCTAGTTCGGGAGTTTTGTTTGCTAGTCAACAGCTGCTAAATCTGACGAGCAATGTCAATGGCCATTCTAACTATACAGAGTTTGAGATGGCTGTCTATGTCAAGAAAGACAGTGACATCAAAGACATCAAAGAAATCAAGGAAGTGGTGGCACCAAAGGGCAACAATAATGAAGCCAATCTCACGGCCCTCTTGGACAATATCAAAAAGACCAAGGGTCAGGAAATTTCTGTAGTCGATGCACAGACTTATCTAGATGCCTATAAGAGCCTGCAAGAAGGGAATGCTTCTGCCATGGTGCTCAACAGTACCTTTGAAGATACTATCGCTGCTGAAGATGTCGACTATGCGAAGAAGTTGAAGAAAATCTATTCCTACAAGATTCGAAAAGAAGTGGCGGCGACAAGTAAGGTATCTGCAGATGCAGATGTCTTTAACATCTATGTCAGCGGGATCGATACCTATGGGCCGGTAACCTCGGTTTCTCGTTCAGATGTCAATATCATCATGACGGTCAATCGGAAGACCAAGCAAGTCCTATTGACAACGACTCCACGGGATGCCTATGTACCGATTGCAGATGGTGGTAACAACCAAAATGATAAGTTGACCCACGCGGGGATCTACGGAGTGGATGCTTCGATCCATACCCTTGAGAATCTCTATGATATCAAGCTCAACTACTACGTTCGTCTCAATTTCACCTCCTTCCTCAAGTTGATTGACCTTCTAGGGGGAATCGATGTGGAAAATGACCAAGAATTCACGAGCCTTCATGGCAAGTTCCATTTCCCAGTTGGAAAGGTCCATTTGAATTCAGAGCAAGCACTCGGTTTTGTTCGAGAACGCTACTCTCTTCAAGGTGGCGACAATGACCGTGGGAAAAACCAAGAAAAAGTCATTGCGGCCATTATCAAAAAGTTGACCTCTACCAAGGTCTTAAGCAACTACAATGAGATTATCGGAAACCTCCAAGATTCTGTCCAAACCAATATGCAGTTGCCGACTATGATGAACTTGATCAATACCCAGTTAGAAACGGGTGGTTCTTATGAGGTGACATCTCAAGCGATTACCGGTCAAGGACGAAATGACTTGCCGTCTTATGCTATGCCTGGATCCAACCTCTATGTCATGGAGTTGGATCAAGCCAGCTTGACCAAGGCTAAGGAAACCATTCAAAAAGTAATGGAAGGAAAAGAAAAATGATTGATATCCACTCGCACATCGTCTTTGATGTGGATGATGGACCAAAGACAAGAGAAGATACGCGTGCCTTATTGGAAGAAAGCTATCGCCAAGGGGTACGGACCATTATCTCTACTTCTCATCGTCGCAAGGGGATGTTTGAAACTCCCGAAGAAAAGATTTCTGAAAATTTTCAAGAAGTGAAAAAAATTGCGGCAGAGGTCGCGCCAGATTTAACGATTCATTACGGGGCAGAGATCTACTTTACTAATGATGTCTTGAAAAAACTGGAAGAAAAGATCATTCCGCGTTTGGCAGATACGCGCTTTGCGCTTATTGAATTCAGCATGGGAACAGCTTATAAGGAGATCCATACCGCCTTGGACCGTTTGCTCCATCTAGGTGTGACACCGGTGGTAGCCCATATCGAGCGCTACAAGTGCTTGGAGAAAAATGAGGAGCGCGTGCAAGAGATGATTGACATGGGCTGCTACATGCAGATCAATAGTTCCAGTGTTCTCAAGCCTCGCCTCTTTGGGGATGAACAAAAACAACTCAAAAAACGAGCTCGCTACTTCTTAGAAAAAGACTTGGTCCACTTTGTTGCCAGTGATATGCACAATGTGGATAAACGACCGCCTTATATGGCAGAAGCCTATCGCTTGATCAAGGAAGAATACGGAGAACAACGAGCACAAGCTCTCTTTGTCAGCAATCAAGAACTCTTGTTAGCGGATGAATTAATCTAACCAGAAAACAGGTGGAGAGATCCACATGAAGGAGTAATTAGGAAATGAACAATCAAGAAAATCAAGCAGTGGAAATTGATGTTTTCGCTATGCTGAAGACCCTATGGAAACGCAAGTTTTCGATCGTTTTGGTCGCTCTTGTCTTTGCCATTGCAGCATTTGGCTACAGTGCCTTTTTAGCCAAGAAAGAATACCAAAGTACTAGCCGTATCTATGTGGTCAGCCGTCAAAATCAGGACAACAATGCCTTGACAAACTCAGATTTACAAGCGGGTGCCTACTTGGTTAAAGACTATCGTGAAATTATCCTTTCTCAAAATGTCTTGAGTCAGGCTATCGAGGAACTTAAACTCAATATGACGCCAGCTGAGTTATCAAAAAAGATCAATGTTTCTGTTCCAACAGATACCCGGATCCTCTCGATCACAGCTAAAGATGGAGATCCGAAAGAAGCTGCCCGGATTGCGAATGGCCTTCGAAATGTAGCGGCTGAGAAGATTACTTCCGTGACCAAGGTGTCCGATGTCACAACTTTGGATGAGGCGGAAGTGCCCCAATC
>ERZ894226.1205-NODE-1205-length-11091-cov-9.020569_pt1 | contig 11091 bp, 9 predicted proteins | sample MGYA00380294_ERZ894226 | MGnify/ENA primary metagenome ERZ894226 (study PRJEB32331, sample SAMN06328434) | human gut metagenome | biome: human gut microbiome; feature: stool | host: Homo sapiens | collected 2014-10-29 ... | reverse complement strand
GGATAGACGAAAAGAAGGGTGGAGGCGATCCCCGCATCCATATAGTGAAAACTCATGAACAACGTGAGCGACGATACGGCGAACATCACTCCCAGCAATCCCAGCACGGAGAACTCCCGGCGCGTAATGCGCAGCGAAGTTTTCTGCACCAACAACAGGGCTGCCAGCAGTACGGCGGCAAGCGCATAGCGGTAAAACAGCACGGAATTGGTGTTTATTCCCGCCCGGTAGAGTGACAAAGCACCGAGGGGATTCATCCCGTAACTCACGGCGGCAACGATGCCGCAAAGGGTTCCTTTCGATTTCTCGCTCATGGATCGACAATTTCAACCGGCCGCAAAAATACGAAATAATTCGGCCGTTCGGTAAAGATAGCGCTTATAAATCGACCTCGGAAAAGGGAACGAGATGCGGTAATTCGTCCGGAAAGGTTAAAATATCGGCCGGGTTTCGTATCTTTGTGCCACTGTTTCCGATAACCCTCCGGAACCGCCCGGTTCCTTCGGAGCGATCCGGAACAATACGGTTTTACGGAAAATGCCTTTCGGGGCCAAATACATATCGAAATGAAAAAGTTACTTCTGATCTTTCTGCTGATCGCCGGATTGCATCTGATGCGTGAACTCGATACTTTTCTGAAGAAGGATAAAGAAGAGAGAGAGGAAGAAAGATATAGAGGAGAAAGGAAACGAAACAAATGACAGTAATATATAAAAAGATGACACAGACACAGATGATTGTTGTCGGGTATTTGTTGTTGATCCTTTTGGGAAGTATTCTCTTAATGCTTCCGGTTTCATCAAGGGATGGAAATATGACATCTTTTGCAGATGCATTATTTACCTCGACATCCGCATCCTGTGTGACTGGGCTGGTTGTACAGGATACGTATCTGCACTGGTCTTTTTTTGGACAGCTTATCATTTTGATCCTGATCCAGATCGGCGGTATGGGATTTATGACAATTGGTGTCTGTGTGGCGATTCTGTTAAGAAGAAAGATAGGGCTTAAAGTCCGTGGAATTTTGCAGGAGAGTATCAATAGTATTCAAATTGGCGGAATTGTAAAGCTTACGAAGAAGATTATAAAAGGAACACTTTTTTTTGAAAGCATTGGAGCTGTATTGCTGATGATTCGGTTTATTCCTGAATTCGGAATAGGAAGAGGAATCTGGTACGGGATCTTTCATTCTATATCAGCCTTTTGCAACGCCGGGTTTGACCTTATGGGAGAAAATGGTGCCTATCAGTCACTGATCAGATATTCGGATGACTGGCTGGTAAATACAGTGATCATGCTGCTGATTATAATCGGTGGAATCGGTTTTTTGGTGTGGGATGATCTGTCTGTGAAAAAATTTCAATGGAAAAAATATCATCTGCATACAAAGATTGTATTATCAACAACAGGTTTTCTGATTATAGGAGGAGCAGTTTTATTCCTGATACTGGAAAAAAATAATGTACTGGCAGGGATGCCTGTGAAAGAACAGATACTCTGTTCTTTATTTCACTCGGTGACAGCCAGAACGGCAGGATTTAATACAACCGATACAGGAGCGTTGACGGAAGGCAGTAAACTTGTTACTATGATTCTGATGTTCATAGGAGGAAGCCCGGGATCTACAGCAGGTGGAATTAAGACGACAACCGTAGTGGTTCTTATTGTATTTGTGCGTGCAAATCTGATGGAAGCAGCCGGTTGTAATGTATTTAACAGAAGACTGGATGAAACTGCGATCAGAAAGGCCAGTGTTGTAATGTGTACGAATTTGTTCCTTATACTAACAGGAACGATCTTCATGGAAATTATGCAGCCGTTTTCTTTGTCGGATGTGATGTTTGAAGTCTTTTCTGCAATGGGAACAGTGGGAATGTCTGCGGGAATCACAAGAGATGTATGTATGGCATCAAGAATGGTGCTGGTATTTCTGATGTTTTGCGGAAGAATAGGAAGTCTGACATTTGCACTTTCACTGAAAGGGCACAGACATGGAGCACCGATCCGGAAACCGGTAGAAGAAATTACGATAGGATAGAACAAGGAGTAGAAAATGAAATCAGTATTGATTATAGGAATTGGAAGATTTGGCCATCATCTGTGTATTGATATGGCAAATCGGGGAAATGAGGTAATGATCATCGATAAAGATGAGAAAAAGACAACGGATTTGCTGGAATACGCAACAGCAGTACGGGTAGGGGACTGTACAAATGAAGAAGTATTAAGAAGTCTTGGAGTAGGAAATTTCGATCTTTGCTTTGTGTGCATCGGATCAAATTTCCAGAGCAGTCTGGAGATAACAAGCCTGGTAAAAGAGCTTGGAGCCAAACATGTTGTCAGTAAGGCAAACAGGGATATCCATGCAAAATTCTTATTGAGAAATGGAGCGGATGAAGTCTTTTATCCGGATCGGGATATTGCAGAGCGACTGGCTGTAAAATACAGTGCAAATCATGTTTTTGACTATTTTGAACTCAGTAAGGATTATTCGATTTTTGAAATCCAGCCGAAGGCTGCATGGATCGGGCGGACGATAGAAGAAGCGGATATAAGGGCAAACTATCATATAAATGTATTTGGAATAAAGAAAAATACAGAGGTGGTGGTCCTTCCGAGAGCGGATTATGTGATGCATGAGAAGGATCATCTGCTTGTAGTAGGTCTTACAAAGGATATTGACCGTCTGCTTGCAAGTATAAAATGATGAATGATGGGGGAAAGAAAATGACAAAAAAGAGAGTAAAATATATGGTGCAGTCGATTGCGATCATGGCGGTTGCAACATTTTTGTCTTTTTTTCTCCAGAGTTATGGAATTCGAAAAGAAAATATTCTGATGATCTATATTGTGGGTGTACTGGTCATAACAGTTACAACTACCGGTTATCTGTATGGAATGATGGCTTCTGTATGCAGTGTGCTGCTGTTTAATTATTTTTTTACAGTGCCGGTGCATACATTTGCGATGACGGATCAGAATGATGTGGTACGTCTGGTATTTTTCCTTATCACAGGATTCATTTCCGCAAGTATTATGGTACGATTTCATAATCAGGTGCGTATTGCAGAGGAAACAAGGGCACAGATGGAAAGAGAAAAGCTGAAAAGCAATATGCTGAGAAGTATATCCCATGATTTCAGGACACCTTTGACCGGAATTATGGGAGCTGCAGGACTCTTAAAAGAGGCGGATGAGTTGGATGCCGGAGTCAGAAAGGAACTGGCAGGAGAGATACAGGAGCAGTCTGTATGGCTGATGCGCCTGATGGAAAATATTTTGAATATGACAAAGCTGGAAAGTGAAGAATTTGAGATCCGGAAAAACCAGGAAGTAGTGGATGATCTGATCTATGAAGCCGTATCACATATCATAGGACTCCGGGAAAAGAGGAGGTTTGAAATTAAACTTCCGTCGGAGCTGATTGTTGTAAATGTAGATGGAAAACTGATGGTCCAGGTGCTGGTCAATCTTCTGGATAATGCGATGAAGCATACAGGGGAAAATGGATGGATCTGTATAGAAGCCAGATATGATGCAGGGAAAGTGTGGATCAGTGTAGAAGATGACGGAGACGGGATTCAGGAAGATCTGAAAGAAAATACTTTTGACGAATTTGTTACAAGGTCAGATGAAAAAGGGGACAGACAAAGAGGAATCGGACTGGGATTGGCTATATGTAAAGCGGTAGTAAATGCACATGGTGGAAATATTTGTGCAGAGAACAGAAAAGAAGGCGGAGCAAGGTTCATGTTCTGGTTGGAGGCAAGGCAGGTAAGTACAGATGGCAGATAAGCATAAAATTTTAATTGTGGAAGACGATAAATATATTATTAACTTTATCTCGATGAGTCTTAAGAAAGAAGACTATGATTATGTGATTGCGAAGACATGTGGAGAAGCAAATGCACTGTTCTATGCAAACAGACCAGATATGATCATTCTGGATCTTGGACTTCCGGATGGTGACGGGATTGAGATTATAAAAAATGTAAGAGAAATCTCGAAGATACCGATCATTGTGGTCAGTGCAAGACAGGAAGAGGAAGAAAAAATACAGGCACTGGATCTGGGGGCAGATGATTATGTGACAAAACCGTTTTATATGGGCGAACTGCTTGCCAGAATCCGTGTGGCGCTCAGAAAGAGTAACCAGATCCCGGAAGAGAAGAAAGAAAAAATCTTTCAGTGTGATTATCTGAAAGTGGACTGGGAAAAACATCAGGTATCGATAGATGGGAAAGAAGTTCATCTGACTCCGATGGAATATAAGATTTTGAAACTATTGATCGACAACAGGGGAAAGGTACTGACACATAATTATATTCTCAGCCAGATCTGGGGCAGTGCACAGGGAGTAGAAGCAGCCAACCTGAGGGTATTTATGGCAGCACTGCGAAGGAAGATAGAAAAGGATCCCGGAAATTGCAGATTTATTCTGACAGAAATCGGAGTAGGGTACCGGTTTAGAGAGGCTACGGAATAAAACAATTTGCAGACGATGAAATTAGTTAGAAAAAACGAATGTTATTCTTGAATGACTACCTACAGGACTGATATGATAATGATATAAATTATCAATAAATGGTTTTGACCAAAGGAGACAGATAGAGGAATGACATTAAAAGAATTACAAGTCGGAAAGACAGCTACGATTCTTTCCGTAGGAGGAAATGGTGCACTCAGGCAGCATTTTCTGGATATGGGATTGATCCAGGGAACAGAAGTAACGATTGTAAAGTATGCGCCGATGGGGGATCCGGTTGAGATCAGGATCCATGGTTATGAACTTACGATCCGTCTGGAGGATGCCGGACAGATTGAAATTACGCCGGCCCATGAGCCACATTATAAGAAGAAGGAAGGCAGACAACCGTTAGGAGATGCACAGCATCCGGGGTATGGAGAAGCAGGCATTTTTCATGAGAAGAAAACAGAGCATCCGTTACCGGAGAATACGACACTTACGTTTGCATTGGTTGGAAATCAGAATTGTGGAAAAACAACGCTGTTCAACCAGCTGACCGGATCGAATCAGCATGTGGGAAATTTCCCAGGTGTTACGGTTGACAGAAAAGACGGTGTGATCAAGGAACATCCCAATACCCGTATTACCGATCTTCCGGGAATTTATTCTATGTCTCCGTATAGCAGTGAGGAAATTGTTACAAGAGAATTTCTGCTTCAGGATAAACCGAAGGGAATCATCAATATTGTAGATGCAACCAATATTGAACGGAATATGTATCTGACGATGCAGCTTATGGAACTTGAGATTCCAATGGTTGTTGCGCTGAATATGATGGATGAGATGCGTGTGAACGGTGGCTCTGTGCGTGTGAATGAGCTGGAAGCATTTCTCGGAGTACCGGTTGTACCAATCTCGGCAGCAAAGGGAGAAGGAATTGCGGAACTGGTAGAACATGCACTGCATGTCGCAAAATATCAGGAAGCACCGGAGGAAGTGGATTTTTGCTCTGCTGAAGGTCAGGAAAGTGCGGTTCACAGATGTATTCATGCGATCATGCATCTGATTGAAGATCATGCAAAGGAAGCAGGGATCCCGGTCAGATTTGCAGCAAGCAAACTGGCAGAGAATGATGAGCTTGTCCTGGAAAAATTAAAGCTGAGCCAGAATGAAAAGGAACTTCTGGAACATATCAATCTGCAGATGGAAGAAGAATGCAAGGTAGACCGTTCATCGGCAGTAGCGGGAATGCGTTTTAACTATATCCAGCGTGCCTGTGAAGATACGGTCTTAAAGCCACATGAGAGCAGGGAGCGGGTGCGAAGCAGGAAGATTGATCAGGTTCTGACAGGAAAATATACCGGGATTCCGGCATTTATCGCAATTATGGGACTGGTATTCTGGCTCACATTTAATGTGATCGGAGCATTTTTGCAGGATCTTCTGCAACAGGGAATTGACCAGGTGATTGTAGCCTGTAGTCAGGCACTGGATGCGGCAGGAGTCAATGGCGTATTAAAGTCACTGATTGTAGATGGAATCTTTCAGGGGGTTGGAAGCGTGCTGAGTTTCCTGCCGATCATTGTTACACTGTTCTTTTTCCTTTCGATGCTGGAGGACAGTGGATATATGGCAAGGGTTGCGTTTATTATGGATAAACTTTTGCGAAAGATTGGTCTTTCCGGAAGAAGTATTGTACCGATGCTGATCGGATTTGGATGTACAGTACCGGGAGTTATGGCGAGCCGGACACTTTCTTCAGAGCGTGATCGTAAAATGACGATTATGCTGACTCCGTTTATGAGTTGTTCAGCAAAACTTCCGATCTATGCATTTTTTACAGCGGCGTTTTTCCCGGGGAAGGGTGCAATTGTAATGATTGGTCTCTATTTCTTCGGAATCCTGATGGGAATCCTTACTGCACTTGCAATGAAAGGGACGATGTTCAAAGGAGAACCTGTTCCGTTTGTTATGGAGCTTCCGAATTATCGTATGCCGGGAGCGAAAAATGTCGGTCAGCTTCTCTGGGAAAAAGCAAAGGACTTCCTGCAGAGAGCATTTACCGTTATTTTTGGTGCAACGATCGTGATCTGGTTCCTGCAGAGCTTTGATCTGCATCTGAATATGGTGACAGATTCACAGACAAGTATCCTTGCAACGGTAGCAGGTATGATCGCACCTGTATTCATTCCACTTGGATTCGGTGATTGGAGAATATCAACGGCACTGATTTCCGGATTTATGGCAAAAGAGAGTGTTGTCTCCACTCTTTCGATTTTGTTTGGGTCAACAGCAGCACTGACAGCGGTGATAAATACAGCCGGTGCAGCAGCACTTTTGATTTTCTGTCTTTTGTATACACCGTGTGTGGCAGCGATTGCTTCTATTAAAAGAGAACTTGGTGGTAAATGGGCGATCGGTGTTGTGATCTTTCAGTGCGTGATTGCATGGGTTGCTGCATTTATTGTGCATGGAATTGTATGTTTGTTTTAAAACAAAAACTTCTGGAAACAGGAAAACTGCTTCCAGAAGTTTTTTATTGCAGATATTTTTTCAAGGCATCCAGATAAGTTGTCCCTAATCTGCTTAACATCCTTTTTTTATGTGTAATATACCCAATCCGCATATCACTTTCGTCAGCAAGAGGAACGGCAATAATATCTTTTCCATTCAACTTTTTGTCAATTACACCACTGCATACTGTGTAGCCATTTAGCCCGATCAGAAGATTAAATAAGGTGGCACGATCCCGTACACGGATATTTTTTTTGCGTTCAGATACAGAAAAGATTTCTTCTGAAAAATAAAAGGAATTGTGTTCACCCTGTTCAAAGGAAAGATATGGATAATCGTCCAGTTCTTCATTGGTGATTATTTTGTGATTGGCGAGAGGGTGACGTCTGCTGATAAATACATGTGGTTTTGCAACAAACAGCTGATGAAAAATAAGCCCGTTGGATTTTAAAATTTTTTCCAGAACCGTTTCATTAAAATTATTTAAGAAAAGAATTCCAATCTCGCTGCGCATTTTTGCTACATCTTCGATGATTTCGTATGTCTGGGTTTCACGGAGACTGAAATCATATTCATCCTGTCCGTAGGTTTTGATCAGATCGACAAAGGCATTGACAGCGAAAGAATAGTGTTGCGTGGATACACAGAATTTCTTTTTCCCGCCGGAAGTTCCTTTGTATTTATCTTCGAGAATAGCGGCCTGTTCCAGCACCTGCCTGGCGTATCCTAAGAAATCTTCGCCTTCTTTTGAAAGGATGATCCCTTTATTAGTCCGGAGAAAAATGGTAATCTTCATTTCTTTTTCCAGTTCACGGATTGCGTTTGTCAGGCTTGGCTGAGAAATATAAAGACGATTTGCGGCTTCGGTAATTGTTCCTGTTTCAGCAACAGTTACGACGTATTTTAATTGTTGAAGAGTCATATTTTTCACTTTCTATAAAGAATATTGTTTTTGGGTTTGGGATATCAGAAAAGTATCTGGAAAATGTATCTTAGCGGAAAATACTTCTGGTCAGATATCCTGGTAATATTGTAGCATGGAAGCAGGGAGTGTGAAACATTTTTTTGATATTGCTATAGTTTTAAACTATGGCAAACTGCATTTTTTTTGTATTTTTCAGATGCAGAATACTCTGCTATACTTTCAAACATAAAAGACAGACAGTACGAAAGAGAAAAGGAGAGCTATATTATGAGTAAAAATACACCATTTCGTTATGATTATGTAGGAAGTTTTTTAAGACCGGAAACACTGAAAAGAGCAAGAAGAGATTTTGAAGAAGGAAAGATTTCAAAAGAAGAACTGACAAAAGTAGAGGATGCTGCAATTTTAGACCTGGTAGAGAAGCAGAAAAAAGCCGGATATCATGTGATCACAGACGGCGAATTCAGAAGAGCAACCTGGCATCTTGATTTCATGTGGGGATTTAACGGGGTAGGACATGAGCCGACTAAGACCGGACTTCCGTTCCACGGTGAAGCTGCAATGATCGATGATACTTATTTGACTGGAAAAATTTCCGTAGATCAGCATCCATTTGTAGAACATTTTAAATTTGTAAAGGCACTGGAAGATGAAAATACAGTAGCAAAGCAGACGATTCCGGCACCGGCACAGTTCCTGGAACAGTTTATTATGCCGATGTCCCTTCCAAATACCAATCAGTATTATCCGGATGTGGAAGAACTGGCAGAAGATATTGCAAATGGATATAAGAAAGTTATTCGTGACCTGTATGATGCAGGCTGTAGAAATCTCCAGCTTGATGACTGTTCATGGGGAATGTGTGTAGATCCACATGCTACAGCAATTTTTGGAACCGATGAAGCCGGACTTCAGAAAATCATGGAACAGCTTCTTGCTATCAATAACCGTGCAATTGAGGGAGCGCCGGAGGATCTGGTGATCAACACTCATGTATGCCGTGGAAATTTCCATTCTACTTATGCAAGCAGTGGTGCATATGACCGTGTGGCAGAAGCTTTATTCGCCCGTGAAAATGTAAGTGCATATTATCTAGAATTTGACGATGCACGTTCTGGTGGATTTGAGCCGTTGAAGAGTGTAAGTGGTGATAAAAAAGTGGTTCTCGGTCTGATCACAACCAAGTCACCAAAGCTGGAAGATAAAGAAGACGTAATTAAGAGAATCCATGAAGCAGCAAAATATGTCCCGCTCGACAGACTGTATTTGAGTCCACAGTGTGGATTTGCTTCCTGTGAAATCGGAAATAAACTGACAGAAGAAGAACAGTGGAAGAAGCTTGCACTGGTAAAAGAAATTGCGGAAGAAGTCTGGGGCGAAGAAAAATAAGCCAGATATAAAAATTTAATAAATAAGATACATACAGCTCCTTTCAAATCGTGCTACAATAGAAGCAGATTTGAAAGGAGCTGAAAATTTATGAATGAAGTAATCAAAAATATGGAAGAACGCAGAAGTGTCCGTGGATACAAACCGGATATGATCAGAAAAGAGGATCTGGATATGATCATTGAGGCCGGAACTTATGCGGCAACGGGAATGGGAATGCAGTCACCGATCATCGTGGCAGTGACGGATAAAGCAACAAGAGATCAGCTTTCAGCAATGAATGCAAAAATTATGGGAACCGATACAGATCCGTTTTATGGTGCACCGGTAGTTCTTATTGTACTTGCAGATAAGGCAAGACCGACATATCTTTATGATGGAAGTCTTGTGATGGGAAATCTGATGAATGCGGCGCATTCGCTTGGAATCGGAAGCTGCTGGATCCACCGGGCAAAAGAAGAATTTGAATCCGAGGAAGGAAAGGCTCTTCTGAAAAAATGGGGAATCGAAGGAGACTATGAAGGAATCGGTCATTGCGTACTTGGATATGCGGCAGCAGAACTTCCTGCAGCAAAACCAAGAAAAGAAAATTATGTCTATTATGTAGAAGCATAGGAGTGTGACATATGGATTACGAAGGACAGATTTGCCGGGCCCCGATGGAAAGAAGCTCTTTCATGCTTCCGGTTATGGTTGGATGCTCATATAATCAGTGTAAATTCTGTAATTTATTCCGGCATCTGAAGTATCGGGAACTTCCGATGGAACAGATTGAAGCGGAACTAAAGAGAGTGCGGGAACTGCATGGGAAGCCGAAGAAGATCTTTCTGGGGGATGGTAATGCATTTGGTCTGAAGACAGAAAAATTGTATGAGATTCTGGATCTGATCGCATATTACTTCCCGGAATGTGAAGGGATTAATATGGATGCGACTGTTACGAGTATTTTACATAAAAGCCAGGAAGAGCTGGAAATGCTTGCTAGAAAAAAGGTAAAGCATCTGTATCTTGGAATCGAGAGCGGACTGGATGATGTGCTGAAATTTATGAAAAAAGATCATGATCTGGCACAGGCATATCAGGCAATCGACAGGCTTCATGGAGCAGGACTGATCTATGATGCACATATTATGACCGGAGTCGCAGGAAAAGGAAGAGGAATGGAAAATGCAGAAGCACTGGCGCAGTTCCTGAACAGGACCAATCCGGCGCATGTAGTGAATTTTTCCATGTTTCTGCATAAAGAAGTTCCGTTGTATCAAGATATACGGCAAGGTACTTTTGTTCCGGCAGATGAGCTGGAAACAATTCGGGAAGAATATCATCTGATCGAGAGGATCGCACCGGAAAAAGCAGGAGCAAATATTTTATATGATGGTTTTCATGACTTTATCCATGTGAGAGTCAGAGGACATCTTCCGGGTGATAAAGAAAAAATGCTTGCCAAATTAAATGGTATCATTCAGGAATATGAAGGAAAAGAACCGGTTTATTCCTTTGTACAGGGGGAATGCCCGGATCTGGAATACTGTGATGATGGTAAGGCAGTATGGGATATGGACCGGAAGACTTCATAGAATCCGCTGTACTATGAATCAGCAGAAATTGAGCGCGTCAGCAGGCGCGCTCTTGAACTTTGGAACAGAAAATATGTCATAAAAAATCCACTGTATCTGATCTTTCAGCTACAGTGGATTTTAATTTGATCCATCCATTGGATTATCCTCCTTATTCACTTCTTATCTATCTGAAACTATTATCTCAAATAGTGATTTTATATTTTATTTCATTTAAT
>ERZ894226.1199-NODE-1199-length-11116-cov-6.880843_pt1 | contig 11116 bp, 10 predicted proteins | sample MGYA00380294_ERZ894226 | MGnify/ENA primary metagenome ERZ894226 (study PRJEB32331, sample SAMN06328434) | human gut metagenome | biome: human gut microbiome; feature: stool | host: Homo sapiens | collected 2014-10-29 ... | reverse complement strand
CGACAATGTTGTGCTGAGCATTGGCCAGTGCATCCAGTGGGGCAACCTGCTGGATGGCGAAGCCGTGCAGCTTGGCCGCGGCCAGGGCGCTGTGGCCGATGCCATGACTTACCAGACTGCCCAGTCGGATATCTTTGTGGGCGGCGATGTGTACACCGGCCCGCGCTTTGCTATTGATGCGATTGCCGCAGGCAAGCAGGGCGCCATCTCCATCCACCGTTTTGTGCAGCCCAACACCAGCCTGACCATTGGCCGCAACCGCCGCGATTTTTATGAGCTGGATAAAACCAATCTGGCCCTTGACGATTATGACCGCGCACCCCGCCAGGCAGCCGGAATGGATGATGCCATCGACGCGCACCGTTCTTTCCGGGATGCCCACCTGACCCTGACCGAAGCGCAGGTGAAAACCGAAACAGCCCGCTGCCTGGGCTGCGGTGCCAGCGTGGTGGACCCCAACAAGTGCATCGGCTGCGGTCTGTGCACCACCAAGTGCGCGTTCGGTGCCATCCACCTGGATCGCGATCGCCCCGAGTGCTCCACGATGGTCAAATACGAGCAAAAGCTCCCGAGCCTTGGCAAGTATGCTTTAAAACGCGCCATCAAGATTAAGTTCGGTCGAAATAGGTAACCATGGCGGGTAAGGGGACGGCGCAGACTAGATTTTGCCGTCCCCTTGCTTTGAGTTTGCATCGCATCAACCGTTGTTGAAAGGTTTCTACCTTGCATGAATTGGGAATCGTCTATCACATTATTCGCGATGTCGAGAACGTGGCGCGCGCCAATGGCGTGAGTCGCGTTTCGGGCGTCACGCTGCTGCTGGGCGAAGTCTCGGGCGTCGTTCCCGACTTGCTGCTCGACGCTTGGCGCTGGGCAGCAGATAAAAAGCCTATCGCGCAGGGCGCGGAGCTTATCGTGGAGCCCGTCGAGGCCGTGACACATTGCGAGGCGTGCGGCTGCGACTACGCGACGGTCGAGCACGGCAAGACCTGCCCCCATTGCGGTAGCGGCGAGACATACCTGCTGCAGGGCCAAGAGGTCATGATCAAACAGATCGAGACCCCCGACGAGGACCCGGCAGACGCTGCTCCTGACGGCCTCTCCGACGCCCCCGACGCCGTCGACGCCGCCAACCCACTCCACATCGCCTAACATCCAATGACTACATGGGCTAGAGTTCTAAACATATTTGCTTCGGTTAGTCAAGTCATGTCTGTTTAAACAAAATGGTGGCACGCAGACGCATTGGGATCCACCTAAAAGCGGTCTTAACGAACAGTGCACCTTTATATGTTTTTGAAAGCAATCAGAAAATCACGTTTTAGCAGGCAATAAGCTGTAAACCGGCGACGTAATCAATTTGTAACAAACTTAGACGTTTAAACAAATAATTCAACCTTTTGCGGTTTTAGCTTTAATTCCATAAACCAAACAGGTATACTCCTTTCATGTCGTGTAGGAAATACGTAGACAAAAAGGAGGTTATGTGATGGTAAGTATTGTTCTTGCTAGCCACGGGGACTTGGCTGCTGGAATCAAGCAGACGGGCTCGATGGTCTTTGGCGATCAGCCGTCTGTTGCCGTGGTCTCGCTCGAGCCGAGCATGGGCCCCGACGATTTCCGCGCCAAGGTCGAGGAAGCAGTCGCTTCCTTCGAGGACCAGGAGCAGGTGCTCTTCCTCGTTGATCTGTGGGGCGGCACGCCGTTCAACCAGATCAGCGGGCTCATCGAGGGCCACGATTCCTGGGCTATCGTCACCGGTGTCAACCTGCCTATGCTCATCGAGGCATATTCGCAGCGCTTTGACGCAAAGAACACTGCACATGCGATCGCAAAACATCTCGTGACTGAGGCTAAGGCTGGCGTGCGCGTCAAGCCCGAGTCTCTGGAGCCCGAGGAGAAGAAGCCGGCTGCGGCCGCCGCTGCTCCTGCAGGCGCCATCCCTCCGGGAACGGTCATCGGCGACGGGCACATCAAGATTGCCCACGTCCGTATCGACACCCGTCTGCTGCATGGTCAGGTGGCCACCACGTGGACCAAGCAGATCAACCCCAACCGCATCATCGTGGTTTCCGACGGCGTTGCTCACGACGAGCTCCGCAAGACCATGATCGAGCAGGCTGCCCCTCCGGGAGTCCATGCCAACGTCGTGCCCATCAAGAAGATGGCCGAGGTCGTCAAGGACACGCGCTTTGGTGACACCAAGGCCATGCTGCTCTTTGAGAACCCGCAGGATCTGCTCAAGGCCATCGAGGCCGGCGTCGACATCAAGGAAGTCAACATCGGTTCCATGGCTCACTCCAAGGGCAAGGTCGTCGTCACCAACGCCGTCGCTATGGGCGATGACGACGTTAAGACCCTCGAAGCCCTCAAGGCCAAGGGCGTCAAGTTCGAGGTCCGCAAGGTTCCTTCGGATGCCTCCGAGGATCTCGACGCCATGTTGAAGAAAGCTAAGGCCGAACTGGCCGCTCAAGCATAGTAAAGGAGGGTCCGATATATGTCTGCAATCACTATTCTGCTTGTTGCGATTGTCGCGTTGCTTGCCGGTATGGAAGGCATTCTGGATGAGTTCCAGTTCCATCAGCCGCTCGTGGCATGCACGCTTATCGGTCTCGTAACCGGTCACCTTCAGGAGGGCATCCTCCTGGGCGGTTCGCTCCAGATGATGGCCCTTGGCTGGGCTAACGTTGGCGCCGCTGTCGCGCCTGACGCCGCTCTGGCCTCGGTCGCTTCTTCGATCATCATGGTGCTCGCCCTCAACGGTGGCGCCACCGATTCGGCAAAGGCCGTTACCGCCGCCATCGCCGTCGCCGTCCCGCTGTCGGTCGCTGGTCTGTTCCTGACCATGATCTGCCGTACCCTGGCTACCGCTATCGCTCACGCCATGGACGGTTGCGCCGAGAAGGGCGACTTCTCCGGCATCGAGCGCTGGCAGTACGCTGCTATCCTCATGCAGGGCCTTCGTATCGCCATCCCGGCAGTACTTCTGTGCATCATCCCGGCCGAGGCTGTTACCAACGCGCTTAACGCTATGCCCGACTGGCTGTCCGGCGGTATGGCTGTCGGCGGCGGCATGGTCGCTTCCGTCGGTTACGCCATGGTCATCAACATGATGGCCACCAAGGAGACCTGGCCGTTCTTCATCCTCGGCTTTGTCCTTGCTGCCATCCCTCAGCTCACGCTGATCGCCCTTGGCCTCATCGGCATCTCCCTTGCCCTCATCTACCTTGGTCTTAAGGATCTGGCCAAGCAGGGTGGCGGCACGGGCGGTGGCTCCGGCGACCCGCTCGGCGACATTCTGAACGATTACGAGTAGGAGGGGAGTGATACATATGGCAGAGAACAAGATTCAGCTCACCAAGGCTGACCGCAAGAAGGTTTGCTTCCGTCATCAGTTCCTTCAGGGCTCGTGGAACTACGAGCGTATGCAGAACGGCGGCTGGTGCTTCGCAATGATCCCTGCGATCAAGAAGCTCTACACCAGCAAGGATGACCAGATTGCCGCTCTTAAGCGCCACCTGGAGTTCTATAACACCCACCCCTATGTTTCCGCCCCCGTCATTGGCGTTACCCTCGCTCTCGAGGAGGAGCGCGCCAACGGTGCCCCGATTGACGACGTCGCCATTCAGGGCGTCAAGGTCGGTATGATGGGCCCGCTCGCCGGTGTCGGCGACCCCGCCTTCTGGTTCACCCTTCGCCCGATTCTGGGCGCTCTGGGCGCTTCCCTGGCCATGTCCGGCAGCATCGTCGGTCCGCTGCTGTTCTTCTTCGCGTGGAACATCATCCGTTACGCTTTCCTGTGGTACACGCAGGAGTTTGGCTACAAGGTCGGCTCCTCCATCGCCAAGGACCTCTCCGGCGGTCTGATGGGCAAGGTCACCGAGGGTGCTTCCATCCTGGGTATGTTCATCATCGGCGCCCTGGTCGAGCGCTGGGTGTCCATCTCCTTCACCCCGGTCGTCTCCAAGGTTACGCAGTCTGCTGGCGCCTTTATCGACTGGGCTAACCTGCCCTCCGGTTCTGAGGGTGTCAAGGAAGCACTGACGATGTATAACTCCATCGGTGCTAACGCCCTTGATCAGGTGAAGGTCACCACGCTTCAGGCCAACCTCGATCAGCTCATCCCTGGCCTTGCCGCCGTGTGCCTGACCCTGCTGGTCTGCAAGCTCCTCAAGAAGAAGGTCAGCCCGATCGTCATCATCCTGGCTCTCTTCGCCATCGGCATCATCGGTCGCGTCTGCGGCTTCATGTAAGCACGTTTCGGCTTAAGACCGAGAATTGCTAGGCAAGGGCTTTTGAGCCATTGAAACGGACCGCACCCGGTGGGTACACTGGATGCGGTCCGATTGTTTTATTTGGAGGGCGAGGCGCGCATGGCGCAATCTCAGAACAGCACGGTCGATCTGGCAACGCCGGCAACCTGCCTGATGGGGCTTACCAGCCACGGTAACGTGATGGTGGGCAATAAGGCGTTCGAGTATTACAACGAGCGTAATCCCGAGGATTATATTCAAATCCCGTGGGACGAGATCGACTATATTGCCGCCGAGGTTTTGCGCGGCACCAAGAAGATCACGCGTTTTGCCATCTTCACCAAGGACAACGGTCACTTTACGTTTTCGACGCGCGACGACAAAGAGACGTTGCGCGCGGTCCGCAAGTACGTCGACGAGGACAAGCTCGTGCGTTCGCCCGACTTTATCGATGTGACGGCCAAGGGTGCCAAGAGCATCCCCTCCGTCATCAAAAACCTCTTCCACAAAGGCAACTAGCTCTTCACAAGTTGCGGTGAAATAGTTCCTAAATACGGCTTTAGATGCTTCAGACAGGAACTATTCCACCGCAACTTCGAAGTCTAGTCATGCGACGTATGGCGATGCAGTAAATCTGCTACACTAGTACAACATGCCTCCGTAGCTCAGGGGATAGAGCACCGCTCTCCTAAAGCGGGTGTCGACGGTTCGAATCCGCCCGGGGGCACCAGGGAATATGACGGCGTCGCGGGAGCGGCGCCGTTTCTGGTTTGCGGGGGCCGCCGTGCTGCTCGCCCGTGGGGGACTGGCATCTGTTTCCTAGAGTGCGCTGCGGTAAATCTTTCTCGCGTTGTCCAGCGTGAGCTTCCTGAAGCTGCCGAAGAGCTCTCCGCGGTTGATCTTGAGGCCCGGAATCATCTTTTCGATATCGTCCTCGGTGACTCCGAACTCCGATAGCGCGCGCGGCATTCCCAGCGAGACGAAGAAATCCTGCAGCTCGTCGATGGTCGCTTCGACCGCGTACTCGATTGCCTGCTCGGGGGTTACCTCCACATCGAGCTCGTCCGCGTCCGAATCGATGGGTTCGATGCCAAGGGCCTGGGCGCTGAACTCCAGGAAGCGCTCAGGGTGCTCTCGCCATACGTAGCGCATCCAGGCGGGGAAGATGACGGCGAGGCCGGCGCCGTGCGTGATCTTGGTGTCCAGTGCGGATAGCTCGTGCTCAAGGCCGCGGCAGGTCCAATCGCCGTCGCGCAGGGCGTTATGGGCGAGCGTACCCACCCACATGATCTCGGCGCGGGCGTCGTAGTCATCGGGGTTCTCCATCACCTTGGGCGCCGCCTCCCTCGCGGCGTGCACTAGCCCGCAGGCGATGTTGTCGGTTACGCCCACGGCGGGCTCGCCGGAGAAGAGTCGCTCCATGATATGGGCGATCATGTCGGTCACTCCCGCGGCGGTCTGGCAGGCGGGCAGGCTGAAGGTCAGCTCCGGGTCGAGGAAGGCGATGGCCGGGCGGTTGAGGTCCGTGTTAATGCTGCATTTGAGGTGCTCCTCGTCGTTGCTGATAACGCAGGAGTTAGAGGCCTCGGAACCGGATGCGGGGATGGTCACCACGCAGGCGACGTCGATGCGGTCGGCGGGAACGGCGCGCTTGCGGAAGAAGTCCCATACGTCGCCGTCGTATACCGCCCCAGTGCGATGGCCTTCGCGCAGTCCATGACGGAGCCGCCGCCCACGGGCAGGATGATGTCGGCGTCGTTTGCCCGTGCGAGCTCGACGCCTTCTCGTGCCAAGCCTATTTCGGGGTTTGGACGCACCCCTCCAAGCCCGATGTGCTCCACGCCCGCGGCATCGAGCGATGCCCTCACGCGGACGAGCGTTCCGCAGCGAACTGCGGAACCCCTGCCGTAGACAATGAGCGCTCAGCGGTAGCCGGAGGTGGACAGAGTCCCCCAACCTTGTCGGTCGCTTTTCGCCCAAAGACAAAGCGGGTGGGGGAGTAGAAGGAGAAATCGTTCATGGAGCTCCAATCTGGCGTTTCGCCCTACATGCGCGGAGGAGTTTTTCGGGCGCATCGCCTGCGTTCGCGTCGCAATCTCGGCGGCGCGGTGCGGTCCGTGGATTCCATCGTATCGCCCGCGGCACCCCTTACCGACGATTGAGGCGAGTCTGCATTTCGCGGCGCGACGTCCACCTGGCGGACGATATCCGTTCGCGACACGTGGCCGTCCCGGTCGCAATAGCGTATGCGCACCGGGTTGCCGAGATGGGCCTGCGGCCCCTTCTCCTGATGCGAGCGCGCGAGACGGGCGAGCAGCGGCGCGAGCACCTGCTCGACCGTCTCCTCCCGATACCACGCCGCCACGGGCAACCCGTTCACGTCAAACCCGTACGTTCGCCATGCCATTCGCCTCGCCGCCTTCGCCGAACGAAACCGCGTATCCAGACCGCCGGTCCCCCACCCAGCACTTCGACGAGCCTTCGCGCTCACTTCTGCGGTCGGGATGCGCCCGCGAGGCGCTCGGCAGGCAGCGCCATTTCCGCTCGCTGTGTCGAGCGCGAGTGTCGAGAAGTCGCCATATGCCACTCAGATGTAGCATGGAGTGCCGAAGCGCACGCGCCCGTGACGAAACACTGGCGCCAACCCGTTCCGCGCACCACCCCGCCCGTAAGGTGTGTGGCGAAAGGAGGACCAGCCGCATGAACATCCCCGAGACACAGAGCCTACCTCGATCGCATTCCGCACGAGCTTCTCTGACATTTCCGCCCATTACCACGTGGAGGTCCCCGTCGCGGAGATCGCCTACGCATACGACTACATCAATTCCCGGCATGCCCCGCGCAGGCAGGCCACGCCGAACGATGGGCCCGCGGCTCAGCAGGACGAGTGACGCGCCTCGCAAGCAAAGGAAGGAAGCCAACATCACACGAGCATCATCGATCGCTGCGTGCAAGGCGGCGGGCCTCACCGTGTTCGCCAAGCGCGAGGAGCGTTTTGGTTTTTCGCAAGCAAATGCGGACGAAATCAGCGACCAGATTCCCGATACGCTCAAACATGCAGGGCCCCTATGTGTTTAACCTCATTTTTCCGTGTGCGGTAGAATGGAGTCGTTGAGATCGCGAACGCCTTAAAGGGAGAGTTTTTGTGGATGCGCATCTGGATGGGGGCTCTTCCGCCCCGCTGTATCAACAGGTGCTCGATTTGCTTAAGAGCGATATCGAACAGGGGACATATCCCGTTGACTCGCAGATTCCAACGGAACTTGAGCTTTCTAAGATGTACGGCGTGGGAAGGGTCACGGTTCGCCGCGCAATAGAGGAGCTTGTGGGCGAGGGGTATCTCACCAAGCGGCAGGGGCGTGGTACGTTTGTGACCGCGACAAAGATAATTCGCAAGGTGCATCAGAAGGACGATGTTCAGAGTTTTACCCAAGCATGCGCTGAAAACGGCATGAAGGCGGGCGCTCGCGTCGTTGCCCGCAAGACCGTTGCCGCCGATCGCGACCTCGCTTCTTTCTTTGGCTTGGATGAAGGCTCTGACCTCATCTTGGTCTCACGCGTGCGTACCGCAGACGGCGTGCCGGTCCTGTTCGAGAACAACTACTATCCTGTCGATGGATTCGAATTTCTCAAAGATATCGGTCTCTCCAATTGTTCGATATTCGAGGCCGTGGGGGAGCGTACGGGTAGGTATCCCTGCTCGTCCGATCCCTGCAGGCTGGAGATCGCCCGTGCGGGAATTGATGCCGCCCGCGAGCTCAAGGTCCCAGTAGGGGAGCCGCTGTTCTTCATGAACGCGGGCTTTCTCGATTCCAACGGAGAGCGCTTCTGCTATGGCAGACAGTACTACGTGGGTTCGCGCTACAGCTTCGATATCTAGCGGCTCTGTCTCACACAGCGCTGTTCTCGTATTGCCGCGGCAGGTCCGTTTAGCGCGTAAAAGTTACCACTTATAGAACAACCTAATATGTTTCTTGACCGACGCCTTCATGCAGGTTATACATAGAACAACCTAAGATGTTTGCCTATACGTGAAGGATTTTTGGCAAGCATCGTTGCTCTGGCAGGAGGTTAAGAATGCCGGATGCCAAACAGGAGAAGCCCAAGCGCAGATTCCATCTCCAGCTTCCCCATGTGTACACCATCGCGTTCATGCTGATCGTGTTCTTCGCGGTGCTCACATGGATCGTCCCATCGGGTCAGTTCGACCGCCAGACCATTCAGACGGCCGCGGGCGAGCGAGAAGTCGCCGTAGCCGGAACGTACCAAGAGGTCGACAAGGTCTACACCGATTCGGAGACGGGGGAGACCGTCGATCTGCGACAGGGCATCGATGCCGTCCTGCAGGCTCCCGCCAAGGGCATTCAGGCTGCGGCCGATGTCGTCGCGTTCGTCCTGCTGATCGGCGGATCGTTCGCCATCGTCACCAAGACCAACGCCCTAAACGCCGGCATGAGCCGCGTGATCAAGAAGCTGAAGAACAAGGACATCTTGATCATCCCCATCTCCATGATCCTGCTCTCGATCTGCGGCACCACGTTCGGCATGTCCGAGGAGGCGCTGCCGTTCTACGCGATCTTCATCCCCATCATGCTGAGCATCGGGTATGACTCCATGACCGCGTTCATCATCTGCTTCCTCGGCCCCAACCTTGGTTACTGCGCATCCACTATTGATCCTTTCAACGTGCTGATCGCCCAGGGCGTTATCGGCATCGAGGGAAATCCCCAGCTTTGGCTCCGCGCCATCCTGTGGGTCATCTTCACCGCCGCGGGCATTTTCTGGGCCATGCGCTACGCGCGCCGCGTCAAGCTCGATCCCAAGTCCTTCATCACCTATGAGGACGATAAGCAGAAGCGCATCGAGTTCTCTGTCACCGATGCCTCTATCGAAGAGGAGTTCACGCTTCGCCACAAGCTCGTCCTCATTGATTTCGCGGTCGGTATGGGCGTTATCGTGTGGGGCCTCGTTACCCAGGGCTGGTATATGGACGAGATCTCCATGGTGTTCCTGGCCATGGGCCTTCTTGCCGGCATACTCGGCGGCCTGGACGAGAAGACCATTGCGGAGGAGTTCGTCCGCGGAATCGCCGACTTCGCCTACGCAGCCTGCATCATCGGCATCGCCCGCGGCATCCTGGTCGTCGCAGAGGGCGGAATGATCATCGACTCTATTCTTAACTGGCTCGTCGGACTCCTTGCGGGCGCTCCGTCCTTCATCTATACCACCTTCATGTACATCGTCCTCGGCCTGCTTTCGCTGCTGGTTCCTTCCAGCTCCGGCCTCGCTGCACTCACCATGCCCGTCATGGGCCCGCTGACCGAGCTTATGGGCCTCAATCCCGGGGCTGCCGTCACCGCTCTGCAGTTCGCGAACCAGACCGTCAACACCATCAGCCCCGTTGCGGGCATGACCGTCGCGGGTCTTGCCGTGGCGAAGATCTCCTTCGGGCAATGGTGGAAGACCATCTGGAAGTTCTTTATCTTCATGGTTCTGTTCGGATTGGTCGCGACTGTGATCTCCGGCCTACTGCCGATGTAGGAGGTGCCCAGCATGGATTTAAGCGCTTCCACACCCCGTCTGCGTCGCGAGCAGGTCGCCGGCATGAACATTCACTACATCATGTGGTCGCTCGATTACTTCCTTGATGCTCAGCAGCGCCTTGGCTTCAAAACCATCGAGCTTTGGGCGGCCGAGCCGCACGTGACGCTGGACCACACGGGGTATTTCGAGGCCGACGAGCTTCGCCGCAAGATCGAGTCCCGCGGACTCTCCGTGAGCTCCCTGTGTCCGGAGAACGTGGTGTATCCGTGGCAGTACGCTGCCAGAAAGCCCCTCCACGCGCAGCGGAGCCTCGCTTACTTTAAGCACGGCATCGAGCTCGCCGAGGTGCTCGGCGCCCCGTATATGTCCATCAACTCCGGTTGGGGCGATTGGGACGAGGACCGCGAGGAGGCTTGGAAGCGCTCTGCCGAGCACTTGGCGATTCTTGCGGACTATGCCGGCGAGCACGGCGTGACCCTCTGCATGGAGAGCCTGAGGCCGGAAGAGAGCAACTTGGTGGTTACACTCGCGGACGCCAGGCGCATGCTTGACCAAGTAGCCAGCCCGCACCTTACTCCAATGGTGGACACTACCGCTATGGGAGTCGCCGGCGAGAGCCTTGAAGAGTGGTTTGCTGAGTTTGGCGATGGTGCCATAAGGAACATGCGCTTCATTGATGGCGACCCATATGGCCATCTGGTTTGGGGCGATGGAAAGCACAGTATGGACGATTTCGTACGCGTCCTCAACGCGCATGGGTTCGAGGGCTATCTTGGTCAGGAGATCACCGATGGAAGGTATTTCGATGATCCCGCAGCAGCGGACCGGCACAACATGGACGCCTTCGAGAGGTATTTTGTCGACTAGCGCGTAGCTCCCATTCGCGTGGGGAAGTCAACACGCTTGACGAGAAGACTCGCAGTAAACGTTGGCGGATTCGTCCGCCGTATCGAAAGGAAGAATAACAATGAACGCACATGATCTTATCGCCGACGCAATCGCTGAAAAGGGCGGTTTCGATAGCGTCTTCTGGGTTGCCTGCGGCGGCTCCCTCATCGACCTGCTGCCCGCCCACGAGCTGCTCAAGCGCGAGGCGACTACGTTTGCCAGCGAGGCGTATACCGCCCGCGAGTTCGATATCATGCGTCCCAAGCGCCTGGGCGAAAAGTCCCTTGTCATCGCTTGCAGCCACTCCGGCAACACCCCCGAGGTAATCGATGCGTGCTCGATCGCCAAGGCGGCGGGCGCGACCGTTATCGTGCAGACGGACAACGCGGGTTCCGGCATCGATAACGGTGAGTGGACGTGCTGGGTATATC
>ERZ894226.1197-NODE-1197-length-11119-cov-5.877260_pt1 | contig 11119 bp, 9 predicted proteins | sample MGYA00380294_ERZ894226 | MGnify/ENA primary metagenome ERZ894226 (study PRJEB32331, sample SAMN06328434) | human gut metagenome | biome: human gut microbiome; feature: stool | host: Homo sapiens | collected 2014-10-29 ... | reverse complement strand
GATTATAAGCACCTGCATGTTCTACCACAACATAGTGGTATCTACCACTATGTTGTGCAGGCAGTATGAATTTACCACATTCTTGTATCATAACAACATTACATTGTTCTATTGTTAATAGATGATTCAATATATTTAATTTAATAGCATCATTAAGAGGATTTCCTTGGGAATTCCATGTACAAATTTTCATATGGCTATTTTTAGATGTTTGATGCATTTATTATGTTTTCATAATAATTGTTATCAAATTTGAACGGGACTTTATCCATCCCGTTCTATATGTTTATACTCTATTTACTGCTTTCTGTATTTATAGGCTCGATACATGATGCCATTATATCCATCAGTTTAGACAGACCTTCGGTCTGCGGCTGCTGACTGGCTGTCACATGTATCTGGTATTTTGCCGTTTGGTTGGTCATGCGGGTGTTCTCGCGGGCGGTCGTGACTTTGCCGCTGATTTCCGCATTTATAAACCAATGTTTTGCAGAAGCTTTTGCCTCTACTTCTGCGTTGGTAGTGCTTTTTACGTTTGATGTATCGGTAACCTCCATCTGGAAATCGACATCCACGCGATCTATGAGCAGGGAAGGAATAGGCACCAATCCTATAAACGGAGCCTTGACACTTTGTGACATTGTTGTCATTTTTCCATCCTGCTGTATCGGTCTTTCGACATCGAATTCCAATATACGCGCTTTATTGCCGCTTTTACCATCAAATGCAATTTGCTGGTAGAAATTCCATGCTGTCGCTGCCAATTCCTGTTGAGCTTCGGCTGCTGCAATAAGCGGTGCTGCAATCAGTTCCCGCATGGGAAGCCCCTTAAAATTGTCAGTCACATTCGGATCTCCAAGTACAGGGGATGTACCGTTATTTTTAGTCTCTTCCAATGCAGCGGAAATAATCTCTTTCGCTTGCCCGCTTATATTTTCTGCATATTCTTGTTGCCCTTGGTTCTTTGTTTCTTCTGCCATAACATTTGAATTTTAAAATTGTTAGATATTTTTTACAAAATCGTCAATAATTCGGGAAATGCTCTCCGGAGTCTCCTGAACCTTAAAATTGACGCAAACCTCCATGACATCATCCGCATCCGGTTTTATGTTGCTCATCTGCATCTGGAGATTGGCTCTTTGTGGGCTGGATAACAATAAGTTGTTTTCTGGAATCTGTGATTCCACGCTTCCGACCTTCGCCTTGAACTTTATCTGCACATTATCCATTGCAAGATAATGATGGGATATCAAGGCTATAAGTGGAATATCAATAGTCTTGTCTCCAACCATGATTTTTTTCGATTGGAACGTATTTGCGTTATTTGCATTTGTTCCTTCAAAAAGTCTGGTCAGATTTTGTATCTGATGATTCTGCAATGTATCTTGTGCACAGTTTACGGCGTATTGCAAACCATTCATAATATCAGAGAATGAATTGGTTTGAACACTGTCCGGCTCATCGTCATTATTTTTCTTGTCTCTGTGAAAAAGTCCCATGTTTTTAATTTAATTACTTGATTTGTTGCCTTTAATGAGCACCAATCTTGACAATGTCCGGCTTACAGCTTCCATATTTACACTGGAGTCTATATTATTATTAACAATGCCTTGATGCCAAAACCTATATGGTGGATTCTCCGTGTGTTCCAGCACGTCCTCCTTTTTTTATTGGGGTTATACTTCGGTTAATGTTCGTTGCGGGCGGAACATTTCCGCCCGCAACGGCTTACTGCTTCCTCAAGGTAGGCAATGCTCCTTTAAGTTCGTAACGCCACTTTGAGCCTGCGTTCTGCAAGGCGGTGTTCATGGCATCAACGGCTTTCTGCCAGGTAACGACAGAGCCGTCCACCTTCGTGGCTCCGGTGCTTTCCCTATTGTAGCCGATGCCTTGTTCATGATTGTTCTTCCAATAGCCGGCGGTCACGGTGGTGTAGTTATTTCCCAAAAAGCCGCCGATATGTACTTTGCCAGTGCTACTACCCGTACTGGTTACGTTGCCCGTGGCATAGCAGGCAAGGAGGCTGCTTCCTGCGTTCATTCCCACCAGACTGCCGCCAGCGATATTCTTTGCGGGGTTTATTTCTATGGTCACGTTGCCCGTGGCATAGCAAGCGGTCAGGGTGGCACTCGAATTCGTCTGACCTGCCACGCCGCCGACATCGACCGTTCCCTTCACTGTGGCAGAGGAACTGCATCCGGTGATGGAACCGCCTATTTGAGCACCCACCACACCGCCGACATACACCGTGCCGCTGACGCTGCCCGACACCGAGCAGTTTTCAATGGTGCCCCAGCTATATCCTACCACGCCGCCAATACTGCCGCCATATATTTGATTGCTTGTTATCTATACGCCCTCCATCACCACGTTCTTCACCGTACCAGCTCTATTGAGCCAGCCGAACAGACCCGCATATTCGTCATTTGTCGTAAAGGTCAGCCCCGTAATGGTATGGCCGCCACCGTCGAAGGTGCCTTTGTATGAGTTGTCGTAGTCTGTGCCTATCGGTGTCCAGTCTTTGCCTGTGAGGTCAATGTCAGTGTCGAGGGTAATGTTAATGTCGCTCTTACCTCCGTTCACTAATTCGGCTATATTCATCAGGCCATCAGCGGAGGTCACCGTGTAGCTGCCGTTGCTCTCTATGGTATAGCCCAGGTCTTTTGCCGCAGCGAGGGAGACGGTGTAGGTATATTCACCGCCCGCCTGCCAGTCGGTAGCATTCTTCATCTTATAAACTAAGGTCTTGCCGTTAGTGAAGGTGCAGGTGATGAAGGTCGTGCCAGCTGCCACACTTTGCGGGGCTACGATGGCGGTGTAGGTGTTGCTACCCTTGTCATACGGGACGATTATATCCGGGTTGTCGCCTTCGGTGGAGAGGCCCGTCAGCTGCACGGATGCCAGCCCCTCGGTGTAGTCCGTCAGAACGACGGTCACTCGCGCCGTGCGGTGGGTGAAGCGGAGCGTGGGGCTACCGTAGGTCACCGTCTGCCCGTTGGCTACGATGAGGTCGCTGCCCTCAAAGTCTTTCTGGGCACTTTGGTTGGCTTTTACCTTTACCGCAGGTGGGGTTGTCTCGCCAGCGGTGTAGGGCCACCACGCTGTGACGGTGATGTCTTTGTGGTTGGTCCAGTAGTACGGGTCGGTGGAGGTCAGCGTGGCGCTTGTGGGGGCGGCGGTGGTGGGCGTCACGTTGTACGTCTTCACCATGCCGTCCATCAGAACTGCCACGCTCTGCACACCCTCCCAATTGCCATCCACGGGGGCACGGGTGCCGGCGGTGGCTGTCGCGGCGGGGTTCAGCCCCGTGGCGGTGAAGACGATGGGTGTGCCTTCCGCCCCTTCTGGTAGGAAGCCCGCTTCGTCCTGCGTGCAGGCGGCAAGGCCGAGCAACAAGGCGATGGCTGCGGATGTATGGATGGTTGTTAGTTTCATGATGCGTGTTGTTTAGGGGTTGTTATTGTTTCTTTTCAGTACGGGCAGGCCGTCGGTGCCGAGTGCCCACTGGTAGTCGTTACCGGTGAGGGCGGGGTTCATGCCGTCGACGGCTGTCTTCCATTTCACGGTCGCGCCGTCCACCTTCGTGGCAACTACCGTTCCTCCTTCATTACGTAATACTCCTTGCCCGGCATTGCCTCCCCAATAGCAGGAAGTTATATTCTTGTAGTTGAAACGCACTATAGTTCCACAGCCAGACTCATCTTTCAATGTGCCGTTGAACCAGCAAGCGATGATATCGCCATAATTTGCATTGGCTATACCACCACTATGTACAGTAAGTTTTCCCGTCACAGAGCAGGCAATGATTTGGCCATGATTTCGGTCCACCATTCCAGCAGCTCCTCCACTACTGCCATCCAGATTCACATCTATGAGTTGTAGGTTCTTTATCACTCCACTTACATTTAAAAAATAAAAAAGTCCAAAACTCGCTGCTGAAAAGTTTAATCCCGTAATGCGGTGTCCTTGCCCATTAAAGACGCCGGAGTAGCCTGGCCATGTGTCTAAACGTGTCCATTCCCTACCCGTCAGGTCGATGTCGGCGGTGAGGGTGCAATTTATCGATTCATCTTTTTGTATGGCTTTGTTCCATGCCAATAGGCCGTCGGCGTTATAGACCGTGTAGGTATTGGTGTTGCTGTCGTAGATGTAGCCCAAATCCTCAGCCTCGCCGCTCTCGCCGCCGCCGTCAACCCAGTCACCGATGGTGCAACCCTCTAACGTCAAGCCGGTGGCGTTCACCTTGACGGTGTATTTATAGCGGTTGCCAGCCTCTAATACGACGTTGTTCTGCGGGCGGAAGTAGAAGGTGCCGCTGCCGAGTTCCACCCGGATGAACGGCTTGCCTGCCGCAACGGTCTGCGGGGCGGTCAGTGCCTCGTAGGTGTTGCCGCTTGCGTTGTAGGTCTTGATGGCAGTCGGGTTGCCGTTATCGGCGGACAGACTCACGAGGCTCACCGTGGCACCAGCGACGCTCGTGAATCCCGTGCCGGGCTTCAGTTCGATAGTCACGCGTGCCGTGCGGTGGGTAAATTCAAGAGTCGGGTTGTTAAATTCCACCTTCCGGTTCTCAGCAGAGATGAAGTCGCTGTTCTGGAAGTCAGCCAATTTGCTTTGGTCTTCTGCCACCTTCACGGCAGGCATCTGTGTGATGTCGGCATTGTTGAAGGGCCACCATGCCGATACGGTAATCGGGTCGCGGCTGGTCCAGTAGTACGGGTCGTTCTCGCGTGAAAGCGTGGCACTCTTGAAATCGGTAGAAGCCGTTACGGTGTATTCCTTTACCGCATCGCCCATCTTGAGTGCCACGGAAGTGACGCCCTGCCAGTCGCCGTCCACGGCGGAACGGGTTGACGGGGCTGCCAGCGGCGTTGTCTCTACGGACAGTCCGGTGGCACGGATGACGACGGGGTATTCACCTTCGGGCAGACGGTTATCGCCAGCAAGTTCGTCCTGCGTGCAGGCGGCGAGGGCGAACAGCAGTGCGGTGGCTGCGGGGATAAAAATTCTATGTCTCATAATTCTTCAACCTAATCAATTAATTATTAATATCTTACAGGCCAGCATTCACTTCTCCGCCGTCTATATCGTTCCACTTTGCAATGGTGGCTTCGCTGACTTCAAGGACTTTGTTGCGTACCTTGACGGTATAGGTATAGTTGTTGCCCGCCTGCAGTGCGCCTTCGGGCATGGTGAGTGTGGCATGATATTCCTGACCTTTGTAATTCACAACCAACGGCAGGGATGCAACTGTCTGCGGGAAGAGGATGATCGATGACGTGAGATTGCCGTCTGCCAGATTCATGGTCAGTTCTCCGGTCTGTGCCCCGTTGTCTGCGGTGGCAATACCGTCGGCCGTGTTGAACGTACCGGTGAGTAACAATCCGTCCAGCGTGTAACGTTCAGGCTTGACCACGCTGAAATTCACGCCGTCGCCCGCCTCGAAGGTAAGGGTTATCTGGCTCATGCGGTGGTGGAAGGAGTTGTCTTCACCGCCTTTGGCGGTTTTGTCGGTGAAGCTTACTACCGGGTTGTTTTTGTCTCCCGTGGCTCCTGAAGCAAAGAGAAAGTCGATGGCAGGTTGGTTCTGCTGCGCCGTGGCATCGGTCGTGGCTGTGAGGATGCCTCCCGCCGCGTTGTACGGATAGTAGGCGCGGAAAGTATGGGTCTTTGTATCTTCGATATAGATAACCTTTCCTTCTGCCTCAAATTTCCCGTTTTTCAGGATGAAAGGCACGTTGCCGTACTGGGAATCGTTGCCGATGTCGGTGATGCCGATACGGTCGCCGGCAGTCCAGGTGGTTCCGCTGGCGCGGGTGGCGGGGGCGATGTCGGCGGTAAACTGGGCGGCCACGGGGTCACCGTTCAGGTTCTCGTTGTCGTTGTTGCAGGCTACCAGTGCGAGGGCGAGCATCGCAAGTGCAAAAAATCTTGTCTTCATTATATTCTGTTATTATATTAGTTAAATTCCATTTCAATAATTGCTGCACCTTAGCAAAATCAAAGCAAGCTTTGCTTCTGCGTTCGGTTTGCTAATTATTTACAAATCGGCATTTACATCATCACCTTTCACTTCTTCCCAGCCGTTGATTTCGACTCCGTCCACTTCCATGCCTTCGGGAGTCTCAACCAGCGTTCCGCCGAGGGTCAGCGATTCGCCCTTTCCGGTGTTGAACCCCTTGAGGGCTTCCGTGATGTCGCTTTTCAGCGTCGTGGGGGTCGGGTTGCCGTCCGCATAGCGGATTTCACCCGTCAGCAGTTGTTCCGTGCCGGTCACACCCAGCAACCGCACCGTGGCTTTCCACTTGCCGGCATCGTCACCTTCGGTTATCTTGGTGAAGGGCAGCACGACGTTTGAAGCGGCTCCGTAGGTATCGGTAGCGAAATCGAGTGTTCTGGCTGCACCCGTCAGATGGGCAACAATCTCCGTGATGCGTCCGGCGGCATCCCCCGTCGGTTTGATGATAAGCGTCAGTTCGCGTACCTGCTGCTTCATTGCGGCGGTCAGCGGATAGTCCTTGTCTTTCTCGATGCTCATCTGTTTCGTATAGGTGAAGAACCATCCCGGGGCATTGTTCACAAAGGCATCCGTGCCTGCTCGGTTTCCCATGGCTGCGGCAATGGTGGCGGTGGTACCATTTACCGTGATTCCTTCAGCTGGGTTCCACACCGCAAGGGTGTAGCTGCCTGGAGCAAACAGATGGTCGGGGGCATGGGTGGCGGAAGTCTCCGTACCCGTATAGTCGCCCATGGTGACCGTCCACGTGGCAGGTATGTTGATACCCTCACCGCGTGCCGACCAGTCGGCTGTCACCGCAATCTTCCCATAGTCGGGATGCGGCGTGTCATAAAGCGTGTCCTTCACGCAGGAAGAGAGCAGCACGGCGGCTGCCATTCCTACCATATTTATATATTGTCTTGCTTTCATACTCTATTCCTCCGTATTAGAATAACTTCCATACCAATGTCACACCGGCGTTGATGGGGCCACACCAATTTTTTGTCTCGTTGCCACAGCGCACGCGCACACCATCGATGACTTCATATTTTTCGAAATCGGCATTCAGGTAGCCCAAACCGAGGTTGAAATCAAGATCTAATGCCTTGTTTAGTCGCAGCTGATAGCCGGCGGTGATGCCGCCACCCATCAGGTCGCCCTGCTTGCCTGTTTCGGAAAGCTTGTAGTTGAACTGTCCAGCCTTGAACATCGCGCCCAGATGCCAGGCTTTCTTCTCACCCATATAGTAACGTACTTCCGGAGCCACTTCCCAGAGTGCATAGCGGCGGTCTTTGTCACTCCAGCTCCAAGAAGTCCACGAGCCGTTTACGGCAATGCCCCACGATGGACAGATGCGCCATTCAAGTCCTAAATCTGGTGTCAAGGTAGCCCAGCGCAGCAGGTTGGCACGCAGGGAGAGATGATAATCAGTTGTGATTTTGGTTTCCGACAGCGTGTCGGCAAGTGTATTTTGTTGAGCGGCTTTCTCGGCTTCTGCCTTTTCAGCGGCAAGTCGGGCTTCTTCCGCCTTGCGCTGCTCTTCGGCAAGCCGTTCCTGCTCGGCACGCTTCTCGGTTTCTAAGCGTTCGGCTTCCGCCTTGCGTCGTGCTTCTGCTTCCGCATCCGTCACGGCTGTTTCTTTTACTGGTACCGTCAGGCGCACGGTGACAAAATCACCCCCTGTCGCATGATTGTGGGTAATGAAGTTTTCTTCCTTGATTTTCGCGCGTGTAATCAGTTCTGATTTTACTCGATTGGCACGGATCTTCGCCGTTGCAAGGTTCTCGGCTTCACCTCCCAGCGAATTGCAGTAGCCGTCAACCAGTAGCGGCAACTTGCCGTCAAAAATTGTTGCTTTACTGTTTTCGATACATTCCAACAGGCGGGCAAGTTCAGTGTCATTGCCATTCCAAGGAACGTAGAACATGTCCTTCTGCGAAACGAAGCGGAAGGTGTAGGTCGTGTCTGTTTTCTGCTGCGCAATGACGGGAAAAGTTACCGTCATCAGCCACAGAAACAAGGTAAGAAAAGTGATTTTTCTGATCATATAAACTTGCATTTATTATCTTTGTCCTCTCCAAAGATAATAAATGTCATTCTATGCCCAAAAGATTAGAAAAACTTTTGCTGTAAAATTTTATAAATAATGTCGTTTGAGCATCTTTTTGTCGAATTAGCACTTTTTGAATTGTCGAATTAGCACTTTTTTGTCGTTTGAGCACTTTTTGGAAATGGGTTTCTGTGACCTTTTCCGATGTTTTTTTACTACACAATTTATTCCCGATTTGATTTTTTCCATTTGGCAGGCGTACATCCTTCTTTCTCGGAAAATAATTTGATAAAGTTACTTTGGGAAAGAAAACCAGAAGACTCAGCCAGCTTCTGTATATTGATTTCTGGATGCTCCTTCAGTATGTTTTTCGCATACTCCAACCGGAGACTGGTTATCCATTCGCGGAATGTCATTTTATACGTAGTCTTGATATAAGCGGAAAGATAGGTACGGTTCGTATGAAGTATTTCGGACAGTTCTTTTATGGTAAGTCCCTGCTGGACATAGCCGTCTGTCTTTATCCAGTTGGCCACTTTCTCTATAATTTCTGTATAGGACACTGGAACTTCTTTCTCAGAAACTATTTTAGGTTCTGTTTCTGTATCTGTCAGAAGTTCTTCTTCAGACTGTATATCTTGCTCAAAAGCATTTTCCACCTGTTCATAGAACAGCAGGTAGTTCTGATAGCTGTAGAAAAGATAGCTGTAGAACGGTATTGACGACAAAATCCAGATAAAAACATATTTGTCTGGCAGAAATGTCAGCAATCCGCATCCGACACCGAAGATAAGTGCCCAATAAGTGAATATGGAAAGCCATTCGATATATGCGCCTATATCATCCGCCTGAGTTTCATTGAAAATCCGAATGGCTCTACGATATGCAATTATGACTCTGCGAGCTAAAACGACTCCAAAAACGATTAACCAGACAGCTAAAGCAAATAAAGAGATTTTTTGCATGATTCCGCTTGGCAACAGGAACAACACAACTCCGGAAAGAGTTGAAAATATAATCCATGAAATGATATGTGTCCACACACGCCGTTTGGTAATGTAAAAACGATCAAGCAACATTATCAATGCCGAACTGAACAGAGAATAGCACAGGAAGTATGTGGACATGTTCATCAATATGGCAGAATCCGCATTTTTGAATCGGATACCAAAGAAGAAATGTACCGAATAATTTGCCGAAAGCAGCAGCATAGCTATACCCATAATCTGTCGGGAGCGGAGATAATTCTTGAAAATTTTCTTTTCAGGAGTCTTTGCAAACAAAAAATAAAAGCCGAAGAATAACATTAACGGCAGTGCGGTACAAAGTGAAAAACTGTATATAGATGGCTCCATTGTTATGCTTATTTGATTTTGATACAAAGTTACGTCTTTTTCTTCACAAATAGACACATAATCTATGATTTAACGTTATAGATTCGGTCATATTAGATTGAAAAATTATTAGAATTAAAGCCAGTTGTGAAAAATTCAACCACTGGCTTTTTCTGTCAAGACTTCGATATTAAAGTTTTATACCTTTGGATTCCGATAAACCGGGTCTCCCTATAATTAAATGACTGCGTACAAAGTCCACGTGCGGGCTTTCCGGCTGTTGTTCCGTCTGTTTTTTCTCGTTGCCTTGCCGGTTCTCTTCCGTGTTTTCCTGCTCCGGAGGAGCCAGCTCAAGCTGTATCTTGCGGTCCAGTGCGGCGAGTTCGGACTTCAGCTGTTTCAGCTCGTCCTCCTTCTTCCACACCTTGCCCGCTATCTCCTGCAACTGCGGAATCTCCTTTTCCAGCACTTCGTTCTTAGACTTGTACTGGTCGATGATGGTCGGAATCCTCTCCAATGCGTTCAGAAAGTTTCGTGCGGCAGCAATCGGGTCTGCCATCGCCAGATGCCCGTTGTTGTAGGTGTACTTGTAGTTACCCTCCACCACGAAGCGGTTGTCAGTGAACTCCAGACCTTCTTTGAGTGTCCTCTCGCTGACCACCTTTATCGGAAAGCCGTAAAGTTCCCCGACAGCCTTGTACAGTCCACCAGTCGTGGCGTTCTTGGCGATTTCCTGCAAACGCTTACCGATGACCTTCTCATCCGTTGAATCCACGCCGTCCACCTTGACAAGATTAAGGCGGCTGCCTTCCTTATCAGTCTGCACAACGGAAAGAAAACGGTTCCAGTCTTCCGTCATGGCTTCGATGAAAGCCGTGTTGTTGCGCAGTTCTCCCGTCTTGGATTCCAGCTTGAACTCCGAATCGCGCTTGCCCTTGTTGAACGACTTGCGTTCCCCTTCGAGCGAGGCGATACGCTTCTCTAATTTCGCCTTATCCAAAAGGTCGGTATTGCCGGAGAGCAACGCCATATACTCCGAGAAGTTCATACCCGATTTTTCGTCCATTGCTCCCTCGTCGATGGTACGTGCGCCCATCGCTCCACTTTTGAGCTGCGATATGAACGTCTGCTTGCAGTGCAGCAGATTGAACTTGTAGCTGTCCAGCGACTTTTCCACCGCGTAGATGATGATATCCACGTTGTTCTCGGCAAAATGCTTGGCAATCTCGTTCCCGGCTCTAACACCCCGTCCGTCACGCTGTTGCAGGTCGGACGGTCGCCACGGTGTATCAAGGTGATGAAGCGCAACCGCCCGTTTCTGTGCGTTCACACCCGTTCCGAGCATGGAGGTGGAGCCGAACAGCACACGCACCGTCCCGGCGTTCATGGCATCTATCACCGCCTTCCGAGCCTTGTCGGTCTTGCACTCCTGAATGAAGCGCACCTCGCTTGGCGGTATGCCGTAGTCCTCCGTCAGTTTGCGCTTGATTTCCGAATAGACGTTCCACCCATCGCCCGGCTGGTAAGTCCCCAAGTCAGAGAAAACGAACTGCGTGCCTTTCTGCGCGTCGTATTTTTGATAATACTCCGCGATTATTTTGGCACAGTGGCTCGCCTTGTTGTCGGGGTGGTCTTCGTAATGCGGGTCTATCATGCGCATGTCGAGTGCCATCTTCCGGGCATAGTCCGTGGCGATAAGCATCTTCGCCTTTTCCTCCGTTTCCGAAAGCGGCAGTC
>ERZ894226.1189-NODE-1189-length-11181-cov-5.807568_pt1 | contig 11181 bp, 6 predicted proteins | sample MGYA00380294_ERZ894226 | MGnify/ENA primary metagenome ERZ894226 (study PRJEB32331, sample SAMN06328434) | human gut metagenome | biome: human gut microbiome; feature: stool | host: Homo sapiens | collected 2014-10-29 ... | reverse complement strand
GCGTTGAGCCACTCGGCAGCTTCCTGCGCGGTGGTCTGGGAGCTGGGCATGCCGGCGCTGTGCAGCACGGGCAGCGCGGCGTCGCGCACGGCGTCGCTTGCCCAGACGAGGTCGGTGGCGATCTTGGCGTCGTTGTCATCGTCGATGACGTGGGCGCTAAAGATCTGGTAGGCGTCGTAGCTGCTCGCTACGGTGCCACTCACCGTGATGGAGCCGTTCGAGGTCGGCGCGGCCTGCGCGGAAGCGGGGAACACGACCGCGCAGATGCCGATCAAGAGGGCGAGCAGCGCAAACAAGATCGGGAAGGAGCAAACTTTCTTATTCACGACGCTCACCTCCCTTCGCATTCGCCTTGCGACGAATGTGCATCCAGGCCGCAGCAGCGCAAAGCACCGCCGCGCCGGCAAGGTACGTCAGAGTGACGCCTGACATACCAGAAAGGGGCAAAGTAGTTGAGTAGGTGTTGGTGAAGACCGGGACACTCTGGTTCTTACCAGTTGCTTCATCCTTAACGGGAACGTAGTCGACCGCCTTTTGCTTGGCCTCGGGGATTTCCTCGCCATCGGCATCGACAATCTTGGTGTAAGTTACTTCGCACTTGATCGTCTTATTAGACTGATCAGTTGCGTTGACCGTAATCTTGTAGACCGACTCGTCGTACGTGTAGTTCGTGAACGGCGTGGTCGGCGGCTGTTCACGGACGTAATAGGTGAAGGTTTCGTTTGCACCGCGGCCGGTGGCGTCCTCACCCTTGGTAAGATTATCAAGCGTGTAATTAATCTCGCCGAAGCCCAGAGTCTGGGGCTCGTTGCCGCCAGCCGTCGTATTAACCTTCTTAGCGTTATTAAAGTCCTCGTTATCCGCAAACTCGAGCGTAAACTCCTTCATCTCGCCACCCTTAACGACCTTAGTCGCCTTAGGAGTCCAGGAGCCGGTGGAGGTGTACTGAGTGCAACTGTTTGTAAAGGTCGCAGGGCCTTCGGCGCCGCCAATACGATAATAGCCTCCGTCCTGCTTTACGTCGTTCCACTGTTTTACGTTGATCCACGTTCCGGACGACTTATCGAATTCGCGCTTGGTAACACTGACGTTTTCAATCGTGTAGTTGTGAATGACGAGCTGTTTTTCCTCGTTTGGATTTTCTTTTTTCGAAACAGACATAAGCGAGGTCTGGGTATCTCTAGCCTTTACCGCAATCTCGTACACAGCGGAGTCATACGTGATGTCGGAATCCTCGCCAGTATTTTCAACCAAGTAGTATGTAATCGTGTTAGCTGCACCGCTCGCTGCGAACTGCTCACCAAGGTCAAACGTGATGTTGCCGTTTGCATCATTATTTGCAGTTCCCACCTCAGTGCAAGCATCACGATTGAATGCCCCATTTGTGAAAGGATCCTTCGAGTCCTTGCGGTAGACCGTAAAGGCGAATTCCCCGTTTTTGAGGTCACGGCCGGACAGCTCCTTGGTCGCCTTTAGCTTAAGACTTGGGTAGACATATGTGTCCTCAGGCTGGCCCAGATACAGGTCGCCATTCGACATGATGCCGCCACCATGATCCCAGGAATAGTTGCCTGTGATGAAGGTTTTAGCAAACTTCTGTGCATTATTCGCTTCGGTACTTCCAACTTGAACACCCGAAGTCAGACCGACGCTCCGATAAATCTTCACACCGCCATTGGCAGGGATAGTGATAGCCTCATAGATTTCTTTGTTATCACTGAGTTCTTTGTTATCACTGCGTTCTTTGCTTCCCGAATACTTGGCATCTCCGCCGCCGAGCATCTTGCCGATTACTGCCGCAATCGGATCAGAATGGCCAGCCTTTGCCGCAAGGAAGAAATCGGCATGACCGCTCTCGCGAAACACCTTCGAATTGTATGCATCACTATCTTGATTCTTTTCATGGCCACCACCTGAAAGATGGGGCGTAACGTCATTGCCGGTATTGTCCGTTTGGCTGTAAGCATGGTTTTTATGTTCTTCGACATCATACTGATCGCCAGCAGACGAATTGCCAAAGATTGCCGTGCCCTCAGTGTTCGTTACCAACGTCTTGCCCGTCGGGCAGACTGCAACGCCACCGCCGTAGCCGCCAGCTGTATTGGCGCTAATGTACGAGTTGTACACAAAGAGCCTGCCAGCATTAGATGCGTCATTCGAATCGCCCTGGACGAAGATGCCACCACCGCCCCAGTCAAAGCGAGACATGCAGTGGTTATTAGTGATGTAGACTGGGCTAACTTTTGACGCTCCACTTATCATCGCGTCAACCCTCTGGCCCACTCGGATGCCGGCACCTTCAGATCGGTAGCTCACGTTAGAGGCAATATTTCCTCCCGTAATGTTGAGCCATGCCATACCTGATTGATGAAGATTGGTAACGTAAACGCCGCCGCCAGCTTCCTCGGAATAGTTGCCGGTAATCTGGCCACCGGAAATGGTGACATGAGCGCCATTATTTGCGGCAAGCCCAGCACCGCCATGGCAACCATCGCCGTCTTCGCCGCAGAATTTAGCCATTTTATTATTCGTGATATAGCCGCCGGAAACAGCGACGCTTCCGCCTACGACCATAATACCGCCGCCATAGCCAGCCTGATCGTTTGCCCCATTGAATGTCGCGTTGCCCGAAATGACAGCGTTTTCAGAAATAGAAACTTTCGAGTAAGCCGAGTACACACCGCCGCCATTGGGTGCGTAATTTGCAGCGATAACACCGCCGGTCAGATTGAGGGTCGAAGCAGCACCACCATTATAATTAGTTACTTTAATGCCAGCACCGTCAGTTCCCGCAGAGGCACCGCATACGTAGCCACCGCTCATTTTGACGGTGGAACCGTTCTCGGCATAGATGAGACTGCCGACATTGCAGCCCTCTTTCTGCGTAAGTGTACCGCCCTGAAGGTTAAACTTGCCGCCTTGGTAAACGTTAATGAGCCTCATCGTGGAGTTCTTGGTGACTCCAACAATTGCGCCCTGAATAGTCGCCGTGTGCTCACAGATCTTCTCGGTGGTACCTGCACCACTTGCAGTCGATTTGGTTACGTAATAGGTAAGTCCAGTCGGAATGCCATTATTGTCATAAGACATCTTTGCCGTCTTGCCATAATTGCCAGCTGTCAGCTTCTCGCCCTTATCTTGTAGCTGCTCGCCGTCGCGAACAGTCTCCTGAATGTGTCCAGAGTCCACGTCGTCCACGACCGTAAGCGTCGCGCCCTTAGCAATATCAAACAGAGGCTTGCCAGCACTATCCTGCTTTATCTTGTGACCATTTAAGTTCAAGGTGATATTGATGAGATTGTCGCTGGACTGTTCGAGCCTAATCTCATCGTTATAGTCGATATCGGCCGTAAGCTTAAAAGTAGCAACGCCGTCTCCATCACGCAGTTTCTCGTTAAGGAGCTTTGAGCTCAGCTCTGCCGCGTTGCGAATTTCATAATCTGATTCATTCTCTGTAGCAGGCGCGATTGCGTCTTCATCATTAGTGTCGTCTTCGGCAGGCTGCTCGGCACTTTTGGCTCCCGCGTCATCGGACGACAGGCCCGTCGCGACAGCGCCACCAGAGGTTTCGCCGTTCTCGGTCTCGTCACTATTCTGTTTTTTGGCATCCCCAGTAGCGTTGTCCGCACCGGCACCCTCGCCCAAAGAACCCTCGTCCGCGGCGGACTCCTCGGCGGCAACCGCCTGGCTATCGTTGGCAATGGCCTGCGAGATCGGAGGCATGACGAGCGACAGTACCAGGCTCAAAACGGAGGCTCCGCACAAAACGCCTGCCAGTACACGGCGCGTCGCTTTATTACTCTGCTTATATTTGTCTGAATTTGCTTTCATCGATGTCTCCTCCCCAAGAGACCGCGATCTTGCTCTTTCACTATCAAGCGTATCTGCGCAACCCGTAATTGCGCACACTTAGTAGTGAATATTGTAACGATTGTTTGAACATCGGGGCAAAAAAACCGATAGTTTTGTAGTGAATTGTCAATTCTCTTGACATATGCCCGGATTTACCTTCGTTTATTCGCTATCTATTTTTGTTTCTACTGGTAATTTAGTTGCCCATCATTTTTTAATGGCTTTAGATTTATTTGCACAAATTTTTGCTCAAGAGCAAACATCCCGCTCACGGTCGAAAATCGACCGTGAGCAGTAGGTCATTAACCGGAAGGAATATCCTTCCAAACTGATGAGAATATCTTTAACTCATCGGTGGTTAGAAGCGTGATGTTCAGACACCTATATTTGAATTTGCGCGCAGATTTTCGGTATCAATTCGCCTAAGTCGCCTGAGGCCACCACAAAGGCACCTGTCCCCTTTGTGGTGATTCTGCCTCAACGCTACAGCAGATGTTCCTCGATAAAGATCGCGATGCCGTCTTTGTCGTTGCTCGCGGTTACAAAATCGGCAGCGGCACGGGTGGCGTCGCTGCCGTTTGCCATGGCCACACCCACGCCGGCGTCAGCCACCATGCAGGTGTCGTTGTCCGCATCGCCAAACACGCAGATGTCCTGGAGCTCCATGCCGTTGAGCTCCGCCACGCGCACAAGGCCGCGCGTCTTGGACACGCGCGGATCCATGAACTCGTAGAGCCGCTGCGTGGTCTGCAGAGCCGCCGCCTTAACGGTATCGTCGGCGAACGTCGACGCCCGTTCGATGACCTGCGGCATCACCTCGGGCGCCATGGTAAACATCACCTTGGTCTGCGGCTCGCGCAAAAACTCGGCAAAGTCGACCACCTTGTAGGGCACGCCGTCGACACGCGACAGGTGCTCGACGCATGCATTGCTCTCGGGCACATAGAGCACGCCGTCCCGAGGGCAAACGGGCGTTGCCGGCAGGCCTGCCATGTGCTCGCAGATGTGCGCGATGGTCTCGCCCGGTAGCGGGTAGCTCAGCTCGTTGATGCCGTGCGCACGATCGATGACTTCGGCGCCGCCGCAGCCCACCAGCACGTCTACCAGGCCTTCGATACCCCAGAACCCAAACATGGCCTCGGTCGCCTGGGCGTCGCGCCCGGTGCACAGGCCAAAGAGCACGCCGCGCTCGCGCAGGGCGTGGATCGCCGCCACGGTGCGCGGGGACACCGTGTGCTGGCTCGTGAGCAGCGTGCCGTCGATATCGCAGAACACGGCTTTGATGTGGCTGAAGGTGGTGTCCATGGGGGCCTTTCTGGGTTGTGCGGCGGTGTGGGGCGTATTCGTGAACGGCGTACATGGTATACCAAGGCACAGGCGCGGCCCGTCAAAGCAAAAACCACCACAAAGGAGCCTGGCCCCTTTGTGGTGGCCGGACCCGCAGGATGGCCTGGCTCGGGACGCAAACCATCACAACATTCGACGTTATTCGGCAAAATCGCGATTTTCATCGAATGTTGTGATGGTTTTACTGCCTTGCGGCACGATCAAAATGCCGGCGGCCAAACAGCAGCAACGCCACGGGAACCGCCGTCACGACCATACCCGCCCCTACGAGCGTCTGCTGCACACCAAACGTCGCCGCCAGCCAAGGGGCAATCGCCAGCGGGGCCACGCCGGCGAACATATTGCCAAAGCCCATGACCGAGTTGACGCGACCGAGTTGCTCGAGCGGAGCCGTCGTTTGCACGATAGTGTTGTGGAGCGGGTTGACGACGCCCCAGGCCACGCCCAGGACAATCTGGCCGATAAGGGCCACGCCCACGTACGGTGTCCCCACATAAATCAGACTTCCCACGCCCACGGACATGAGTGCCACGAGCAGCGTTTTGAGGCTGACGAAGCGCGGCGGCAAGCGGAGCGCGACCACGGCGCCCAGCACCGCGCCCACACCGCTGGCCGACGAGAGCCAGCCCATCCATTCGACACCGACGTGCAGGACATCGCGGTAGAAGAACGACTCCAGCGGATCGAAGGCACCGTAGCCAAAGTTCGAGAGGAAGATGATGCAGAACAGCAAGGCGAGGATACTGTTGGTGAAGACTGTCTTGATGCTGGTCGCAAAGGTGACGCGGGCGAACGTGCTGGGGTTGGAGCTTTGGCTGGCAGTGATTGCCGTTGTACCGCTGTCCGCGGGAGTACTTTCGCGCGCGGCGACGCGACCTGCTTGCGGTCTAAAGCCCCAGCCGGCAATGAGCGCCAACGCGGTAAAGAGCATCATAAGCACGAACACCGCGCGCGACGACGCAGCCGCCGCGACAAAGCCGCCCAGCATGGGGCCAACAATGATGCTCACGTTTGAAAACATGGCGATGGCGGAGTTGATGTCTTTGAGCTCGACGGGGTCGTCGGTGAGGTAGGCCGGATAGGATGTGGCAATGGGCTGGGCGAATCCCATCACAAAGCCCAGGAGCACCGCGCCGAGCAGGACGACGCCGGTCGCGCTACCAAAGGCGATGATTGCCGTGCCAGTTGCGAGAGCGCCGATGATGCTCAGCAAGAAATGGCGGCGCGGACCCCAGGCGTCGAGCGCCGCGCCGCCCGCAAAGGATCCCAGGATCACGAAAACGTTCATGAACAGGACGGCCAGCGATGTCGCGACGACCGAAGCGCCGTCCGCATAGGTGAGTGTTCCGATAACGCCGATAAAGTAGCTGGTCTGAAAACCGGTGTAGATGAGAAAGCGCATCGCCACCAGGCGCTTGGCCTGCACGGAAAGCGATGATTGAGGCTTTGAGAAAAGAGAGACGAGCATGGAGACTCCTTGTTTCATACGAATACGGGCGGTGGGTATTCGCCACCGTCTGTCAAATCAATCTATCCGCATGAAACATTAAGGACGCATCGAGCCTCTTCTCTCCGTTTTCCGTCCGTCATGAACTACTTGGTAGATTGTAAGGCATATCCCAATAATCTACCAAAGCAAAAACCACCACAAAGGTGCCTGACCCCTTTGTGGTGGAAATGACGTTTGCCCAGATAAAACCTGCCATGGCAGCGCAGCGAGCCGGTTCCAAGCCTTAAAGATGGTCTTGGATGAGATCGCAGATGGCTCGGGCGTCGTTGATGTTGATGGCTCGGGTCGCAAAGCCGGCGTCGAAGGCCTGGCGCGCCAGGGCCTCGTTGCAGGCAAGGGCCAGCGTACGACCGTCGACCAGGTCGAGTGAGCTCTTGCCGCGCAAACGGTCGACACCCGAGCGCGCGACCACGATGCTGTCGAAGCCCTCGGTCTTGTAGCCCTCGATGATCACCACGTCGACATCGTTGTAGCGCGACAGCAGCTCGCGCGCAGGCATCTCGTCCTCCTCGCGCGTGTCGGCGTACTCCGCCCAGCGCGTGGCGCAGATGAGCCCCACGTGTTTGGATCCGGCTTGATGATGGCGCCACGTATCCTTAGCGGGCACATCGATATCAAAGCCATGATGCCCATGATGCTTGAGCGAACCCACGCGCAGGCCGCGGCGGGTGAGCTCGGCGATAACCTTCTCGACGAGCGTGGTCTTGCCCGAGTTTTGGTAGCCGATAAACGCGATCGCGGGGACGGCCGGGGCCGGAGCTGCGGGCGCGACGGCGACGGGTGCGCTTGCGGGCGTGGCACCGTCGGCGGCCACGGCCTCAACAGCAGCGGCCTGACGCTCTGCACGATCCCACACGCCCGAGCGGCCGCCTTCCTTGTGCAGCAGGCGAACGTCGACGATCTCCATGCCGCGATCGACCGCCTTGCACATGTCATAGATCGTAAGGCACGCGGCACTCGCGCCGGTCAGGGCCTCCATCTCGATACCCGTCTTGCCCGTCACGCCGGCCGTGACCAGCACGTGAAAGCCAACCTGCCCGTCCGTGCGCGCCGGCGCCCAGCCCTCGGGCACGTCCTCGGCCGGCGTTCCCGCCGCAGCGATGGGCGCAATGTCGCACTTACTCTTGGTGATAAGCAGCGGATGGCACATGGGGATGATGTCGCTCGTGCGCTTGATGGCCATGATGCCCGCGACGCGCGCGCAGGCGAGCACGTCGCCCTTCTTGGCGCGGTCTTGCAGCACCATAGTCTGCGTCTCAGGATGCATGAGGATGGTGCCCTCGGCGATGGCGATGCGGTGCGTCTCGGCCTTGTCGGATACGTCGACCATGCGCACCTCGCCCTTGGCGTCCACGTGCGTCAGCTCGTCGCGGCGTGCGTCGCGGACGGAGTCGGCGACCGCGTCAGCAGGCGTCGTTACGCCCTGCTCGGACGTGGCATCTTTGCTGGCTGCCGCAGCTTTGTGGGCAGACATCGCGGCCCTGCGAGCGGCCTTAGTGGCATCGGCGTACCTGCTCTTGGCCATATGATCATCCTCCGATTTGGGACATAAATCGTTGCGTGCCCTCAATTATCGCGTGTTCCTGCGGTTTGTGGGCCACGGCATCGCGCCAAATCGAAAGTACCTGCATATCATCACCACGACGCAGCGCCTCGCGCACCGAATACTCGGCATCGCTGAACAGGCACGGACGCACGTTGCCATCGGCCGTCAGGCGCAGACGGTTGCAATTCGCACAAAAATGGTTGGACATGGCGCTGATGAAGCCAACCGTTCCCGCCGCGCCCGGAAAGCGCCAATAGCGCGCGGGGCCCGCGCCGGCAGGAGCGTCGGTGATGTCAAGCGGTTCGAGCTCGCCCAGTCCCATCGCGGCGGCCCCGGCATTGACGCGCGCCCGCAGCTCGTCGCTCGGAACGGTATCACTCGCATCCCACAGCTCGGGATTGAACGCGGGCACATGCGGGTCCACAGCGCAATGCGAGCTCGTGCGCTCGTCGCCGATGGGCATGTATTCGATAAAGCGCAGGTGGATGGGGCGGTCGACGGTCAGTCGTGCGAGGGCCGCCACATCCTGGTTGAGCCGGCGCACAACAACGCAGTTGACCTTAACGGGCTCAAAGCCCCAAGCCAGCGCCGCGTCGATGCCAGCCATGGTCTGCTCGAGTCGACCCAGACGCGTGATCTTTCCAAAGAGCGTAGGGTTGAGCGTGTCGAGCGAGATGTTGACGCGGTTAAGGCCGGCATCTTTGAGCTGTGGCGCCAGCTTGGGCAGCAGGGCGCCATTGGTGGTAAGCGAGATATCCTCGATCCGCGGAATCGCGCGGATGTCGCGAATGAGCGGAATGATACGGCGGCTGACCAGCGGCTCGCCGCCCGTCAGGCGCACGCGACGAATGCCTTCCCCCGCTACCAAGCGCACAAAACGGGCGATTTCCTCGGCGCTGAGCAGCTCGTCGTGTGCACGGGGCGCCACGCCATCGGCCGGCATGCAGTAAATGCAGCGGAAATTGCACTTGTCGGTAACGGCAATGCGCAGGTAGTTGATATCGCGACCAAATCCGTCATGTTGCACGTGCCCGTCCACGCAGCCCTCCCCTCACGCAGCGTTTATTCTTCGGAAAACATAATACCCCACGGAAGAATCATGCCGACACCCGTACGACAGGACAGGTTGCTTTGAGCAAAACGGACTTTCCAAGCCCATCCTCAACACAGACCATCACAACATTCGATGCTTTTCCCGATTTTGGCAAAAAACGTCGAATGTTGTGATGGTTTGCCTGCCCACGGCACCCCGCAGAAGGGCCAAAGCGCCCCTAAAGGCCACCGTCCCAGTGCCGAATCACGAATTCTCGCAGGTCGTTCTGACGTTTCTGGAACGCTTCGCTTCGGTCGCACTTAAGGCCCATAGCGAGCGCGATGGCGTTCATCGCCCGGTGCAATTGCAGCTGATGGGCAAATTGAGTCCCGGTGAGGACGATCATCCTAAAGCCCAGCGCGCTCAGCACGGCCATACGCTCCGCGTCCGACGCGCTGCGCTGTTTATCAAGATGGTCCGAGCCGTTGTATTCAATCCCCGTACCGCTCGCAGGCGCATATACGTCAATCTCGAAATACCCAGCCTTTGCGAGATATTTGAACTCGCTGGGAACATCTACCCGATGGTTGAGCTCGATCTTGGCGTATCCCAGCCCGCCTTGAGAACGTTTTGCTACGACCATGATTGCAGTGGCCGTCTCCATGGGCGACCGCGCGCCATCGTGCACGCGCTTGAGCACGGCGGCCGCGCGTATAGCCCCCTGACGAGATCGGTTCTCATTGCAATAGGCAATCAAGTCGGCAACGGTATACCTCTGCCCCATCTCGATATAATCGCCTGTCGACAGATGATTCAAATGGTATCGAGCGCAGATTTCGTAGCCATATTCCAGCTGCTCGGGCTCACTCATCCACGAGCCCGCCTGGACAAAGCACATGACCTCATCAACCACCAGAAGGCCCTCTGCCACCTCGATAAGATGGCCTGGAGGTACCGGCGCTCCAAACACGTGGCACCTAAATCCAGCCGGCGTCGAGCGCTCAAAATCGAAGTTGACGAGCGTGTCGATATGATCGAGCTCTTCTCGTGGAATACCAAGCGCAACCAGATAGTCGGTAACGATCCCAACTGCCGTTGAAGCCCTCAGCCCCTTGGCATCGAGTCCCAATTCGGACAGGCTCGCGGTCGGCTCCGCCTCGTTAGCAAGCGAGTCCTCATCGCATAGGCTGCTTGCTCGCGAGAGCGGCTCGGACGGGCGCGCCACGTTGTGGTACAGCCAGGCAGTCTTATGGGACAGGACGATCGGCAGGTCCATGAGCCCTCCAATGGAGTCGGATAACCAACCGTATTCCCCCGCTCACGGGTCCGCACACCTTCGTGCGCAAGAAAGCGAATCCACCCGATCGAGTGGCAGAAAAACCATCACAACATTCGATGCTTTTCCCGTTTTTGGCAAAAAACGTCGAATGTTGTGATGGTTTGAGGCGAGGTGAGGGGCACGGAGGGTCAAAGCATCGTGCTTGGAGCGTGACTTTTTCGCCCCGCTGCCAACACAAACCTTGACTCTACAATCGTTATAGGGTTTTCACTACACTGGTACGTAAACAAACCCAGCCAGAAAGCCCCACCTATGGAACACGACCTCACACGCGGCAATGTCCTTAAGACCATCGCGGTCTTTGCCCTGCCCTATATGCTCTCGTACTTTTTGCAGATGCTCTACGGCATGGCCGACCTGTACATGATGGGACAGTTTAGCGGCGCCGCCGGCATCACCGCCGTGGGCAACGGCGCGCAAACGCTCTATATCATTACCGTGACGCTTGTGGGCCTGGCCATGGGAACGACCGTCATCGTCGGCCACGCCGTGGGCTCGCGTCGCTTTGACCGCGCGGAGGTCGCCATCGGTAATACCATCACGCTGTTTATGGG
>ERZ894226.1181-NODE-1181-length-11266-cov-8.303184_pt1 | contig 11266 bp, 6 predicted proteins | sample MGYA00380294_ERZ894226 | MGnify/ENA primary metagenome ERZ894226 (study PRJEB32331, sample SAMN06328434) | human gut metagenome | biome: human gut microbiome; feature: stool | host: Homo sapiens | collected 2014-10-29 ... | reverse complement strand
ATCGTCTATGTATCGAAATGAGCCTATTGAAGATGAATATTGGAAGATTGCAGTTTATGATATAAAGACGAAGGACTTCCCTTCCAAAGACTACGATGTTTTTAAAATGACTCGAGATTATGATTCAGACTATATTCCTACAGGGATTGACTCTGTAATCTATATCAGTGAGGGGAGAGAATTGTTAGACATTTATTTAAAAAATGCCAAAAATGGTTCTCTTTCTACCAAGTCTATTGATTTGGATGAGGGGAAGATTGTGGAATTAGGTGAAGGGAAAAATTATATACAATATGCTAAGGCAACAAGTTTTGCCACTTTACTACCAGAGTCTGAAAACTATTTTATGTATAATTGGGAAATCGGAATCTCAAAAGAAGGAAAGTTGGATAAAGATGCCCTTATTCGTCAAAAGTATCCCGAAGCAGCAAAGCTTTTGGAAGATAATAACGGATCAATTGTAGTCTTGGCAGATAAGCCAAGTATTGAAAACAATATGCCAATTTATCAGCTCTTGTATAATGAAGGAACGAATCTATTTGAAAATGTGAAAATTCCTGCGGAAAACTCAGTAGATGGACAGGAGCATATTGTCAACAGTCAGGAAGAGTTTATTACATACTATCGTAATAAGGAAAAAGGGGACCCTAATAAAAGGTAGTCAAACTCTATCTAGCAATATTTTTACTGAGAAGGGAAGTTTTGTAATGATCAGTTTAGAGCTGTTGTCTGAAGAAAATAGTCTAGACGTTTATTCTTTTGAAAAAGAAAATCGAGAGTATTTTGAACGAAATCTACCTCCTAGACCAGCTAACTATTTTGATTTAGAAGGTTTCAAAGAAATCACGAGGGAATTGTTAACGGAACAAACGAATCGGGATATCTACATGCATCTTATCAGAGATTCACAAGGTGTTATGATCGGAAGAATCAATTTAAGTGTTTTAGAGAATGATCGAACAACAGCAGAGCTTGGGTATAGGATTGGGGAAAATGTTAGCAACTTAGGCTATGCTAGCGAAGCGGTTAGACTTGTTTTAGACAAGGCGTTTCATACTTATGGTTTCAATAGAATCATTGCAGGAACGGCAACAGGTAATCTAGCCTCTCAGAGGGTGCTTTTAAAAAATGGCTTCACCTTTAGTAGGGTTATAGAAAATGACTTACAAATTCATAATGAGTGGGTTCATACAGCAGTATTTGAGATAAGGAGACCATAATATCATCAATTCCGGTCTATTAACAAGGTTAATGGAGGCATCAATCTTTTCAGACATTCAAGAATTTACTCTTGGATGTCTTTTTTTGTTCAAAATAGATAAGTGTTGCTGTTTAAACTTGATTTTCCCAGTGGACAATCGTCCACTTTTTTTATATAATAAAACTAAACTAAATTGGTTGAATTTCGGAAATGTAAGCTCAATCATCAATTGATCTTTCTAAGGGAGATAATGTCCATTAAAGCATCACACTAGGAGGTGAATCATGTACCAACCAGAAAAACTCAAGGCTCGGAGAAAAGAGTTAAAATTGACACAGAAGGAAATTGCAGAGGAATTAGGGATTAGTTTTCAGGCTTACTCGGCTTGGGAACGTGGAATTAAGGAACCATCCAAGGAGAAGGTTACCCAGCTAGAAAAGATTTTAAAAGTTGCAAAAGGGTATTTTACTCAGATTGAGATTGTTCGTCTCTACAATAGTCTCTCCAAGCAAGGGAAGGACAAGGTTGTGCTCTATGCTCGCAACCTGGCTCAAGAAGAACAAACTCAGAAGGTGGCGACCATGCCAGAGCGCCTCTACGAGTACCGTGTCTATGAACGTATGTCAGCAGGGATCGGGGCTTCGGTCTATGATGACCAGAATTTTGATACGGTTTACTTTAACGAGGAGTTGGCCCATGATTTTGCATCTTGGGTATCTGGGGACTCTATGGAACCTAAATATCAAAATGGTTCGGTAGCTCTGATTCGAGAGACGGGATTTGACTATGATGGGGCAGTTTATGCAGTGGTTTGCAACAACCAGACCTATATCAAACGGGTTTATCGGGAGGAAGATGGCTTGCGTCTGGTATCGATCAATCCAAAATACAAGGACATTTTCATCTCCTATGAGGATGATCCTCGGATTGTAGGGATTATCGTTGGGAATTTTGTGCCGATGGAGGGTTAGTCTATGGGCTACTTTGATTATTCCAGAGAGCCCAAGAGTGATATTGCCTTTATCGATATGAAATCCTTTTATGCCAGTGTCGAGTGTGTGAAAAGGGGTTTGCATCCGCTGAAGACCTCGCTTTGTGTCATGAGTCGCGCGGATAATTCTACCGGCCTTATCCTAGCTTCCTCTCCCATGTTTAAGAAGATTTTTGGCAAGTCCAATGTTGGCAGGGCCTATGATCTGCCTTTTGATATCAAAACACGCAAATTTTCTTATTACAATGCTCGAAAGCAAGGCTTGCCTACTGACTTAGACTATGTTCGTTACATCGAAGATTGGGCTCAAGTGACTTTGGTTGTGCCACCTAGGATGGATGAATACATAGCGGTCAATATGGAAATCCAGCGAATCTTTCAAAATTATGGCAGTCCAGATGATATTTATCCCTACTCTATCGATGAGGGCTTTATTGATCTGACTAGTTCGCTCAACTATTTCATCCCAGACAAGAGTCTCTCTCGCAAAGACAAGCTGGATCTGCTTTCTGCTCGTATTCAGAGGGATATTTGGAGGCAGACAGGGATCTACTCTACAGTGGGTATGTCCAATGCCAATCCCTTACTGGCCAAGTTGGCTCTGGATAATGAGGCCAAACACACTCCGACCATGAGGGCCAACTGGTCTTACCAGGATGTGGAAGAGAAGGTTTGGGCCATTCCCAAGATGACGGACTTTTGGGGGATTGGCAGGCGGATGGAGAAACGCTTGCATGCTCTGGGGATTTTTTCCATCAGAGAATTGGCCACCAGTAATCCAGACCAGCTACAGAAGGCTCTGGGTCAGGCTGGCCTGCGTTTGTGGTTTCATGCTAACGGGATTGATGAGAGCAATGTTCACAGGCCCTATAAAGCCAAGTCCCAGGGGTTGGGGAATTCTCAAATCTTGCCGAGAGACTACGTGAAGCTACGGGATATTGAAATTATTCTCCGAGAAATGGCAGAGCAGGTGGCTATTAGATTGAGAAGAGCGGGAAAGAAAACAACCCTTGTCTCTATCTATGTCGGTTTCTCTAAACAGGAGGTCAGGCCGTCTATTCACACACAAATGAAGGTCGAACCGACCAATAATACAGCTGTCTTAACGGATTATGTTTTGAAGCTATTTCATAACAAATACACTTCTGGAGCGGTCAGAAGTGTTGGAGTCAACTATTCAGGATTTGTAGACGAGTCCTTTGGTTTGATCTCTCTCTTTGATGATGTTGACAAGTTAGAAAAAGAAGAAAGGCTCCAGACGGCCATTGACTCCATTCGGGAACAATTTGGCTTCACTTCTCTCTTAAAGGCCAATGCACTGGAAGAAGCCTCTAGGAGTCTTGCCAGAAGCAAGCTGATTGGGGGGCATTCTGCTGGAGGATTAGACGGACTAAAATGATTGATCGTTCTTATTTACCTTTTCAATCTGCGCGAGACTATCAAGATCCAGGGATGCAGAAGTGGATGGGCTTTTTCCTCTCAGAGCATACTAGTTCACTCGGTGAAGAAAGAAATCGGGTTGCTTTTTCGACAGATTTGAATTCCGTTGAGAAGCTACTCTTGCTTTCGCAGCTGTATGTCGGGCAACTAAAGGGATACTTTGTGGTCAAGGAAAAGAAGCAGAAAACCACGATCATCGGCGAGGTGAGTGAATTATCACCTCAAACTCTATCTATTAGGACCAATGAGGGCTATAGGCTGGTAGAGGTAGAAGATGTCCTCGAAATTCGACTGTTGGAGGAGGGAGTGTATGACTAGAAAAGAGTTGTATGAAAACAAACTGCAGATGGATTATTTTTCAGAAGCCTATATTCGTTTTGAAGAGGATTTTCAAAAATACTCTGCTATGAATGTGCCTTTGACTTTTTTGATCGATGATATCCTACGCACCATGGCGATGAATCAGAAAAGCTACTTTGTCTTAAACAAGGAAAATGCCAAGGATGGGCGGGAGCATCGCTTTTATTTTAGGGTGGTGACGGAAAAAGAGTCTCCTAGAAATCGAACCTATGCCTATATGGGACTGCAAGCATAGAGCCTGTCCAAGTCCCTGAAAAATGTCTAAGCATGCTATAATAAAGTAAATTTCAAAAGGATTTAATGGACTCTATTTTCATAAGAGTAGAGAATGTTGCAGGAGGTGAATCATGCTAGGAGCGGTTATTGGAGATATTGTTGGTTCTCGATTCGAGGCGGATAATCATAAAAGTAAAGAGTTTGATTTGTTCACCCAGAATTCTTGTCCGACCGATGATAGTATTATGACTTTGGCGGTAGCTAAAGCCTTATTGGCCAGCAAGGAAGACTGGAGTCAACTGTCAAAAAATGCTGTCCAGTACATGCAGGAAGTCGGCCGTCATTATCCCGATTGTGGTTATGGAGGTCACTTTTTCTATTGGATTTTTTCTGATGATCCTCAATCCTATGGTAGTTATGGTAATGGCGCCGCTATGCGCATCAGCGCCGTCGGTTTTGTGGCAGATAGTATAGAGCAAGCCAAGTCTTTGTCACAAGCGGTTACAGCAGTGACTCATAATCATCCTGAGGGCATAAAGGGAGCTGAAGCGACGGCTGTAGCAATTTTCTTGGCACGAAATGGTGCTAGTATGGATGAAATCAGGGACCATATTGATAAGAATTACTATCCTATGGACTTTACTCTGTACGACATCAGAGAGGATTACACTTTTGATGTGACTTGTCAGGGCTCTGTTCCCCAGGCCTTAGAGGCCTTCTTTGAGTCTGAAAATTTCGAGGATGCTATCCGAAATGCGATTTCCATCGGAGGAGATAGCGATACTATCGCTGCTATCTGTGGAGGGATTGCCGAAGCTTACTATGGCATTCCTGAAGATATTAGACAAGAAGCTTTGACTTTTTTAGATGACCGTTTGCTTGAAATCGTAGTTGACTTTGAAAATACCTATCCTCAATGATAACCTTATTTTAGAATTTTATACTAAAATATCCATATAAATTTGTGGATGTTTTTTAATTTTACAGATAGAAAAAGAGAAGACCAAATGGTCTTCTCAACGGGGGAACTGAATCATTAGAAAGAATCAATCAAAGAGGGTTATTAGTCTTTGAAATTCTTTTGGAAGATGAGGAGAGACAAGATAGAAGTAATGGCTGCCAAGAAGAGGAAGGCACTTGCTTCTTGTTCCCCAGTTGCAGGGAGTAGTCTTTCCTTGTCTTCTTTGACTGTAGCTGTAACAGGAGCTTTTTCATCTTTTGATGATGAATTATCTGTTACGGCTGGCGCAGGTTTTTCAGTCTCTCTTGGTAGAACATACTCAGGAAGAGTCACAACTGGTGGCGCTTCTGTTCCAACTGAGCTTTGTTTGCTACCTACCTCAATCACTCGATCTTGAGCTGGAGTTGCTTCTGTTTGGAGAACCTTGCGATTGTCACCGTCCACTTCAACATACTCGACTAAGAGACCGTCTTTCCCTTCTGATAGAACTTGCTCTTTTCCTTTGTCTAATTGTGGGTTTTCGCGACGAATAGTCTTGAACGGTACTACCTTATTGACGATTTCCAAGCTTGGAAGTGTAAAGACAAGGTCTTTAACCCCTTCCTCAGGAGTTGAAGAAGTAATTGGTTTCTCAGGTTGCGCTGGAGTTTCCGGTTGAGCAGGTTTTTCCGGTTGCGCTGGAGTTTCCGGTTGAGTCGGATTTTCAGGTTGAGCTGGTTTTTCCGGTTGAACTGGAGTTTCCGGTTGCGCCGGTTGTTCAGGTTGCGCCGGTTTTTCCGGTTGAGTAGGTTTTTCAGGTTGAACTGGTTTTTCAGGTTGAACTGGTTTTTCAGGTTCAGCAGGTTTCTCAGGCTGAGCTGCTTCGAGCTTGCTGATTTGTGCGAGAGCAGTTTCTAGCGCTTTATTGACTGCTTCCTGAGTTTTAGCTTCTTGGATTGCAGCAATGGCTTGGTCAGCAATTGCTAATAATTTCTTCTTAGCTTCCTTGTTGGATCCAAGCTCAGCGACTTTTTTCTCGATAGCTTTTGTCAAGCTGTCCATAGCCTTATCGTACTCAATTTCCGGTTGTTTTGGTTCGGCTGGTTGCTCAGGCTGGTCAGGTTTCTCAGGCTCTTCTGGCTGTTCCGGTTGCTCTGGACTAGGCTCCTCTTGGCCTCTTTGATAGTTCTCATCCTTGGATAGGATATCTTGTAGGGCACTGACTGTCAACATGACTTCTTGAACATCCACTGCATCAGCACTGAGTTGGTTTCTCAATTTTTCTAGATTTGCTTGGAAAGCTTGGCGTGCAGTAGCCGTATTTTTCAAGCCTGCTGGATCAAAATTGGACAGATCATCTTTCCATTTCGAGATAGACTGGATGATATCTGCTTTGCTGTAGAGTTCGCTGCCTTCGCCACGAGTGATAAATTGGTCTACCTGGATACCGATATTTTGAGACAAATCGTTTCGATCAGGATCTAGTTGAAGGGTGACTGCGTGCAAGTTTTCGTCCAGACCTTTTAGGCTAACCAGAGTTTGATTGCCTTGGCGTTGGGCTGCGCGACCGCTAAAGTATTTCTTACCATCAATAGTTGAAGCATTTCCCATTCCATCTTGGTAAGGAACTTCTTTGCCGTCTAGGAAGACTTTGTAGATACCATGATTTGGATCAACATAGCCCTTTATATCAAGTCCAGTACCGTAGAAGTAGGCTGTGACAGTTGTCTTTTTCTTTTGCTCGTCAGTTAAGCGACCAAAGGAAGCCCAAGACTCCGTTTTTTGGTACTTGTCTGCCGAATTGGTTTCATGGTGCCAGCCAGGACTGTAATCCAACTGACTAGCTTGGTCATCATAATTTGTTTGGTCTTTGATCAGCAATTCAGCTTTCATCACTTGGATGGTTGCATCTGTAGCAAAGCCGAGCAGGGCACCATCAGTGACAGAAGTGAGCTTGGCTTTGAAGTCAAAGACAGAGTCGGCTTGTTCTGTAAAGTCAATCGTTGGGATGGTAACAGTCTTTTCTGTTTCTCCGTCTTTAAAGGTCACATCTTGAGTTGTATCTTGGTAAACTTTACCGTGAACTCCAGTTCCAGGTTCCGTGATGAAGCGAACAGTAGCAGCTCCCTTGCTTCCACCAACACGTTTAATCTTAACAGTGACTGGTTTTCCTTTTTCGACTTCGTAGTTAGTAGACTCGAGTTCAAACATTCCCTTGCTATCATTGTTTAGGGTGTAGATCCCTTCTGTAGCAATTGGTTCGCCTGTTTTGTTCACGAGGGTAATAGTGTGTTGGCCTGGTGCTAAATCGCCTGTCTCAAAGACTTTTTGGCTACGTTTACGACTAGCATTCTTAGTTTGGACATCGGCAACCTTTTGACCATCAACGTAGACAGACATTTCTCCATGACCTGGGTCGACTGTAGAGACGACATAGGCCTTGGTTCCTGTGAAGGTATAGCTTACTTTGGCATCTTTTTGATTGGTCCACATAGAAGTGCCACGAACACCTTCAGATTCATTGTACCAAGTTGTTCCGGCTGTATCCGCAGTTGTGTTTGAGTGGTATTCCAGTCCAAGAGGATAGCCATCAGTCTTTTCAATGCTGCTTGGTGTCTTGTAGACTGAGAAGTTGGTTAAGATTGGGGTTGCTTGAGCACCGGTGATGGTTACACGGATTTTTTGTGCTTCAACAGGCTTGCCTTGAACCAAGCGACGGTAACCAACGGTCGAACCTTCGCCGTATGTCACCCAGCGTCCGTTGATTTCGACTTCAATCTTGAAACCTGAGATACGTTGACCTTTGGCGATGTCTTCCTTGAGTTCAACGACGTCAAAGCGTCTCTTTTGTCCTAAATCGACTGTAAAGCTACCGGTTGTGGCATCATTTGAGAGCGCCCAGCTGGTGTCATCTTTACCGTCTGTGAGGTGGCTTTCCTTGTAAAGGTGGTTTTGACGAGTAGAACTTGCTGTTACAGTGGCACCTTTGGCAAAGTCAGTCGCATACATTTGGTCTAGGGTTGCTTTGAATTCCTTCAAGCGAGCCACATCTGCATCTGCAAATTTTCCTTCTTTATTTGGTGGAATATTGAGAAGGAGTGGGGTTCCACGACCAACGGACTTGAAGTAGATGTCCATCAACTCTTTGAGTGATTTCGGCTGTTGATTGTCATGGTAGAACCAGCCCGAACGGATCGAAACGTCAGCTTCCCCTACAGAGTACATATCACCATCTGGGTCACCATGGTTGAGGTATTCGTTTTTCACATCGTCTGTGATGTTGGCTCTTTTAACTTTATGCCATACAGGGTCACCTGCTATCCCCCGTTCATTTCCGATCCAGCGAACGCTTGTCGGTTGAGCAGAGAAGATGGCGATATCTCCTTCAGCTTCTTTGATGTATTTGAACCATTCATCAAAGGTATAGGTTACTTTTTGGGCACCGCTACCACGCGCACCGTCCATCCAAACCTCGATAAATTTCCCTTTATTTCCGTATTTTGGATTTCCAAGGATTTCTTTTAGTTGGTTGAGATAGTATTGGTTGTATTCTTTTTCGGTTGCAACATGGTATTTTGGATGATTAGCATCCCATGGTGATAGGTAAACCCCCATGTTCATGTCATACTTGCTAGCAGACTTGGAAACTTCTTCAAGAAGGTCACCCTTTCCATTTTTCCATGGGCTAGCAGCTACGGTATGGTTGGTGTACTTAGAAGGATAAGCAACGAATCCGTCGTGGTGTTTAACAACCATAATGGTTCGTTTGAAGCCCGTTTCCTTCAGAGTGCGAATCCACTGGTCAGTATCCAAGTTGGTTGGATTGAAGTATCGAGGGTCTTCTTTCCCATTTCCCCATTCAGAATTGGTATAGGTGTTCATTCCGTAGTGGATGAAGGCTGCCAATTCTTCCTTGTGGTAATCGAGTTGGGCCTTGCTTGGAAGAGGTCCATGGTTGCCAATCTCAGTTTCTTTATCTTCTGGATGAGCCACTGGTGGAGTCGGTGTCGTTGGATTGGCTGTATCAGCGATTGGCTCGTATTCAAAGACGACCTCATTCACCCCTTTTTGCTGGATAGTTGCTTCCAGGCTAGCCTTGACTGGACGGTAGCCAGCAATGTCTTTTGCATGGAAGGTGTTGACAAAGGAAACGTCATACTCTTGGCCGTCATTGTTATCAACTGTCGCTTCCGCTAGTTCAGTAGTGGTTCCTTTTTGACGGTAGTAAACTTTGAAGGAGCCTTTGTTGACTTTATAGACCACCTTGATGACACGTGTACCAGCAGGCGCTTTGCTGACAACATTGTGATCTTCAGTCCAAGTATCTTTTAGCTGTTTATTAACTGCTACGCCATCAATGGATACAATTTCGTATTTGTCTTTATTCTTCTGATAGAAGTCCGTTTTCTCGATTTCTTTTTTGAAATTGTAGTCAAATGGAGAATCAACAGCTGTCTGTTCGATAAAGGTATCATTATCTTTGACAAGATTTCCTTCTTCGTCTTCGTGTTGGATAAGGACACGACCGTATTCAACTCCCTTGGTCAAGGTAGCAATCCCATCTTGGTTGAAGGAATATTCGTTGCTTCCGATAACAGCTGTTTCGTTCCGAAGCATACGTCCTTCATCGGTAAAGTAGTAACGATTTCCGTTATCACCTTGGTACCAGCCTTTCACACCATACTTGGCAATCATGTCCTTCACCCATTTCAGTTGTTCAGGTGAAAGGACGAGTCCGCCACCAAAGCGATCCTTTTCAGCCACACCATTGTCAACGGTTCCGTGTTGGTGAACCCCCAGAACTTTTCCTTGGCTATCGACAATCCCGCCACCAGACAAACCAGATACAGAAGTGGTTTTATAGGTGATACCAGTCGTTCCCTTATCATCATAGGACTCAACAGATCGGATGGTCCCATCTGCCTTGTAAAGCTGACCAGCTAGGATAGGTTGTTTCAGTTCTTTTGAGCTCGAGTCAGTTGGGTAGCCAATCGTACTGATGGCTTCTCCCGGCTGATGCGTCTTGTGCTCCGCTAAAGGCGCAAAGGTTGCTGCTTTGTTTGGACTAGCAATCGGAAGAGGAATAGGAGCTTCTACAAGAGCAAGGTCGTTTTTATAGCCTTTTCCAAACTCCTTCTTGTTCCAGAAATGAATGTCCTTTTCTCTAAATAGAACCGTAGTTCCAGAAGATGGAAGTGAGTTTTTCTTTTCGCTGTTTGAACCGACGTTATAGTAGAACTGGGCAGATTTTCCACCACGAATGTGACCTTCGCCAGTTTCTTTATTGGCCTCTAGGAAGTTATGAGCAACGGTAAGGATCAGGTTAGGTGCTACAAAGATACCTGAGCCTGAAACGAGGTAGCGTTGCTCTCCTGCATTGTAAGTGCTGTAAACCATAGTAGCAGCAGTAGCAGGTTGTCCCTCGTAGTTGATGTGTTTGAGGTCTTGTCCACCGTTAATGATGGCACGGTTTCCGTTCTCAGTTTCTTTTGGAGCTTCTTCCTTGTCCTTTAGAATGCTCTTAGTTTCTACTTTTGGACTAGCTTTCTGGTCAACGATAGTAGTCGTATCGAGTTCTTTGACAGGTGTGTCGGGATAGGCACGGTCCTGAATGTCTTCAGGGAGCAAGTCAGCACTGTTAGTATCGGCAGCAGGTGTTTCTTGTTTTTCAGCTTCTACACGGCCTTCTTCTTTGACTGGTTCAACCTTGGTCTCTTCTATATCTGCGACTTGTTTCATTTGCTGATCTAAATTGGATGTCGTGGCAGGAGACGTTTCGTCTGCACGCACGGTTCCAGAAGCAAAAAATGCCAGTCCCACGATAACAGACGCCACACCTACAGTCAACTTCCGAATGCTAAATGTTTGCCCTTTTTCAAAAAGGTATCGATTCATAATATACTCCTAGTTTTTAGAAAGGCAGTCAGCTACTGCCCAAGCCCAAGTCTGACTTGGTTACAACTTGATTTAATGAAAAAACTCTCTGATAATTTGTAAGCCACCTTACCTCCTGTTTATAAAGCGCTTTCATTTTAAGATAAAAAAATTTAAAAGGTCATTTCTCCCTTAAAATGACTGAAAACTTTTAATATAACAAATATACTAAATTAATGAAAGA
>ERZ894226.1179-NODE-1179-length-11270-cov-6.179938_pt1 | contig 11270 bp, 9 predicted proteins | sample MGYA00380294_ERZ894226 | MGnify/ENA primary metagenome ERZ894226 (study PRJEB32331, sample SAMN06328434) | human gut metagenome | biome: human gut microbiome; feature: stool | host: Homo sapiens | collected 2014-10-29 ... | reverse complement strand
GATTTTGAGATGCAGGTAGAAGCATTTGATTGCTGGGCAAACCGTTCTGTTTATTATCTGAGTAAGATGTATGCAGGTGAAATCAAAGAAGGTGAGGGATACGATTGTTTGAAGAAGTGTATCCATGTGAGTATTCTTGCATATGATCATTTTCAAGATGATAAAGAATGTTATCGCAGAATTGTATTCTGTGATGCAAAGACAGGAAAAGAGTATACAGATCTTATGGAGATGCATATCTTAGAATTGTCGAAACTTCCGCCGGAAGAGAAGAATGAGACAAGTCTGTTGCAGTGGATGCGCTTTCTTGGAGGAAAAACCAGAAAGGATTTTGAAGAAATGGCAAAGAAAAATTCTGAATTGGAAGAAGCATATGACGTATTGGATAAATTAAGTGCAGATGAAAAGAAGAGGTTAGAATACGAGACAAGACAACGAGCAATCAGAGATTACAATATAGGAATGTTAACCGCAGAAAGACGAGGAATTGAAGCTGGCCGAGAAGAAGGAGAAAACAGAATCAACCAGTTAAATATTGAATTGTCAAAGCGTGGGCGTACAGAAGATATATTAAAAGCGGCAGTTGACAAGGAATATCAGGAAAAGCTGTTGAAAGAGTTTGAGTTATAAATATTAATGGAGCAAAGCATACTGAGGCAGAGCAGTATTGTAATAGTGCCAGGAATATAAATAGTGCAAGAGATATCAATAATATGTAACGGAAGTGCAGGAGAGATATGATCACAGAAGAATATAGTAACCGTTTACAAATTAATTGCCAAGGGAACAATAGAAGAGAATATTGTAAAATTGCAGGAAAAGAAGATGGCTCTTGCTGATCAGATTATTGGCGGAGAAGAAATGGGAAGTGGAAGTTTCAGTAAGGAAGAACTGCTGGAATTGTTGAAAGAGGTAGTTAAGAATCACAAGAGGCAAGAGAAAATACTATTTTCTCTTGCCTCTTGCCATCCGTGCAGGATACCATTTTTCAAACCATGCTGTGAAAAGCCCCATCAATATAGGAATCAGATTATTCACAAGGATAAGTACATTTCCAAACCCGGCTTTCTTAAACAGAAAGGTCCAGATTGCTGTTAGTACATATAGCGTGCCCCATGCCGCGGCAAGAATATAATTTGTCTTCATAAAGAGAGGGTTCTGATGCGCATTTTCACCCCCATAATTATATTTTACATATGCAGCGCATAAAGGTTCTTTTGTCAGGCATGAAAGCAGCCAGAAGAGTCCAAATACAAGATATCCGATGTTTGTTGGAAGAACTCCGTTTCCGGTTATATTTGCCGCTGCAGAAAGTATAGCAACAGCTGCCATAGAGAGCTGATCCCAGATGACAAATTTATGTTTTCTCATAATAAACGGTACTGTTGCGACCACAAGTAGTGTTATCACAGCTCCGACTTTCGGATGAATAGAAACAGCGATCCAGAACGTAATCCATGGTATCAGCATTGTCGTCATGGAAGGCTTTTTCTGTTCAATTGTATTTTGAGGCGTTTTCTCTGTTTTTTTGACCACAGATGCGCTTCCGAAGATTTTATCCCAATCAATCATCAAGGAAAAGTCGCCGGATACCGTATACATCTGTTTCCCCAATGCTTCTGCGCCACCGATTTCTCCACGGGAAATAGCTGACCATACAGTAAAAGGCGTATCTATGCGAGTAGTCGGAGAAAGACGTCCATCAGTAAATACTTCGCTTCCTGTCTTGCTAAGCTGAATCTGGTAGGTGTGATCCAAATCAGTAAAGTGAATCTCAAGCACGCGGTCTTTTCCATCGTAGGCATCTTTATTATAAAGAGCGGCCATTTGCCGGGTAAATATAAGATCATCCGATTCTTTTTCTCCGGTTGTTTTGCTGATGCCCCAGCTGGCATCTGCCATCTTTTCAAACACATCTCTGGAATATAAAAGCGTGTGGAGTATTGCATCTGTTTCTTCAGAGATTGTTCCGGTCATTGCATATTCTGAGCCAGCACATTTTACAGTGGAAAGATATTCATCTGTTCTTGCAGACAATTCTTTTACACGGAATAATTCTCCCTGACCACAAAAGATGGTCGTATAATTTCCTTTGCCGAGAAAATGATCAAACATCCGCAATACACTGTCATAGTTTCCAACAGCAGAATAAAAGCCACAGGTGGAAATCAGAACATGCCTTTTACCTTCTATATCATATCTGGAGTCATGACTTCCGCTTCCGTATCCGTTCTGTTTTGAACTCATAAAAGGAAGACTCATAGGAAGCTGACGGTCAATCAAATTCTTTAAGATACCTGGGACATTAAAATAGTACAGTGGAAAAGACCACAGAATAAGATCGGCCTCAATCAGCTTTTCAATAACCTTTTGCATATCATCCTTGATACAGCATATGCCAGGCGTTTTCTGCCAGCACGCAAAGCATCCTTTACACGCAGCTATATTCATTGAAGCTACATGGAGTTCATCGATGGAGATGCTTTCTTCATCATCCGTACATCCATTTTTAAATCCTTCAATGAAACTGTATGCAAGCTTTAACGAATTACTTCTTTTACCTTTAGGACTCCCATTGATCAGAAGTATCTTCATGCTTTCATCCCTCCGCATTCGTACATAATAAGTAACTGTTCAGAGCCAACCTTCAAAATGCTACGCATTTTGAAGGTGTGGTGTATCCGCCAAATAAAATTTCAAAAACAGTCTTAAAAATGCAAGCATTTTACATCTTTTTTTGAAATTTTGCTTGGCTCTGAACAGTTACAAATTAAGAAAAATATCCCTCTTGAGATATTTCTGGAAGATGAAATATGCTATAATGATTATGTAGCAATCAGTTCGATCAACAGAATGACATCAGGAGGGATTTTTATGTTGTGGACAAGAAGTGAATTAAAGGGAAGAGCAAAGTTCCTGTTGAAACAGAATTATTGGTATTCTGTTCTTGCAGCATTGATTTATACATTTCTTTTGGGAAATGGATTTACGCATTCTTATAATGTACTAAAAAATAAGAATAGTGAGGTGGAAACTTCGATACAAGGTTTTCATCCGATCCTAATGTTTGGGATTGCAGCAACTGTAGCAGTTGTGGTTGTAATTTCATTTATTGTATATCTGGCTATTGCCTATTTCCTATGGAATCCAATGACTGTCGGCTGTTGTAAATTTTTCAAAAATGGAAGAGACGGAAGACAGGATGTGAAAGATATTTTCCGTATGGTAAGAGATTGCAATAAGACAGTACGTATGACGATGCTTCTGAAAACAATTTATCTTACATTGTGGTCACTGTTATTTATTGTTCCCGGTGTGATCAAAGGATATGAATATGCAATGGTACCGTATCTTCTGCTTGACCATCCGGAGATGAGCAGACAGGAGATTTTTGCGGAGAGCAAACGAATGATGATGGGGAATAAATGGGATGCGTTTGTGCTGGATCTTTCCTTTATCGGCTGGCATTTGCTGGGGGCATGTACGTTTGGAATCTTAACTTTCCTTTATGTAAATCCGTATCAGTATTATACAGAGGCAGAGTTGTATCATGTGCTGAGAGATAGAATGTAAATATAGATTCATATTATGAAACTTAGAATAAAAAGTTCACGGCTGGTTGTATATGATCAGCTGTGAGCTTTTCTTTTGCAAAATAAAAATAGAAGACAACTCAATATTTTCTATTGACATTAAAAACCAATGTGATAAACTTGTTTATGCAGGAACTGTTCGCAAATGAACAATTCACTGGTAAACAGTTCCTGCGTGTGAAGATAGAAAGGAGGATTACAATTTTGTGTGAAGAACATTTTCATATCGGTCCACAGGTACATAAAATGGATCGTTCCATTTCAAAATTACTTGAGGCGAGAGTAAAAGCGGAAGGGTTGGATGAAGTAACCCTTATGCATGGATGGATTTTGCGTTATCTCTATGAACATCAGGATGCAGAGATTTATCAGAAAGACATAGAGAAGTATTTCGGAATCTGCCGTTCGGGAGTAACGAATATCATTCAGGCTTTAGAGAAGAAAGGACTTGTCTGTCGTGCTTCGGTTGCGAGTGATGCAAGGTTGAAAAAGGTTATGCTGACAGAGGCAGGACGCGAAAGTCACGAAAAGCTTGGAGAGATTTTCAAGCGAATGGACGCAGAACTGGAAGAAGGAATTACCGAAGAAGAATTACAGGCATTTTTGAGAGTGACTCATAAGGTTCATCTCAATCTAAGAAAAATGAGAGGAGAGAATTCATGATTCGTACTTTATTAAAAGAAGTAAAAGAGTATAAGACAGCATCGATTGCGACACCGATTTTCATGATTCTTGAAGTTTTATTTGAGACATTGATCCCGTTTTTGATGGCATCGATCATTGATAAAGGGGTTAATACGGGTGATATCCACCACATTTATAAAGTGGGTGGAATCATGATCGTAGCAGCATTTTTAGGCCTGCTTGCCGGAATGGCGGGAGGACGTTATGGAGCAAAGGCTTCTACAGGTTTCGCAAAGAATTTGAGAAATGCAATGTTTGATCGGATTCAGACATATTCGTTTGCAAATATTGATCATTTCAGTACAGCAGGACTGGTAACGCGTCTGACAACAGATGTAACAAATGTGCAGAATGCGTATCAGATGATGTTACGTATGATGATGAGAGCACCGGCAAGTATGATATGTGCGATGGTGATGGCACTTGCAATCAATGCAAGGCTGGCAAGTATTTATCTTGTGGCAGTCTTGATTCTTGGAATTATTTTGTTTTTTATTATCCGTCATGCAACTGCATATTTCCAACAGGCATTTCCGAAATATGACGCATTGAATGAGTCTGTTCAGGAAAATGTTTCTGCAATCCGTGTTGTAAAGGCATATGTAAGAGAAGAGGAAGAGACAAGTAAATTCAAACGCGCAAGTAAGAATATTTATGATATTTTTGTAAAAGCAGAGAAGAATGTTATCTGGAATGCGCCGATCATGATGTTTACAGTTTATACCTGTATCATTTTAATCAGCTGGTTTGGTGCAAAGATGATTGTTGTGGATTCTCTTACAACCGGAGAACTGATGAGTCTTCTTGCCTATTGTATGAATATTCTTATGAGTCTTATGATGCTTTCGATGGTTTTCGTCATGATTTCCATGAGTATGGCAAGTATGCGCCGTATTGCGGAAGTGCTGAATGAAAAAACAGATATTCACAATCCAGAGCATCCGGTATATGAAGTCGCAGACGGAAGCATTACATTTAAAAATGTAGACTTTTCTTATAAGAAAGACAGTGCAGAGAAGGTTCTCAAAGACATCAATCTGGAGATTCGTTCCGGAGAAACGATTGGAATTATCGGAGGAACCGGAAGTGCGAAGACAAGTCTGGTCAATCTGATCAGTCGTCTGTATGACGTCACGGACGGAGAGATTCTGGTTGGTGAAAAAAATGTAAAAGAATATGATCTTGAGGTGCTCCGTAATCAGGTGTCTGTAGTGCTTCAGAAAAATGTCTTATTTACAGGAAGTATTTTAGACAATCTCCGTTGGGGAGACAAAGAAGCGACAGATGAAGAGTGTATCCAGGCATGTAAACTGGCCTGTGCAGATGAATTTATCGAGCGCTTCCCGGATAAATATAATACGCATATTGAACAGGGCGGAAACAATGTGTCCGGTGGTCAGAAGCAGAGACTCTGTATTGCAAGAGCATTGTTAAAGAAGCCGAAGATCCTGATTCTTGACGACAGTACAAGTGCTGTTGATACTGCAACAGATGCGAAGATCCGACGTGCATTCCGCGAAGAGATTCCGGATACGACAAAGCTGATCATTGCACAGCGTGTATCCAGTGTTCAGGATGCAGACCGTATTATTGTGATGGATGAAGGAAAGATTCATGGATTCGGAACACATGATGAACTGCTTGTGTCAGATGAGATTTATCGCGAGGTATATGAGTCTCAGACACAGGGAGGCGGAGATTTTGATGAAAATGGAGGTGAAGCATAATGCGCGGACCAATGGGAAAAGCAAAGAATAGAGTGGAAAATCCTGGGAAATTACTTAAACGTCTGATGGATTATATTTTCCGGGATTATAAATTTCATTGCATTATAGTATTCATCCTTATTTTTGTAGGAGTTATTGCAAATGTTCAGGGAACAATGTTCACAAGAGATTTGATTGATAAATACATTACACCGTTCTTATTGTCCAGTGATACACCGAACTTTACACCGCTTGCACATGCAATCGGAAAAGTTGCTTGTTTTTATGGAGTCGGAATCGTGGCAACTTATACTTACAACCGAATTATGATCAATGTGACACAGGGAATGATGATGAACATGAGAAATGATCTGTTCAGTCACATGGAAAAACTTCCAATTAAATATTTCGATACACATGCGCATGGTGATATTATGTCAATCTACACGAATGACATTGATACACTCAGACAGATGGTAAGCCAGAGTATTCCGCAGATTATCAACAGTGGATTTACAATTGTCAGTGTATTTATCAGTATGCTGATCTTGAATATTCCACTGACAGCAGTGACGATGGTTATGGTTGCGATCATGATCTGGGGAACAAAGAAAGCTGCCGGACAGAGTGGAAAATATTTCCTTGAGCAGCAGAAGAATCTTGGTAAGGTCAACGGATATATTGAAGAAATGATGAACGGCCAGAAGGTTGTGAAGGTATTCTGTCATGAAGAAGAAAGTAAGACAGAATTCAAAAAGTTGAATGAGAATCTGTTTGTAAGCGCAGACCGTGCAAATACTTATGCAAACTTCCTCGGCCCTATGAATGCGCAGATTGGAAATATCAGTTATGTAATGTGTGCAATCGTTGGAGGTGCACTTGCTCTTAACCATGTCGGTGGATTTACATTGGGCGGTCTGGCAAGTTTTCTTACATTTAATAAAAGCTTCAGTATGCCGATCAACCAGGTGAGCCAGCAGCTGAATGCGATTGTTATGGCACTCGCAGGTGCGGAGCGTATCTTTACACTTCTGGATGAAAAAGTGGAAGTGGATGAAGGTTATGTTACATTAGTTAATGCGAAAGAAGAGAATGGAAAACTGACAGAAAGTGAGAAACGTACTGGCCGCTGGGCATGGAAACATACACATCAGGCAGATGGTTCTGTTGATTATGTTGAGTTAAAAGGAAATGTTGTATTTGACGGAGTGGATTTCGGATACAATGATGACAAAATCGTCCTTCATGATGTGAAGCTATATGCAGAACCGGGGCAGAAGATTGCTTTCGTAGGTTCAACAGGAGCCGGTAAGACGACAATTACAAATCTGATCAATCGTTTCTACGATATTCAGGATGGTAAGATCCGCTATGACGGAATTAATATTAACAAGATCAAGAAAGCAGATCTTCGACATTCTCTTGGAATCGTATTGCAGGATACACATTTGTTTACTGGTACAGTGAAAGATAATATTCGTTTTGGAAAGCTGGATGCAACAGATGAAGAAATCATTGCAGCGGCAAAGCTGGCAAATGCAGATGGATTTATCCGCAGACTTCCGGAAGGATATGACACGGTGATCACCGGAGATGGAGCAAACTTAAGTCAGGGACAGCGACAGGTTCTTGCGATTGCCCGTGCGGCAGTAGCAGATCCACCGGTATTGATTCTGGATGAGGCAACAAGTTCAATCGATACTCGCACAGAGCGTATTATCCAGGAAAGTATGGACCGGCTGATGCATGGGCGTACTACCTTTGTGATCGCACACCGTTTGTCAACAGTTCGTAATTCTGACTGTATCATGGTACTTGAACAGGGAAGGATTATCGAGAGAGGTACACACGACCAGTTGATTGAAGAGAAAGGTAAGTATTATCAGCTGTATACAGGAAATGCAATATCAGCGTAGAAGAAAGTAGAGATAAAAAAGAACTGAACCCAGATAATTAATGTCAATGGGTTCAGTTCTTTTTGAAATAGAAATCAACGTTCAGTAAAATCTAAAGCTTCATGTGCAAGTTTACGTTCAGCTTCTCCAGCAGAACGGTATTTCAAAAGTAAATTCACTTCATTTTTTGTAAGAAGAATGTCGTTTTCACTATTTTCAATTTTAATACAGAAATAGTTTTTTACTTCAACTGATGATGGATTCTTTGCATTGCAGTACTGAGTGATAAGCGAGTCGACAGAGGTGTGATAGATCCAGGATAGTTCAGCAAGAAGTTGAAGGTTTGGTTCACGTACACCGGTTTCATAATTTGAATAAGCCTGATGAGTGATATGCAGCTTTTTGCCGATCTGAGCCTGTGTGTAGTTATATTGCTTTCTCAAACGCCGTAGATTATCCGCAAGTTGAATATTTGCCATAGTTTCACCTCCGTTTCTATCATCCGTTAAGGTTCAAGGATGTCTTTTCCCTCAATGAGATATTCATAAGAAACGTCGAAGATCTCAGTTAGAGCTTTCAATTCTATGTCTGTAACGTAACGTTTGTTGGTTTCTATTCGTGTAATTACATTTTTGTCCATATCATATCCGCGCAATTGGAGTTTGTAAGCTAAAAGTCTCTGTGACATATGGTGTTGCCGACGAAGTTCAATGAGCCTTTTGCCGATCAGATTCTTCTCTCCGGTAGTAGGTGTTCGTTTTGGCATAGTTCTAATCCCTCCTGCAAATAGTGTGAACAGGTTTGTCTCGTTTTTTGCACTTTTAATGATTTTACATGGAATTGAGTAACCAAATGGTTGGAATAATGAGACAAATGGAAAATAATTGTATGATTTGTAATGATTGATCTCTGAAGATAGTGTATAATGTATTCCAAAGATATTTTAGAGAACTAGGAGAAAACACGCCATGTATGAAATAATGACTGCCGATGAAGCAATCCGGCTGATTCGGGACGGAGACTGTATCTGTGTGAATTCATTTGTCGGAATAGAGAATCCAATTGAACTTCACGAAGCAATTTACAGAAGATACCAGAAGATGCAGTCCCCAACACATCTGACAATGATTTCCAGTGCCGGTTTTGGTGTCTGGGATGATGAACATAATGCAGAAGGATACATCAGAGAGGGTGCTGTGGACAAGCTTATCTGCGGGCATTTTGGAGCAATGCTCAGTACAAAGAAACTGGTTTTAGAAGACCGGTTTGAGGCATACAATCTTCCGCTTGGATGCATTTCACATGCAATCCGTGCACAGGCCGGAGGTCTCCCGGGTGCACTTTCAAAGGTTGGCTTGGATATATTTGTAGATCCAAGAAAAGAAGGGCCTGGAATTAACAGAATCTCAATTGATGATTCACTGGTCAGGCATGTGGAAGTGGATGGAGAGGAATTTCTCTATTATAAATTACCGAAAATTAATATTGCATTGATTAAAGGAACAGCAGCAGACCGAAAGGGAAATATTACTTTTGACGATATGTTTATGTCCGGTGATGCGCTGTCTATTTGTCAGGCAGTAAAAGCGAATCGCGGCAAGGTGATCGTACAGGTAGACCGCCTGGTGGACACCCCGTCACGACCGAGAAATGCAATTATTCCGGGATGTCTGGTAGATGCGATCGTTGTGGCAGAACCGGAAGCAAGAAATGAAGCCTATACAGCACTGACTGGAAGCTTTGAGATTCCATATGAAGAGTGGAACACATGGAGTGAGCGTTTAGATTCTGTCTCAGTGAAACAGTCAAAGAACAATACGGTGGCAAATATCATCGGAAAACGTGCATCGAAGGAATTACGTGTAGATGATATTGTAAATATTGGAATCGGCATTCCGGAGATGGTTTCTCGTTTTGCAAGAAAGAGTGGAATGCTTGATATGGTGACATTGACGGTTGAGTCCGGAGGAATCGGAGGATTTCCGGTTTCAGGAGAAGCATTTGGAGCAATGATCGGTGCGGCATCTGTCTATGATATGGCAAACCAGTTTGACCTTTATGATAATGGTGGTCTCGATGTCTGCTTTATGGGCGCGCTTGAAGTGGATAAAGAAGGAAATGTGAATGCACACCGTGGACCGGGAGCGTTTGCCGGAATCGGAGGATTTGCGAATATCACAGCTAAGACACCAACCGTTGTTTTCTGTTTCAGCTTTACGGCAAAAGGACTGGAAGTTTCACAGAAGAAGGGGATTGTTGAAATTGAGAAGGAAGGTTCTATTTCGAAATTTGTAGATCGAGTCAAGAGTATCAGTTTTTCTGCCAGACGTGCAATCGCAAATGGACAGAAGGTACTTTATGTGACTGAACGCTGTGTGTTTCGCCTGACACCGAAGGGGCTGAAATTGATAGAAGTATATCCTGGAATCGATGTGCAGAAAGATATTTTAGATCTTCTGCCATTCGAAGTGGAAGTATGATATAGAAAATCAATGCAAAATAAGATGAAGATTTGTTAAAATAGTTCATGGACTTCATCACGTTAAATTGATACAATTTATCCACAGGACAACAGAAAGGACATTATTATTATGGAAAAAGGTACAATTTTTAAATTTCATAATGATCTTGATACAGATCAGATCATCGCATCCCAGTATCTGCTTCTGCCGAACTTAGATGAGATGAAAAGTCATACATTTGAATCTTTAGATCCGCATTTTGCGAAAAAAGTAAAACCGGGAGATTTCGTAGTCGGAGGAGAGAATTTTGGTTGTGGATCCTCCAGAGAGCAGGCACCGGGTGTGCTCAAAGCACTTGGAGTACAGGCTGTCATTGCGAAATCATTTGCAAGAATCTTCTATAGAAATGCAATCAATATCGGACTTCCGGTTATTGTCTGTAAGGAACTTCCGGATGAGGTGAAGACAGGCGATACAATGGAACTTCGCATGTCTGACGGAACAGCTGAGGCGAATGGAAAGACTTATTCCTGTACAAAGCTGCCGGAGTATATGCAGAATATTCTGAATCAGGGTGGACTGATCGCTTCACTGAATAAGGAGGACTAGAACTATGGGAATGACAATCGCAGAGAAGATCATCGCTGCTGCAGCCGGTGTGGACAGCGTAAAACCGGGAGATATCCATACAGTAACATTGGACAGAATGATGAGTAATGATGGAACGACGCATCTTACTGTGGATATGTATAATAACAAATTAAAGAATCCTCGTATTGCAGATCCGAAGAAACTGGTATTCATTGTGGATCATAATGTGCCATCAGACAGTCCGAAGACAGCGGCATCTCAGAAGAAAATGAGAGATTTTGCAAAAGAGAACGGGATTGACTTCTGGGAAGGAAAGGGTGTCTGCCATCAGGTTATGAT
>ERZ894226.1175-NODE-1175-length-11312-cov-8.253176_pt1 | contig 11312 bp, 7 predicted proteins | sample MGYA00380294_ERZ894226 | MGnify/ENA primary metagenome ERZ894226 (study PRJEB32331, sample SAMN06328434) | human gut metagenome | biome: human gut microbiome; feature: stool | host: Homo sapiens | collected 2014-10-29 ... | reverse complement strand
ATTTCAATACAGCCAATACCTGGGCAAGTTTCGTTATTCCACTAGCTGCCTTTGGAATATACAACTACGGGATTCGAGCTATCAGTAAGGTCAAGGATGACAAGAATAAAATCAACTACGTCTTTTCTAAGTTGTTTTATATCTCGGTTTTCACCTCTCTCCTGACCACTGGTATCTACTTCCTCATTATCTTCTTTGACACCAGCATTGAGAATCTGAAAGTCCTCTACTACATCCTAGGGGCTCAAGCACTCTTCCAATTTCTCAATATCGAATGGATGAACGAGGCTTATGAAAATTATGCCTTCATCCTCTATAAAACGTTAATTATTCGAATTACCATGCTAGTCGCTATCTTCGCCTTTGTTAAAACGGCAGATGATATTGTTCCTTATGCTATCGTTATGACAGCGACCACTATCCTCAACTACCTGCTCAGTTTTCTTTGGATTAAGAGAGAAGTTTCTTTTGTTAAAATTGGTTTCGTCGAATTAGCTAAAGCTTCTAAACCGCTCTTCACTATGCTTCTCTTAGCAAACGCTAATATGCTTTATACCTTGCTAGATAGAATGTTTATCACCAAGGGACCAGATGAAAACTACATTTCTTATTATACAATTGCCTATAGTATCGTCATGTTGATTGCCAGTGTCTTGAGTGGAGCTATCAACGTCAGTATTCCACGCCTTGGCTACTATCTCGGTAAAAAGGATTACAAGTCCTATAATTATCTCGTGAATCAAGCGGCATCCTTATTCTATTTCCTTATGGTTCCAACTAGTATCGGGATTATGATATTGGGACGGTACGCAACTGTTATTTATTCTTCTGAAAAATATCTTGAAGCGGGTATCGTAACTAGCGTCTTCGCTTTTCGTACCATCATTTGGGCTATTGAGTTGATTCTTGGTAAACAGATTATCTTTATCAACGACCATGAAAATCGCTTAACAGCCTTCTACTTCCTTGGTGGTGGTGCCAATATACTATTAAATAGCATCTTGTATTTCAATAATATTTTTGCACCTGAGTATTACATCGCTACGACCATTATCGCAGAAACTATCGTTGTTTTACTTGAAATTCATTTTATCAAGAAACACCAACTGATTAGTTTAAAAGAAATTTTTATAACCTTAACACGTTATAGCCTCATATCCCTTGGTTTTATCCCAATCTTCTATATTTTCAAGATGATTTTCCAAATCAATTCCTACACAGTAAACTTTAATATGATTCTCATGGTTCTTTCTACCGTGGCAACTTGTGGTATCTATTACCTCTTGACCCTCTTTATTACCAAAGACAAAACACTCCACTATGCACTGAACCTTTTACTTGCTAAATTAAAACGAAATTAAAAAAATCCCCTACTGATAAATTAGTTGCCAGTAGGGGATTTCTTCTTTATTCGTTTTCTTTCTTTTCAGAAGCGTTGGCTTCTAGATTTGAATCTTGTTTAGGTTGTTCAACAATAGAGGAATTAGCTTCTTGTTTCTGTTCTGGCTTGACTGCATCGCTATTTACAGCATCAACAGCCTGTTTCCAGATTCCTTCTTCGTTTACTTTGTAACCATCAGGTGTTGTTGCGTTCTTCAACAAAGAACCATCAGCTTGGAAATAGTACCAATTACCATCAAGCTGTTTCCAACCTGTCTGCATAGCTCCTGATTCATCAAAGTAATAATGATCACCATTTACTTTATGAAGGCCAACCAACATGATGCCATCTTCAGGATTTAGATAATACCAGACGCCTTTGTCTTTTATCCAACCAGTTTTCATGGCTCCATTTGATTCAAAGTAACGGTAATGATTATCAAACCATTTCCAGCCAGTTTGCATGGCTCCAGATTTGCTAAAGTAATATTGCTTACCATCTACTTGATGGGAGCCAACTAACATAACGCCTTCCTTACCTTCAAGATAATACCAGGCATCACCATCTTTCAACCAACCAGTTTGGAGTGCGCCCGACGTAGCGTAATAATGCCAAGAATCATTTGACCACTGCCATCCAACTTGCATAGTACCTGCTGAGCTGAAGAAATAGTTCTTACCGTCAATCTCTTTAGATCCTACAGCCGTAATACCAGTTTCTGGATCCAAATAATACCATGATTCTTTATCTTTCAACCAACCAGTTTTCATAGTACCTGAGTTCGTATAGAAGTACCAGCTATTGTCTTGCCACTTCCAGCCAGTCTGCATGGCACCACTAGCATTCAAATAGTAACGAACACCATTTATATCTTGTCTGCCAGTTAACATGATGCCATCTTTATCCAGATAATACCATGTTTCCTGATCCTTGACCCAGCCGGTTTTCATAGCTCCAGAACTTGCAAAATAGTTCCAGTGACCATCAACAAATGCCCAGCCAGTTTGCATGATACCTTCTTGATTAAAGTAGTATGTGCTTCCATTGATATTCTTTTTACCGATGGTCTTTAGCCCATCCTCATCATAGAAATACCAATTTGAATCAATCTTTTGCCATGTTGAAGGCTTACCTGCTGTTTGGAGTGCACCACTTTCGCTAAAGAACATCTTCTTGCCATTATAAACTTGGTGTCCTGTTAGCATCTTCCCATCTGCCGCAAAGAGATACTTTTTCCCTCCAATTTCAGAGAGCTCGCTAAATCGTCTAGCACCATTTGATTGGATATAATACCAAGAGTCATCTAGTTTGAACCAACCACCAGTTTGCATTTTACCATTTTGGTTCAGATAGTAATCATTCCCTTTGGCATTTTCTCCCCAGTCGTCGTTAAGGTGAAGCCAGCGACCTGCTTGCATTTGTCCTTTTCCATTAAAGAAATAAGTGGCTCCGCCAATCTCTCTCCAGCCGATAGCCATTTCTCCGTCAGTCAAACGATATTTCCAATAACCATCTTCTTGATACCATTTTTCGTCAACTACAGGGATATTAGGGAAGGTATTTGAAACATTTGCAAATCCTTTATCGCTAATATCAAAAACGGTAGCGTCTTGAGTTTGGCTAGCAGCATGAAGAACCTGAATATTTTTCTTCTGAAGGTATTCTCTGGTTGAAGCAACATTAATATCTCCACCAGTTGTCTGAATAACCATTTTTGGTGATAAGTTTTCAAGGAAATTAATCGTATTTGAAATTGTCGCATCATAATGGTGGTTCCATTTCATCATATCAACCTTGCCGATAACTGGACCTAACTTATCTTCTGCTCCCTCGGCATTATCCAAATCTCCACCAAGATAGATTCTCTTTCCTGCCACAGTCACTACTGAAACAATGGAGTTGGAGTTATCATCTCGAACTTTTTTCAGATTCCCGTCAGCATCATATTCATTCTTATAGTTGTAGAGTTGGATATCCATATCACCTAATTTCAGATGACTATCCTCATCTGAAATATTCTGGATAAGAGTAACTCCTCGTTTTTGAGCTGCTCTCAAAGCATTATCATAATTGAAAAGATTATCCCATAGTCCCCAGTTTGCTGTGATCCGATCATCTGAATATTTTTTCAAATAAAACTTACCGACCTGATATCGATTGAGTATTTCGTCTGCTCCACCAATATGGTCACTATGAACATGAGTTCCTATAATAAAATCTAATTTTTTTACACCTATTTGATCCAAGTGGCGAATCAATCGATCCTCCAATACTTGATAATTTCTCATGGAAATTCCCCAGCGGCTTGGATAGCGTGGGTCACTCCCATCAGGGAAGTCATAGTCTTCACCCATATCAATCAAAGCATAGTGACCATTGCTTTCCAGAAGGATGGCATCACTCCCAGATTTTGCTTTAGTATTTATGAAATGGATACGATTGCCCGAACCTGCAGAGATAGTATCTGCATCTACTCCTTGCGATAACTGAATCAGTAATAGAAAGAATGCGAGAACACTATATCTAACTGATTTTAATAACCATTTATTTTTCATCTTGAAAACTCCTTTATCTTAACAATAAGCAACTTTTACTAATCTAATCAATCCAGTAGTTTTTATCCCCTCCTGGGACTTGTTGCTCAATAGGCGGTGGAGTCATATAGTTTTCTCCAAATTCGTAGACAAGTATTTCATGGTATTTTCTCGGAACCTTGACCACGATGTTTTCATAAGGCATATCAATCAAATCATAGAGCCATTCTTTTTTTATACCATTTGGATAATAAGGGTCATAGATAGTACAAGTAAGATCTGTTGCTTGATCTACACTATACTTCAAAGCAAGGCTCTCTAATTTTTGATTCCATAGCTGTGGGGAAGTTAAGCGGAAAATAGCTGATCCCATATAACGAGGGAGGTTTTTAAGTCCACCATTCTCAGACTTGATCCCTTTAAAATTCAAAGAAGAAAGGCGAATGAAATATTTGTAGAGCTTCATTTTCTTACGGTCACTTTCCTGTGTTACGACACCATCATATGGAAAAATGTCAACGCAAGTTCCCAATACGACCGTTGGGTCTACGAGGTTAGCATCTCGACGTGTCCTTACATCATAGACTCTCATATAACTGTATGGATATCCCTTTGTTTCTCTGAATGAAATCAATTTGTAGTAGGGATGATTTTCATTTTGTAAAACCTTATACAGTTTTTCAAATTCATCACGCGCCAAGGAAATATCTGTATCATCATCCCAAGGGATAAATCCTTTATGGCGTACAGCTCCTAGTAAGGTTCCAAAATCAATAAAGTATTTGATTTGATGTTGTTCACAAAGCTCATGTAGATACTTTAAAATATCCAATTCTACTTGCTTGATTTCTTCAAGAGTTAAAGTTCTTTCAGACATAGGTTCTATTCTCCTAAATTTGACTATATTTTTAAACGTTTCTTAATTTCAATCTCGTCATTTAGACCTTTTAATAATCTTCCACAATTTAAAATCATGATGAGATACTCTTTGTTCAACCGGTGGCAATTGCATATAGTCTCCGTAGTCTGAGGTCAAAATTTCATGATAATTTTTCGGAATGGTAAATTCCTTACCTTCAAATGTTCCAGTAGTAGCTTGTTCCAGCCATTCACGTCTCCACACTGGTTTGTTCATATCTTTGTAGATAAGATAATCCACTTGCTCATAATCTGAGACTTTACGGGATTTTGCAAGCTCTTCAATCTGGGCAACGTATTTGTTCGTATTGGTGAAATAGAAAATAATAACTGACACATAGCGTAGCAGTGAATTCAGTACACTTTTCGTATTGGTAATGCCTTTAAAGGTGTAGCAACTCAATTGACGTTTCTTTATCAGTTTCGTCATCTTGTTTTTAAATTCTACGTCATCCTCGTAGCCATCTACAGGGAAAATATCTACATATATCCCCATATTTGAATCGATGCGAACATCTTCTTCCAACAAGTAGGTATGGTTATCCTGCACTTTCATGAAGGGATAGACATAGTTGAGATTATTTTTATAAGACATAACTTCGTAACGTTCATCACGGTTAGCGATAAGGTAGTCTTGCAATTTTTCATAATCCTCTCGTAACATGCAGATATCCATGTCATCATCCCAAGGGATAAATCCTTGATGGCGAACAGCACCAATTAGACTTCCATATGCTAAGAAATACTTAACCCCAATTTTCTGACAAACTTCATGAATATACTCCATGATTCCAAGTTCCATCTGTTGAATTTCACTGACATCTGTTACTTCTTGATACCGAATTCCTTCATCCTGTTTGCAGACTACAAGTCCATAGCCAATCGCTAGCCAGAAGATGATATTAATAAAGTTGGTTGAATACATAATCTGACTTTCAAATAATTGACCAAACAAGATACCAAAGAAAAGAATCATGATCAATTTATCAGTATTTTTCTTGGAAACAATCAAATACGTTAAAAAGCGCTTGATGACATAAGCCAGTACAAGAAGGAAGGATACCAAACCTAGAACTCCCGAACTGACAAATATGGTCACAAAAATGTTATGGAAATTCCCACCGATAAGGGAGTTTTGAATCTCAAATTTACTGAAATATTCTGTGTAGTAATCTGGAACATTGCGTACACCATAACCAAAAATTGGTTTGGCACTTCCCATCTTGATGGCATTTTTCCAGATATAGGTTCTACCACTTGGTGTTGTTTCAATCAGATGGAGCTCACCGTTTTTCTTAGTAACAGACGAATCTGTTTCAGCATAGGATTGTCCTTTGTTTAAATCTAAGACAGTCGTAGTTTCAGATGAAATATAGATTGAAGTTACATAGCTTAATCCAATATTAGTTGCAGTAATCAGCAAACCAGCAACTATAAAAGTGAGGAATCGTTTAACGATACTTCCTCTAGTAGCAAAGAAACTATAGAGTCCAATCATGAGAAGTAAAGAAAGTAAGGCTCCTCGACTTTGCATCATAGCAAAGTAAACGAATTGAATCACATTGTTCAGTTTAAGATAAACAGAATATTTACTTCCTTTATGGATCAAATACATAGCCAAAATAATGCTAATGTATGAAAATATCGCACTAGCATTTGGATTGACAATCCCCCACAGACGTCCATTCATGACACCATAGTAATAAGATTGTTCGCCAATCTTAAATAGGATAAGGACTCTGCTTACCAATAAACCAAACGCAAAAATTGCTGAAGAAAAAGATACAATTTGAACCGTATAGGCAATCCAGTCAAATAATTTTTTAAGTTGCCCTGATTGTAACATGGTAAATAATAAAACATAGGTTACCATGAAGAGGATTTCAATCACATTTCCAATCAGATGTCCAGAGCGATTGAAAATAGCTGATAGCAGATGACTTCCAGCTAAGAGTCCAAATAAGGATAGAAATTTGCGATCTGCTGTGATTTCTTTCCACTTAAACAATAAGGTATAGCAAATATAAAGCACTACAATCGCTGACAATCCCTTGTAGAGGGGATTTGCTATCTTATAAACCAGTGAACTCATACTTAAAATAGAAATGAAAACAAATAGATACGCAATCCATAGTTTTGATTTTTCAAAGTATTCATCCATTTTTGAAAAATTCATTTTCAACTCCTTCTCATGATATTAGTTTTTTAATCCAACAATTTTCTTATATAGCCATGGAGAAATGACAAGTGATAGGATCGCTACCTTGCGAAAAGTAGTGAAATAAGCATCCTTCCATATTTCGCGTCGGTGCTGAACAATCCAAGTTCTCAGCTCGGCTTTCTCCTTTTGATACTCTTCACGTGAAGTAAAGATAATTTTATCGTAAACTGTGATGTACGACCAACATTCTCTGTTTATTAATTCGTATTTCAAATTAGGAAAGGCTTGTGAAACTTGAGCAATTATTTGCTGATAAACTTCTATTGTGTCAAATACATATCGATTAACAGATGTTGTTGCACTTCCCTCACGATGATCATAATAATAAACAGGTTTGTCAATAAATACGCAACTGCATCTTGTCTTTAGTAGCAATTCAGTTAAAAATAAGGCATCTTCAGCTAGGTGATAATTTGTATTAAACTTTTCATCCGCAAGCAGGTCTCTCTTAAACAGTTTTGCAACTGGAAAAAATGACGTTCTGGTAGTCATCAGTAGTTCCTTCATGGTTTCTTCTGTTGACCAGAGTTCTGTTTTTCCAGAATGTGAAGGTATATCAGTTACAATGCCGTTTTTGATATGGTGCAGAGGAGCAATTGCAAAGCCTACATTCACCCCTTCAACTGCACTTGCTAAAGTAGCTAGGTAATCCTGGGTAACGAAATCATCGCTATCAATAAAGGTAACCCAAGAACCCGTCGCTAGCTGAATTCCCATATTTCTAGCATTTGAAACACCAGCATTTTCGATATGATAAACCTTGATATTCTCATACTGAGATGCTAAGTGATCACAGATCTGTCCACTAGAATCAGTAGAACCATCGTTGATTAGGATTAACTCAAAATGGGCATAAGTCTGTTGAAGAATCGACTCCACACATCGCTCCAGATAGGCTTCTACATTGTAGACCGGAACGATAACGCTTATTTTTTCTCCCATCATGCTCCATATTCTCCCTTGTACTCTGTGTAGCTCTTGTCCATGTCTGCTATAATAGCATCATGATGCGGTACTTGCTTGTCTGCTGGTGGCGGTGTCATATAGTCCCCAAAAGCAGTGCTGAGATAGGCATCATAGCCGACTGGGATGGGCATCTCAGTTCCTTCAAATGGCAAGAAAAGATTGTCCTCAAAGGATGCGATTGGGTATTTGTTTCGCATGTAGCCGGGACCTGAGCATAATTCCGTAATTCCATCGCTCTCAGCCAGACCATACTTGGTCATTTCTTTTTCAGCTTTTTTCCAAATGCGATAACGTAGAGATTTTGGAGTCAGGCCGAGTAAGATGCGACTTCCCCATTTCATGACTGCACCATGCTTTTCTGGGATAGTTTGGGCGCAAAAGAGTGAATAAATCAGGGCCCAACGAACCTGTTTCTTACGCTCAGCTGGATTTTTAGGATAATAATCCAATGGTAAAACGTCCAAGGCCAAACCGTGTGGCAAATCCAAATCCTTTTGATAAGGCTTGATACAAGTGGTTTCCTTGTCACGAATGGTAATAAAAAGGTTACGGTCTACAAAATCTTTGTTACTCTTTGACAAGAAATAACGCTCGTCTGCATAACGTGGCCACAGTTCTGCTAATTTTTCATAGTCCTTACGTGGCATGAAAAAGTCTAGATCATCATCCCAAGGAATGAAGCCCTTATTACGAAGGGCGCCAATGGCTCCTCCACCACAGAGATAGCACAACAAATCATGTTCTTTACAAAATGCGACGAAATATTCAGCCATTTCCAGACTACGAGCCTGAATCGCTTTCAAATCACTCATGTCTCTCCTCTTCTGTCCAATAACGAGTTATATCGTTTTATTATACCATAAAAAAGCCCTAAAAATCCATCAGATACTAAGAAAAATCAAAGCCTAAGACACCCATTTAGTTAGATGTTTCAAGCTTTGATTGTAATATTTTTATCATCTAAATCCCATTTGGGCTAGCTTATTCTGGTAAGCTTTTTGATCCACTCGAAGGGCTTGGCCTCCATAGACATCATAGTCATCTACCCAGTCTCCAAGTTCCGGTACTGTTAGTCTTTCAATACCGTTCTGACCTCCTTCGAGGACGGATAATCCGTTGGTCAATAAGAAGGTATATGGAAGGTTTGTAGATGTCATGGCGAATACTTTACCAAGTGCTTCTGAACCTGTGAAAAGTTTTGTAGGATCTTTAATTTGCTGTAAAACAGCAGTCATGACTTGTTGCTGTCTACGAGTTCGTCCATAATCCCCTTCATCATCATCACGGAAACGTGCATAGTTGAGAAGAGTAGAACCATTCATTTGTTGCGTTCCAACTTTAATAGTCTGTGTAGGTGATTCGGTTTCTGTCGCATGCAAGTCATCACCAACTGTAGCTTCTGTAACTGGAACTCCATTTAGGGTTGAAAATTGAGCATCAATAGTCACACCATCAGGGAAAAGGGTGTCAATGGCAGTCGCAAAGGCTTGGAAATCTACAAGGGCATAGTATTTGATATCTAGGTCAAAGTTATCTTTAAGGACCTTACGTACCATTTCAGCCCCTTGTTTTCCTTCTTGTTCCCCCAATTCGTAGGCCAAGTTCAACTTATGGTCAGCTTGTTTTTGTCCGTTAATAACTTGGCTATAACCATCAATATAAACTAGGTTATCACGCATAAAACTTACAAGTTTAAGCTTTTTATCCTTACCACTTACATTGAGAACCATAATAGAATCTGTCCGTGTTTCTGAACTATTCTGTCCAATACGGCCATCTGTTCCTAAGATAAGAATATTGACACCATCTCTTGTATCCTGTCCATTGAAAACTTCAACTTGGGCAGCCTTGGCATCTTTCGACCCGCTTGAGCCATTCGGATTGGCTGACTGGAAACCTTTCAAGAACATAAAAATCATTCCTACTGCAGCACAAAGCAACAGCATTCCTAACCAAGCAAGTATGCGTTTAAAGCGAAAGACTCTTTTTTTCTTTGGTTTCTTCTGCTTAGGAATCTTAGCTTTTGGTTGCGGTAGACTAGTACGTCGACTAGCTCGACTGCGATTAGTATAACTTGGAAGCCCTGTGTTAGGTTCTGTATAGTCTTGGCTTTCTGCTTCTTCTACGACAACTGAACGAGCTTCTTGTTGACCATCCAGCTTAGCTTGTAAAAAAGCAAACTCTCTCTTTTCTTTATCATTTAGATAGTGGATGTTTTTTAATAGATAGTCGTAACGTAGTTTCTCATGGTGTGTCAGAGGATTTTCTCTAGTCATTCCTTCTCCTTCCCTTTATCCTGTATGGTATAGATAGGATAAGCTCCTAGTACTTTATAGTGGATCCCAATCGTTTCTAATTCTTTTTGAGCAAAATGGACCAACTCTTTATCTGCATAGTCCACATCAATGATAAAAAAGTACTCACCTAGTGCTGTTTTTAGGGGGCGACTCTCAATCTTAGTTAGGTCAATCCCGCGCCAAGCAAAGGTAGAAAGCGCCTTATATAAAGCTCCTGGAAGATTGTCTGGCAAGGTCAATGCTAGACTCATTTTCTTAGCATTTGCATTCAAGGGCATTTGCGGTTCCTTGGGACCTAACACCCAAAAGCGAGTGAAATTGGCTTCCATCTCTTGAATATCTTGAGCAATTAATTCCAAACCATATTCTCCAGCCGAACTTTTGGGGGCAATTGCCGCAAAAGGCTGATCTGGATGCTCGGAAACATAGCGCGCAGCGTAGGCTGTACTGGCAGTGACCTCCAGTTGAGCGTCTGGATAATGCTCATCGATAAATTTCTTTCCCTGCGCCAAAGCTTGTGGGTGAGAAAAGATTTTCTCAATTTTAACTTGCCCTGGCACTGCCATCAACTGTTGATGAATTGGCTGCACAATCTCCGCCACAGCCTGAATACGAGCTTGATGAAAAAGATAGTCCAAGGTTTCATGAACACTACCTTCAATGGAATTTTCAACTGGCACTACTGAATAGTCTACCAATCCCTGTTCATAGGCCTTGATAACGTCTGTAATATTTGAAAAAGGCTCTAGTTCCTCATGAGGAAAAGCCGTTTGCACAACATGGTGCGAAAAAGATCCTTTGGGACCTAGATAGGCAATTTTCATTTCAGTTCCTCAATAATTTCCTCTGGGCTTAATCCTGATACATCAACAATCTGACTAGCTACTTCTTCATACCAAGCTTGTCTTTCATCAAAAATCGCAGCTAAATCTTCCTTGCTATTGTTTAGAAATAGCGGGCGTTGATTGTCCTTATCGGCTGAAATACGCTGGTAG
>ERZ894226.1170-NODE-1170-length-11342-cov-7.732790_pt1 | contig 11342 bp, 10 predicted proteins | sample MGYA00380294_ERZ894226 | MGnify/ENA primary metagenome ERZ894226 (study PRJEB32331, sample SAMN06328434) | human gut metagenome | biome: human gut microbiome; feature: stool | host: Homo sapiens | collected 2014-10-29 ... | reverse complement strand
ATCTCCAGGCCCTTCTCGCGCGCGGCGGCAGCAAGCTCCTCGACCGGCGTGTCGATGGTGACCTGCTTGCCGAGCACGTCGGAGACGATGTCGGTCATGGGACGGCTGGCCCACTCACCAGAAAGGTCGATGGTCTGGCCCTGGTACTCGATGACCTCGGGGTTGCCGATGGCCTTGTTAGCTGCCTTAATGACACCCTGGGCGAGCGCCTTCATGCCCTCGAGGTCGGAGAAGGCACGGTAGGCCTCCATCGTGGTGAACTCGGGGTTGTGGGTAAGGTCCATGCCCTCGTTACGGAAGATGCGGCCGATCTCGAACACGCGCTCAAAACCACCGACGATGCAGCGCTTGAGGTGCAGCTCGGTGGCAATACGCAGGTAGCACTCCTGATCGAGCGCGTTGAAGTGGGTAATGAACGGCTTGGCAGTAGCGCCGCCCTGGATGGTCTGCAGGATGGGGGTCTCGACCTCCATGTAGCCGTCGGACTCCATAAAGCGACGGAAGGTGGAGAGGATCTGCGAACGCTTACGGAAGGTCTCGCGAACGTCGTCGTTGGCGATCAGGTCGACGTAGCGCTGGCGATAGCGGGTCTCCTTGTCGGAAAGACCGTGGAACTTCTCGGGCAGCGGACGAACGGCCTTGGAAAGCAGGGTCGCGCTCTTAGGGGCAACGGAAAGCTGGCCGCGCTGGGTGCGGACAACCACGCCGGTCACGCCCAGGATGTCGCCCAGGTCGAGGGACTTGAGCGTATTCCAGGCAGCCTCGTCCATGTCGTTGATGCGGCAGAACAGCTGAATCTCGGCAGTCGCATCGCGCACGACGATGAACATGATCTTGCCCTGACCGCGCTTGGCGACCACACGGCCGGCGATCTTCACGACGTCCTCGGTGTCCTCGCCATCGGCAAGCTCGGCGTACTTAGCCTCGATATCGGCAACGTAGTCCTCAAGCTCAGAGTGCTCGGGATAGGGGTTCTGGCCCGCCTCGAACAGGGCGGCGCGCTTGGCCAGGCGGGTGGCGCGCTCGTCGTTGAGCGTCGATGCCTGATCGGCGGCGTTCTGGTTCTCTGCCATAAGTTAGCTCCTCAAACTAAAACGCTCCCCAGGATTCGGTCCCAGGGAGCGAAAACAAACCTTTACGCGGGACCGTGGTCTAGCGTGCAATCTTGGCGATGGTGTAGACGCGAGTCTTGCCGGAAGGCGTAACGACCTCGACGGAGTCGCCCTCGCCGTGACCGATGATGGCGTGACCGACCGGAGACTCGTTGGAAATCTTGTGCTCGAGCGAGTTGGTCTCGGTGGTACCGACGAGCGTGACTTCCATGACCTCGCCGTTGGGATCAATCAGCGAAACGGTGGAACCGATGGAGACGGTCAGATCACCTGTGGTGGCAGCAACCTGAGCGTTGGCGAGGATGGCCTGGATCTCGGCAATACGAGCGGCGTTCTGGGCCTGCTTGTCCTTGGCGGCGTCGTACTCGGAGTTCTCCGAAAGGTCGCCGAACGCGCGGGCTTCCTTGATGTCCTCGACGATCTCCTTGGCGTAATCGCCCTCACGCCAAGCGAGCTCCTCGACGAGCTTCTGGCGGCCCTCAGCGGTCAGTACGATCTGGCTTGCGTCCATACGGATATCTCCCCAACTCTGATCAAACAATCAACTGTCAACAAAACGAAAAAGACCGGCTAGCCTGCGGGCAAGCCGGTCAGGTGCTCACCCCAAAGGGATGGGACTACTCTGCGTCCGCGTCGCTGTCCTCTGCCTGCTTCTTCTTGGCAGCAGCGAGCTTGGCCTCGAGCTCAGCGATCTCCTTGTCCTCCTCGGACTGCTCGACCACGACCTCCTCGGCCTGCTTGGTCTCGGCCTTATCGTCGCCCTCCATACCCTCACGGATATTCTTGACGGTAGAGCCGAGGGACTTGCCGAGCTTCGGCAGGTTCTTGGGCCCGAAGATAATCAGGACAACGACGAGAATAATGATGAGCTCAGGAGCCCTCAGTCCAAACATGTAGACCTCCACAATACAGCGAGACAAGCTCGAATGAGTATACCGCGGGTATCGCGGTATCACAACACTAGCTAAAAAAAGGGACCGCAAGAAGCGGTCCCTCCTCATGCTCTGGTCGGGTTGACTGGATTTGAACCAGCGACCCCTGCGTCCCGAACGCAGTGCTCTACCAAACTGAGCCACAACCCGTTAGCTCGACTATAGTAACAAAGATTTTCGCCGCGTGCTAGAGAAATTTTTATTTCTTTGAAGCGTCGATTTGAACCGTGTTGGGAATAAGCTCAGTCGCGCAGGACCACCAGCCGTTTTGCTGGGCAGCGTCGGCAAGCCTTTCGGCCATGGCGGCGGTGCCGCAAATGGCAAACGAGCAGGCACCCGATCCGCACACATCTACAGCAACGGTGCCGTCCTGTTTACGCAGCCAATCGAGAACCATTTGAATCTGCGGCTCCATCTGTGCGGAAATGGCACCCAGGTTGTTGTGGACGAGCGCGTAGGCCGCCTCTGCGTCTCCCGAGCGAAGGGCAGATGCGATCGCTCCGGGCTTGTCCGCAGGCGCTGGGGTCTCGTCAAAACGTCGATAGGCTTCAATTGTCGAAACGCTTGCCTCGCGCGGCTTGACCAACACGACGGGCGCTGCGGGCAGCGCGGGATACTCAGTTGCCAGCACGTCTCCCCCACCTACGTAGAACGCAGGGCTCGCGTGCAAAAAGAACGGGACGTCAGCACCAATACCCCGCGCAATGTCGTCGAGCGCGGGGTCGGTGCGATCAATTCCCCAGAGCTCCGCCAAGGCGACAATGACCGCGGCCGCATCCGTCGAGGGGCCGCCCAAGCCGGCGCACAATGGAATGCGCTTCTCGATCGTCACGCAGATGTTTGCCTCGCGACCATAATGCTCGGCCATAGCAACCGCAGCCCGATACGCCGTATTCTTTTGCATGGGAAAATCTGATGCCGGAACCGTCTGGACGGTCAGCGCCTGTGCCGGCGTAACCGTCACGGTATCGGAAAGACCGACAGCTGCCATCAGGGAATCGACCCTGTGGTAGCCGCGGTCATCGCGCTCGGTATGAACCCCCAGGTAGAGGTTAATCTTTGCCGGCGCGGAAAGGGTCAGGGACCAATCGGTCACCGCTAGTGCTCCTCGAGCTGGTTGCCGAGCGGGGTAAAGATATGCTCGCCGCTCTCGGGGTCAAACAGTTCGACCTGCCCGGTGAGGACATCGATATACTGGTAGGACTGACGCGACTTGCGGCCGCGGCGCTCGTCAACCTCGACGATAAAGACTGCCGGATGGACGCTCTTGATGGTGCCCATGCGCTCGACGACGCGGGTGCGGCCCATGTTGGCCTTCACCTTAACGCGATCGCCCACCATATCGGTCAGCTTCTCGTGGATGTCGTCGACGTGATTGACTTCCATCTCTTCCATGAACAGGGCCTCCAGAAGATGCAATTCAAAAAGGGGATAATACCCCTAAGATAGACAAAACTCTAATACTATAGCACCCTGTTGCGACCACGCGCAAGTAGCTAATTTGGCTACTTACAGATTGTCGGTATCGAGGACGATGGTGAATGGGCCGTCGTTGACGAGGTCGACTTTCATATCGGCGCCAAAGATGCCGTGCGCCACGTGTTCGACATCTTGACGAACGAGCGTCAGGAAGTACTCGTAGAGCTCGTTGGCAACATCGGGCGCGCCTGCATCGGTAAACGACGGACGGCGACCGTGGCGGCAGTCAGCGAACAGCGTGAACTGCGACACCACGAGCATCTCGCCGTCGACATCGGCAAGCGCCAGATTGGTCTTGCCGTTCTCGTCCTCGTTGATACGCAGCCCGCGGAGCTTGCCCCACAGCTTGTCGGCCTCGGCACGCGTATCGCCATGGCCCACACCCAGCAGCACCAGGTAGCCGCGTCCAATGCGACCCACGCACTCGCCGTCGACCGTCACGCCGGCGTTGAGCACGCGCTGCACCACCGCGCGCACGGCCTACTCCTCGCCCGTCAGTTTGGCGGATAGGTGCTTGAGCGCATGGAATCGATGGCTGATGGCGTTCTTCTCGTCCGCCGTCAGCTCGGCCATGGTCTTGCCCGGCGTGTCGACCGGCAGGAACAGCGGGTCGTAGCCAAAGCCGTGATCGCCGCGGCCCTCGTGTGCGATAGTGCCCTCGCAGGCGCCCTCACCATAGGTGACCAAACCGTCCGTGTCGATGAGCGCAACGACGCTCATAAAGCGCGCGGTGCGATCCTCGTCGGCCACGCCTTCCAGGTTAACGAGCAGCTTGGCGTTGTTGGCGGCATCGTCGCCGTGCACGCCCGCATAGCGCGCGCTATACACGCCCGGCTCGCCGTCCAGGGCATCAACGACCAAGCCCGAATCGTCGGCAATGGCCATGAGCCCCGTCTCTTCGACCGCGGCTTGGGCCTTGATGATGGCGTTCTCCAAAAACGTCGTGCCGTTTTCCTCGGGGTCCTCAAAATCGCCCAGCTGGCCGAGCGCCACAAAGCGAACCTCGGGCATGACCTTGCCTAAAATGGCCTCGATCTCGGTGAGCTTATGGGCGTTGCCCGTTGCCACGACAATGGTCGCCGCCGGGTCGAGGGTGTCGATGTCGATCTTCTCAAGTGCCATGAGTGGTCTCCTTGTCTCTATAGCAATGCCGCGCCGAGGGCGACGAGGGCCTCCGCCTCTCCCCTCTCAATCAACGGCAGTCTTATACTTCGACGTTTTCCCAGATAAAACCTGCCAAAATAAACCTGTCCCTTTTTGGCAGGTTAGGCGATGGCTTGGCGCTGAAGCTCGATGAGCTCGGCGATACCCTTGTCGCCCAGGTCGAGCAGAGCGTTGAGGCGTTTGCGGTCGAAGGGCGCCTGCTCGCCGGTACCCTGGAGCTCGATCATCTCACCGGTGTCGGTGGCGACGAGGTTCATGTCGACTTCGGCATGGCTGTCCTCGGAATAATCGAGGTCAAGCAGCGTATTGCCGTCGACAACGCCCATGGAGATTGCAGCCACCTGGCCGGTAAGCGGGATGCGCTCGATCTTGCCCGCCTCGACCCACATGGCGAGGGCGTCGTGCAGCGCCACCCAGGCGCCGGTGATGCTCGCTGTACGCGTGCCGCCATCGGCCTGAATCACATCGCAGTCGACGGTGACGGTGTACTCGCCGAGCGCCTTCATGTTGACGACGGTACGCAGGCTGCGGCCAATGAGGCGCTCGATCTCCATGGAGCGGCCCTTGCGGTTGGCATGCTCGCGCTTGCAGCGCTTGCCGGTCGACGTCGGCAGCATGGCGTATTCCGCGGTCACCCAGCCGGCCTTAGCTCCTTTTCGCCAGCCCGGCACGCCCTCCTCGATAGTGGCGGCACACAGCACGCGCGTGTCGCCGAACTCGGCCAAACACGAGCCGTGGGCGTGCTTCATGACACCACGGGTGAGCTTAACGGGGCGCAACTCGTTGGCGGCGCGACCGTTGGCGCGGTTGACCTGCATGTACTCCATAGAAATATCCTTTCGGCAAAAGATGTGGCGAAGGCTTTGGCGGCTGCCTTACATCTATTTCAGCTCATCGATATCGATGTGTTCGATGCTCTTGAGCGGCTGACCAAAGATAAAGCTGCCCGCCACCGCAAACTCGGCAATGTTATCGGCCGTCGTGGCAAAACGATGCTGCGGCTCGGCGGCGACGCCCGCCAGCTGCTCGCGGCGCGTGAGGATATCGGTCAGCTCGCGCGTGGTCTCCTCGGCGGAACTCACGACGCGCACCCCAGGCCCCAGCGCATGGCGGATAGGTCCCACCAACAGCGGAAAATGCGTACAGCCGAGCACCACGGTATCGATACCGTGGTCGCGCAGCGGCTCAACCGTGGCACCCACCAGCGCACGCACGGCGGGCGTATCGAAGATGTCCTCGTTCTCAAGCCACTGTTCCTGCAGATGTGCACCCGAGGCGAGCTCGTGTTCGACAACCTCGACAAAGCTCGAGGCAGGACAGCCGTATACATCGACGCCGGCATCTAGATCCTGAATGGCGCGCGTGTAGGCGCCCGAGCGAATGGTGAGGTTGGTGGCGAGCACGCCCACGCGACGCGAACGGGTGCTGTTGATTGCCGCACGGGCACCCGGCGCGATCACGCCGATCACGGGAACGTCGAGCACCTGCTGGGCCAGACGCAAGGCCGCAGCTGTCGCCGTGTTGCAGGCGATGACCATAATCTTGACGTCGTGCTTCGACAGCCAACGGCCCGCCTGCAACGCAAACGAGCGCACCTCATCCTCGGTGCGCGTGCCGTAGGGGCAGCGTTTGGTGTCGCCGAAGTAGTAGACGGACTCGTGCGGCAGCACCGTCGCGATGGCGCGCGCAACCGTCAGACCGCCCAAACCAGAATCGAACACGCCAATCGGGCGCGTGTCGCCTGCCGGATTCTCGATATCGGACATTACCTCACCAGTCTCTCTCGAAAAGACATATCCAAGTGCGGCGACGCCGCGCTACGAACGCGCCGCGACCAGCAGCTCTGCCGTCGCCGCCCAACCGTCGACAATTTTGCCGCGCGTAACGAAAGCGTTCTCGCAAGCAGCCAGGAACTCGGGCGCGCCGGCGCTCGTCAGGCCATTCTCGACCAGACAGAACGTGCCCACGTGATCGGCCATGTAGAAGTCGGACTCGGAATCGCCGAGCGCGAGCGTCTCCTCGCGCTCGATCCCCAGGTGCTCGCAGAAGCGCGCAATGGCGACGCCTTTGTTGAGGCCCGCGGGGTTGATGTTGAATGCGCGACCGTCCTCGACGCGATCGAGCTCGAGCGTCGTCGGCTTGGACAGATGCGTCAGGTGACCGTTACAGGCCCACACCAGGCCACAGCCGGCCTCGTCGAGAATGGCCTGCGCCTCGTCATCGGGGATGTCGCCGCGCATGCCGACGGTAACCTCGCGGTACTTGTAGCCGGTCGACATGTCGTTGTGATACTCGATCTTGTGCGGCCAGCGGGCGAGGATCTTCTCGCACACGCCAGTCTGCTCGATCACCTGGTGCGGCGTGAGACCGCAAGATGGGTCGTAGGGCATGTCGCCGGTCAGATACTCCCAATCGTTGGCTTTGAGGTCGTACATGACCAGGCCGCCCATCTCACCAATGTAGGAGTTGAGGCCGAGCACGCGCGCGTCCTCGTGGATCATGGTACGGTTGCGGCCCGAGGTGGGAACCACCTGAATGCCAGCGCGGGCAAGTGCCACGACGGCCTCGACGAGTTTGGTCGAGGGGTTACCGTCGTTGTCGTGCAGCACGCACGAGCCGGGCGCGAGCATCGTGGCATCCAGGTCGGTAAAGACGTACTTGACCTTGGCCAAGCGCTCGCGCATCTCGCCCGAAAGCTCGGCAACGGTCGGCAGGGTGTTGTGGGACATGGTTACTCCGTTTACGTAGAATGGTTTGGACTTGGACGGCATGTTTTGATTGAGGGAACACGCTTATGGCGACAGCGCACTCAGGGCGCCGCCGCCATCATGGTTCATTAGTCAAACTGGGTAACATCGATCAGGCGATTGGCCAGCGAAAGGTCGCTCTCGATGGGCACGAACTCGTCGCCCACGTGCATGAGCTCCTCGTCACCCTTTGCCAGCAGCAAGACAATGGTGGGAGCATCGGGGTTGACGTACTCCTCGCGCGCCGCCTTGAACGCCGCATGCACAGCGGCTTCGCGGTCGAGGATGATCTTGTTCGGCGTATCGTCGGGAACATGCTCGGCAAGCTCGCGACAGACCTTCATCGGGTCCTCGTGAGCTGGATCCTCGTTCGTAAAGATCATCAGGTCGGAATACGGTGCGGCCTCGCGTGGCAATTGCTCGCGGCGCTCCTGCGCCTTGCCGCCGGCGGCGCCAAACAGCGCAATGACGGGGCTAGCGGGAAACGCGCGCTTGACCGACGAGAAAAGCGAACGGAACGAAAGCTGGTTGTGCGCATAGTCAACGACGCAGATCACGCGGCCGTCCTTCGACTCCACGACCTCCATGCGGCCCGGCACACGCAGTTTGGAGAGGCCCTTCTTGATAGCCTCGATACCGATGCCGATCTCGCGCGCAGCGGCGATAGCGACCAGCGCGTTTTCCACGTTAAAGTCGCCCGCGATACCCAGCAGGACCTTCTCCCCCGCCTCGGACTCGTCGGCACACAGGCCATGCAGGTTAAACTCGATGTTAAAGCCGACCACGCGGACATCGCTTGCCCACAGGCTTGCCTCGGGATGCTCGACGCCAACGGTCACCAAGCGCTCGGCCGTCGACGCTGCCTCCAGCACACGGTCGACCTCTTCGGTGCCCAGATTCACCACGGCGGTCTTTGCCTGGTCAAAGATCCTGAGTTTGCTCTCAAAATAATCCTCAAACGTGGGGTGTTCGATCGGCGAGATGTGGTCACGCCCGATGTTGAGGAAGCACGCCACGTCAAACGGCAGATTCTCGACGCGTTGGTACTTGAGCGCCTGGCTCGAAACCTCCATGACCATGGACTGGCGACCGGACGTGCGGCAGTTGGCGATATGGCGCCAGACCTCGGGGGCCTCTGGCGTGGTATTGGTGCTCTCGTAGCACTCGATACCATCGTCGGTACTCACCGAGCCGATCATGCCGCAGGACTCGCCCGCCGCCTTGATGATGGACTGGAGCATAAAAGCGGCCGTGGTCTTTCCCTTGGTGCCGGTGATGCCCACGATCTTGACGTCGTGGTCGGGACGGTCGTAGACCTCCGGCGGCAACAGGGCCATGGCCGTGCGGACGCTGTCCACGACCAGCATCGCCGCGCCGTTCTCCTTCGCCAGCGGCTCCAGAGACTCGACCAGCGACTCCTCGCACACAAATGCGACGGCGCCCGCATCGAGCGCCATGCTCAAAAACGCGGGCTTAAAGGCAGCACCTTTGCAAAAGAATACGTCACCTGCCGAGACCGCGCGCGAATCAAACGAGCAGCCGGTCACGGCGCGCTCGTCAACCTGCTCTGATGCGCGCAGCTCGCCGCACACATCGAGAAGCTTGGCAAGCGTATCGACCGTGGTCACGGTCGCGGAATCCGAATGGTGCATCTTTCGCCTTTCTCAGCCATTTGGCAGGGACGGTTTTTATAGTAACTGAAACGCACCCACGCAAAAACGGCTCCCGGAGGAGCCGTTACGCGCAGGCGTTCGTAAGCCGAGGCTAGGCAGCCTGAACAGCGGGCTGGTCCTCGTCGATAAAGAAGCGCTTGTACCACACTAGGAACACGAGCGGCGTATAGATCTTGCGCTGGAAATCGCCCTTGCCCGCAAAGTGCAGATCGAGCAGGTGCATGAGCTCGTCGGTATCGAAGAACTCGCTTGCCCACGGCGCGGTGAAGTACTCCTTGACATAGTCGTACCACTTTTGCTCGCGCAGCCAGTAGACAATCGGCACCGGGAAGCCCACCTTGGGACGGGTGGCCCACTCATCGGGCAGCGACTTGTTGGCAGCGTGGCGGAGTACCTGTTTGTTGCCGTTCTCGTTGATGCGGTAGCGGTCGGGAATGTGCTCGGCGAACTCCATGACTTTGCGGTCCAGGAAGGGCACGCGCAGCTCCAGCGAGTGCGCCATGCACATCTTGTCGGCCTTGAGCAGAATGTCGCCCGGGAGCCACATGTTCATGTCCAGGTACTGCTTCTTGACCAGTTCGGGCTGACCCTTCACGCGTGCGTAGATGGGTGCAGCGAGCTCAAAGGCGCCGTCGCCGGTGTTGTACTCGGGCTTGAGCACGCCGTCGACCTCGCGCTCCGGCCATACCAGAGCCTGTCCCAGGAACGACTTCTCGGGGATCTCGGCACCCTTGACCAGGAAGTTATGTCCCTTGAAGTACGGCATATGCAGCGCCAGGTTACCGAGCGCGCGACGGATGGGCAGCGGCACCATCTTTTTGTACTTGCGCACCGGGACCGTATCCTCGTAGTAGGCGTAGCCGCCAAAGAGTTCGTCGGCGCCTTCGCCCGAAAGCACGACGGTAACGTCCTTGCGGGCCATCTCGGCCAAGAACCACAGCGGCACGGAAGACAGGTTGGACTGCGGCTCGTCCATGTGATACTGGATGTCCTCGAGCGCACCGAAGAACTCGTCGGCGGTGATCATCTTGCGAACATTCTCGACGCCGAGCTTGTCGGATAGTTCCTTGGCGTAGTTGGTCTCGTTGAAATTCTTGTAATCGAAGCCCACCGAGAAGGTCTTGTCGGGCATGAGGCAAGCGGCGATGTAGCTGGAGTCGACGCCACCGGAGAGGAACGACGCGACCTTGACGTCGGCGATGCGATGGGCCTCGACGCTCTCGTGCACGACCTCGTCCAGCTCGTCGACGTACTCCTCGAACGGCTTCTCGACGGCAGAGTAATCGCAATCCCAGTAGCGCTCGATGTTCATCTTGCCGGTCGGGATGTCTACGGTAAAGTAATGCGCCGGCGGCAGCTTGTAGACACCCTCGAAGAAGGTCTCCTCAGTTGCCGAATACTGCAGCGTCATGTACGGACGCAGAGCCTTTTTGTTGACCGCCTTGTGGAAGTGCGGGTAGTCCAGGAAGCTCTTGATCTCGGAACCAAAGAGCACGCCCGGAGCGCCGTCGCCCGCATCGGCCATGGGATAGTAGTAGAGCGGCTTGATGCCAAAGATATCGCGGGCGCCAAAAAGCTTGTTCTTCTTCTTGTCCCAGATGACGAAGGCGTACATACCGCGCAGGCGATCAAGTACTGCCTCGCCCCACTCCTCATAGCCGTGCAGGAGGCTCTCGGTGTCGGCGCCGCAGTGGAACTTATAGCCCTTGGCCTCGAGCTCGGAACGGAGTTCTTGGAAGTTGTAGATCTCGCCGTTGAAGACGATAACGACGCTGCCGTCCTCATTGGCCATGGGCTGAGCGCCGGCCTCGGTCAGGTCGAGGATCGACAGGCGGCGGAAGCCGAGGGCAACGCGGCCGTCGATAAACTGACCGCCCATGTCGGGACCGCGATGGACGATGCGGTCCATCATCTTGGTGAGCACCTCGGATTGGTTATCCGTCCCACCGACAAAACCGACAAAACCGCACATATACTATCCCCTCTGCTGTTGCTGGGCATCAAATCGAATCAGTAGCTTTTGAGTATACCCGAGGGCGTAAAGAGGGGCGGAATGTTCAGGCAATCTCAACTGAATCAGCTCCGCTGTGACACGCGCCGGTTACCTTTAATGGATATGAGGTGAATGGGGCGATTGTTTTGCTATACTCTCTCCGCACGGGCGATTGGCGCAACGGTTAGCGCAGGTGCTTTACACGCACAAGGCTGGGGGTTCGAATCCCTCATCGCCCACCA
>ERZ894226.1169-NODE-1169-length-11357-cov-25.682888_pt1 | contig 11357 bp, 8 predicted proteins | sample MGYA00380294_ERZ894226 | MGnify/ENA primary metagenome ERZ894226 (study PRJEB32331, sample SAMN06328434) | human gut metagenome | biome: human gut microbiome; feature: stool | host: Homo sapiens | collected 2014-10-29 ... | reverse complement strand
CCATGTATGCCAGATATGAGCGCGGAGCAAATGAACTACCGATTCACCATCTGCTTGCGTTATGTAAGTATTACAATGTATCTGCCGACTATATATTAGGTCTTTCTAATATCAAACAAATTTCCAAATGAAACATCTGTGTCAAATCTTTTGCAATTTACACACAGATGTTTTTTTATTAAGAAAATTACTTATTTCCGCAAAAAACTCTTTATATTAATAAGATAACTTTATATTTATGGTCAAAAAAACACAGCACTGCAATAAACAGTACTGTATTTAGGTTGACCACATTGGTGCCTGACCCTTCCTATATTTTTACCCTATTTTAATTAAACAGCACGCTGACTACATATCCTTTTCCACTTTTTCCCATTTCCGATAATACCCATTCAGTACTAAAATCGTCACAGTATTGTGCCGCTATTTGTGGAAATGTGGCACTACCCCAGTGCATTATTTTAGTTTCTTCATCTTGACGATCTGGAGTTCCATATCTTTCCTCAAATTTTTGAAATTCATCATCTGTTAAATAATAATCGATATATCTAATTTTTTGACTCTCTCCATCAAACGAAATCGTCATTCCATAATGTGCTGATATACCATTTATCTCAGCATCTTTGTAATATAAAGAGGCAATCCTACTTTTATCAACACCAATATCTTTATATTCATATATTTGTTTTTCTTCATTAAATACTTCTTCTGTTATCGGCCAGTACGTTATAAAATCAGGATCTTGTGAAACACTTTTCTCATTATTTTCAACATCATCTACTGTAGTCTCATTTGTATACCCTCTATCCATATCTTCAAGAATTTTACTGCTATCACTTTTAGCCTCATCATCTTTTTGATCATCATTCTTTAAAGCGTTATCTTTATCTTCAGCAACAAAATAGTCTTTATTATCCGCATTATTTACAGCATTATTATTGTTTTTAGTAGAGATTACCTTTGTAGCAATAAAAACACCACAAATAATTATTACTAAAATTACAGGTAAAACGACCTTAGCAACAGATTTGTGCCGTGCATTAACAATGACTACATCTTCTATTTTTTTCTCGTTATTATCCACAACTTTCTGCTGTTGCACATCATTATCGTTTGACATCTTACGGATTGGATGTATTTCATTTCCACAGTTAGTACAAAATTTAGAATTATCTGCAATTTCATTTCCACAATATTTACAAAACATTTGTCTTCCTCCTATATTAAATTTGGTTTTGTATAATAGTCTGCTGTATATCAAAAATCATTTTTTCATTTTCCTTTTAAATACCATCATCATCTATATCCACGTTCTTTCTCATACTCTACAATAAGATCTCTATTGGCAATTTCATATTCATTTAGCATTGATTCCTTAAAATCAGCTGTTGCTATTGAAGGAGAATACCAATCCTTAGAACTAAAATACGTTTGAAGGAACTCATCATCAAATATTCTTCCATGTCTTGCATAAAGCTCATTTCTGGCCAGTCTACACTGTTCTGCAGTAAAATCCTTGAGTTCTTCCTTCGAAACATATCTCATATCACTTCCCGGAAGAACATAATCCTGTGTACCTACACCATTTTCAATCGCATCATCACATAAACCTTTGAATTGATTTGAATCATTGAGTACATCCGTCTCCCAACGGCGATATTCCGTAGTGTTTTCCTGATCATAATTAGTTGCTTTGCTATTATTTGATGCATCAGCACAATATCTCCACCGATACAACTTCCCGTTATCAAAATAAAATCTGTGTGAATCATCGCCTTCGTAGTATGCAAAGAATAGATCATCACCATCATAGTAAAAATATCTTGTATAATCTGAATTGCCGTAATCCTTTTTTACTACGATTGCGCTAATTTTATTCTGGTCTGCGTATGCCATAACTCCATCATCCACTATTACAGCATCATATGAATTAGAGGCAATCCCATTTGTGATTTTATCATATTTGCCACGTATTTCTAAAACAAGCTCCTCAACATCAATCACATCGTCAGCCATTGGCGTAGTAGTTTCAGACACATCTTCTGACGTTGTTTCATCCTCGCTAGCAGACTGAGTATCTGCTGCACTCTCAGATGATGTTTTAATCTTTTCTCTCGGCTCTTTCACATCCTTATTGAATAACCCATATTGATTAGCAAAGTAATATCCTATAAATCCAATCAACAGTATTGCTATAATAGTAATAATTGCAATAATAATCTTTCCAGCCTTATTTCCGCTTTTTTTAGGCTTATCCGTTTTGACTGGTACATTTACATTAGAATTTGAATTTTTTGATACAGGAGACCCGCACTGAGTACAAAAAGCAGTACCTGGTTTCAGCGTTGCTCCACATCCCTGACATTTTGTTGCACCCGCTAACTTTTCGGCAGAATCACTCTGCTGTTTTACAGGAGCTCCACAATATTTACAAAATTTTTTATTGTCCTCGATTTCCCGACCACATTCTATACATTTCATCTTTAATTGCCTCCAATATTTGATTTATTATAAGTTACCACCATGAACTGGTATATTATCACTTTGGATTGAAATCCTTTTCAACACCATATGTGTCTGTATCAGTATAATGCCACCACTCTCCCTGATACGGCTTAAATCCGTTCCTAATCATTGCTGCCTCAAGATAAAGTGCATTCTCTGCCGCCTCTTCCGGACAATCCGTATAATCTCTATCCGCTTTAAGAGAAAAATCATCAAAACCAGTTGGCATCTGAACCTCTCCACCATCTGCTTTTATCAAAGTAATATCAACAGTATTTCCTCTACTATGTGAAGAAAACCCCTTATTCGGATTGGCAACATATTTAGAATTAGGACACAACTCCCATAATTTAAACTGTGCATCAACCGGTCTGTAAGCATCCCATATTTTCAAAGAATAGCCATCAGCTTCAACTTCTTTCGCTACTGCTGCTAATTTTTTAACAGTGCCAGACCGTAAATATGCAGTATCAAAATCATATATTACCACTCCCGTAAAATTATCTGCAGACGCATATTTTAAGTCAACATATATATTAGAAATATAATCCGTTACCAGAACAAAAGATTCATCAGATTCAGGATAAATTGCTTGCGTTTCCTGTTGTATATCAGATTCACCTAAACTTTCAGTATCGATATCATCTGATACAGCCAACGAATCATCTTGGTCATCATCTACATCCGTGGGCAATTCTGTCAAATCTTCTTCATAATAGTCTGCTGTTTCACCATATGTTTCTGGCTCTGTACCCTGTTTTCCACATGCATTAAAGAAAAAAGCTGATAATACTATTAAAAAAACAAGCGTCATATTGTATCGAGTCATAGTTTGTCACCTCAATATAAGGACATCTCTGTAATTACAGTATCTTCATATTTGCTGCCTGGGTATACAGAATCTATTCTTAAGGTGATGCTATCAGTAACAACAGGATTTGAAAGTTTAATATCCTGTTTACCATTTGTATCACTTAAGACCTGACTTTCTCCAGATCCGTCAGCAAATGAAATGTAAATCTCTTTAGGTCTGGAATTTTTGCTATATAGATCATTGCTCTTTTGATATCCGGCATTTATACTAAATCCAGACACTAAATATTCATCATCAAAATATATAGTTATATACTCTCCTATCCCTTGTCCGCTTGCGCCTTCTACCCATCCGGTTGTCAAATCTCCGTCAATAATTCTTTCAGGGAGATGTGCGATATTATACTTACTCTCATCTAAATATCAAGATGCTTCGATATCAATAATATTATCATTGCTGATTTTTGATATCATTGCTTTGTTACTAAATGCCGTCTCCCACTCTTTTTTCATGTGTTCTGCATCATCTTTTACCCTTTGCTCCCAACCAACATAAGATGTAGTACTTTCCATATCGTAATTTGTAGCCTTAGTCTTTGATGCATCAGCAAAATATTTCCAACGAATCAATTGTTCACCATCATAGTAAAATTCGTGCATATCATCATTTTCATAGATTGAAAAAATCAGATTCCCATTATCATAGTAAAATTTCTGTGCATATCCGTCCGAACTATAATCCTTTTCCACAACTATTGCTTTGAGAACATCATGATCAGAATATGCTAAAACGCCATTATATACGCTAATAACATCATATGAATTATTAGCGATACCTTTGGTTATCATTTCATATGTACTGTCTATCTTTGATGCCAGACCATCCACATCTACAGATGATGTATCAGAATCATTCTCAATATCATCTGCCTCAGTCTCTTGCGCATCTTCTGTTTCCTCTGTTTCATTTTCAACTTCAATGCGCTCAGATTCCTGCGCCTTTTCTTTATTAAAAAGTCCATACTGATCAGCAAAATAATATCCTACCGCAGCAATAAGTAATAATGCTACAATAGTAATAATCAGGATTACTATTTTACCAGCACGTCGTGGCTTCTTATTTGTATCCTTTTTCGTATCATTGATTACACTCCTATTATTTGATACAGGAGTTCCGCACTGAGTACAAAAAGTAGTCCCTGCTTTCAATGTTGCACCACACTGCGTACATCGCAGTGTCTGATTTGCAAGATGTCCTATGTCTTCACTTTGTTTTATAGGAGTACCACAATATTTGCAAAATTTTTTATTTGCATCGATTTCTCTCCCACACTCTTTGCATAGAATTATAATTTCCACCAACCTTTTCTTTTAAAGTCAGAAATGCCTCTCATCGGAATATGAGAGGCATTTCTAATATTTACCTAATCACAATCCCTCTTGGATTAGTTTATTTATACGTATCATATGTTATCAATATATAGGCGCATTATAGGATCCGTCAAAGCTCATTTTGTAAATGTCATAATCATTATCTTTGTTCACGTAATAGATCCAGTCACCTGCAATATTAATGCTGGAGCAATCATCCTGAGTTAATGCAGTTATATCGCCCCCGTCTTTATCCATTCTATAGATTACATTGTTATAATTATCTTCGCTCTGTCCAATAAAGAAAACATAGTCATCAGTCACGTTCAATCCACCGTTGACACATGTATCCTCATAAATCTGCTCATCTGAACCATCCAATGACATTGAACATATTGTACTGTCTTCATTTGTGTAGAAAATCCTGTCCCCTGAAAAGACCATATAACTCGGACAGAAACCCATTAAATCGATTTTATTTTTTCCATCCTTGTTAATTCTCCAGGTTCCCAAATTTTCATTTGACATTTCATTTATACTGCTGAATCCACTTTGGATGTAAATATAATCCTTATACATCAATAATCTTGTCGGATGTATGTCAGATATCTGAGTCTTTTTCTTTTCATTCGATACACTAACGGAATACACGCCGCTATCATCAGAATTTCCCTGTCCTGTAACGTAATAATTCTTTCCGTCAGTCTGAAAACAATCTTCTGTAAAAACACTAAGTTTTAAATCATTTTCTTTCCATTTATCAGCTTGGGCCTTATATATACCTGGGAATTTGTAATAGAAAATACTATTTCCGGCATAAAACATTTTCTCGGGCGTAACCTCATCTGAAACAGAAGTTTGTTTTGAACCATCCTTTAAGAGAACCTTACATAATCCATTATCATTATAATAAAGCCATTTACCGTCCGTAGTTACAATTCCACCATTCTGATAATTATTGACCGCCAGTTCTAATTGCTTATCCGTCGGCTTACTCTTTATGTATGAATATACCTTTAATCCAACAGTTGCAACTATTACAACTGCTATAACTGCAACAATAATTGCAATCAATTTTCCTACTTTTTTACTGTCAACACCTTTTTTATTAGATGCCTCTACTGGTGAACCACAAACTGGACAAAATGCGGCTCCACTTTCTACTTCATTTCCGCAATTACCGCAAAACATATACCCCCTCCTACTCTAAATAAAGAAGCTTCCATTCTTTTCCTTCTTTTGACATTGTAATTTTTACTGTTTTATTTACAGACTTGCTTCCTTGCTTAGCTGTAACCTTCACATTAGCCACAGCAATCTTGCTTATTGTATCAACATCAAAATCTGGGAACTGATTACCTATACTCTTAAAGATTTCTTCCTGCTTTCTCTTAGACAAATCATAAATTTCATCTACTTCATATGTCAGTTTATAACTGTGTCCCACTGATGATTCAAAATTATCAATGTATTTCCCTACAGCATCCTCGAAATACTCATCAACATAATCATCCGAATCAAAGTAATAATACATATCACTGGAAAAAGCAACTAATGAATCGACATCATAATCTTCATAAGCTGTCATAACCTTGCGGACAAGACCATTTGTGCCTGTGAAGCTGAGATAAACCTTCACTACTGTAATAGCTAAAGCTACTACTATTACAAGTGCAACTATCCACTTTATCCTCTTTGCCATTTTCTTTTTCTTTTCCGGATCAACAACCTTTAAACCCGGAACAGTGCCGGCATTCCCGTTCACAGGAGTACCACATTGGCCACACACCTTATCGTCATCATCCAACTGAGCTCCACAATTTCCACAAAACTTTGCCATAATTATTCACCTCTCCTTTTTTTCTTTTTGGTATATATAACGATTGCAATAATATCAAGCATCACAAATGCTACAGCACCAATAATCACATATATTATCCAATTTGATGTAGTTATCTCTTCACCATAACCATTCGCTTCCGCTTTAAGTCTTATATCATACTTACCGTCTCCATCCTCGTCTATGTTAAGGATGCTGCTATCTGAATTTGAAGCCTCTGTATCGATACGTGTTTTACGTGTAATCTTTATGTTTTTAAACTTTCGAAGGTCACTGTACTCACCATTTTCATCCATAAAGCCAATCGAATAGTTCATAATACCGTGGCCTGTTCCGACAATCTTTAGATCGTAATCAGTACCCTCTTTCAATCTTAAAACCTTAACTCTATCATCAATACCAGCCTCTAATTTTTCACTATTTTCCTCAAATGTAAGTGTTCCAAAAGAAGTTCTTGCATTTAGGTTCTTTTCGGAAGAATCTAAGGTCTCTCCATCATATGATACTGAAACATCAACCGGGGAAGCAATTCTGACGTAAATGTACTTTTGCCCATTAATCTGATCCGCCATATCTTCAAAGAAGAATGAAAGCTGGTCAGCATCCGCCACCTCATAATGACATCCGTCACTAGCTATCTGTTCCATGAGGTACTGAGCATATGATTTTTCGGAAAGGCTCTCGAAAAATCCTATCGTATAAATGATGGTTCCCGTCTTTTTTATTTCTGCAGCATATTCGATTAGTTCTTCGTCTACCAAACCATCGTTTGGCTCACCATCACTCATAAGTACAATTATTTTTTTCTTGGCATTAGTCCTTTCAAGCATACTCTGAGCATTTCTAAGGCCTGCCTCAATATTTGTACCACCTCCATCATAAAGTCCCGATACTATGCTCTGAAGAGAAGCTTTATCTGTTGAAAAGTCGGATGCCATATAGGACTCATCATCATAAGTTACAACACCTATGCTTGCATCTTGCTCTAATACTGTATTAATAAACTTTGAAGAAGCCTTTTTTGTCTCCTCTAATGGAGTCCCGGACATACTGCCTGACACATCCAATGTAAGAACTACATTTCTTTCACCGGAAACTTCATGCTGTTCTATAGAATAATCGCCCCACTCACAAATAAAGGCATTTCCTCCACCTACTGTGCTATCACCAAAGTCACCGTCATTCCATGTGCCATCGGTGAATTTATAATACAGTAGTGCATAATCCTCATTAGAGCTTTCACTGTTTGGTTCACCGCTATGCCAATTAGAATAACTAAACGGCTCGCCGTTAATCCATTCCCAACTTCCTGCTCTTTCTGCATCACTCAGTCCAAAGTATGCACTTTCGCAACCCTGTTGTGTGATGTAAGAATATACGAAATCATTTTCCTCTTTAGATGTCAAAGTAGCTAAATAACCACCCTTGCCTTCACAATATTGAGCCGCCTCATCATATGAAGAAGCAATGCCTCCGGAATACAGATAATAATAGTGTCCATTAAAGGTCACTGCATCATTTGGAGCATTATACTCTTTAGGTTTAGTATTGGTCTCCTCATCATTATCTTTAGGTATATAATCAAACGATGCGTTTACGACATTTATTGCATTTGCAATCCCATACAATTCTTTACCATAAGAGCCTACCGCAGTCTCTTTTACTATCTTTTTTGCATCTGAACCTGTCATTTCAGGATTTGCTGAAAATGCCAATCCAACAATTCCCGTTACATGAGGTGATGCCATAGACGTACCACTCATAGTTCCATAACCATTACGAACGGTACTTTGTATATCGACACCTGGAGCTAGAACATCAACTCGTTCTCCACATTGACTGAAATCTGCTATCTTATATCCATCGTGTACTTTAGTTTTTCCAAACCACAGGAATCCGCCTTCATAATGACCCCCTAAGTTTTCCACCGCACCAACAATTATGATCCTATCTTTTACCTTCTGATTTGTAATTGCACCTAACAAATCGTACTTTGCATCAACATTTCCATCATCCAAGCATCCACCGTCAGAAATTCTTTTTTTCAAATCTTTCTTATGACGATCAAAATACTGTTTACACTCTTCATCTGCTTTTCCATTACGATAATTATCATAATCAGCTTTACTGTAATACATGAATTCTTCATTCTCGTCATATGAATCCTTCAAATAATATTTATAGTCGCCACCAACTTCATTTTGATTTCCAGCGGATTTGCATATAACGAATTGATAGTCCTTATCAATAAGAACTTGAAGGAAATCAGCTATCGATGTAGAAACTTCATCTAAGGTTTTTATAGCCGCATTGCAGCCGCGAGATGCATTAAATGTTAAATCATCATAACCTAGACTGATGTTTATAACGGAGCATTTTTTATTTGAAATCAAATACACAAACGCCATATTCCACGCTTGGGATGAGTAATATCCATTTATTTCTAGTCCTCTAGAAGAAACTCCATAAAGATTAGTCTTTGATGATATTCCCGCCACACCTGTTCTATTATCATAAGTCGCCGCAACCGTGCCAGCGGTATGTGTTCCATGACTAGACCATTTTATCTTTCCATCAGACACAGCTTTATTTGCAGCAATATTTCCCAAAGGTTGCTCTACAAAATTCAAATCCTCATGGTTAACATCAAACATAAGGTCAAAAATGCCAATATTAACAGATTTAAATTCACTGTTTCGCTCCCAAGCATTAGGACATTCTATCGTTTCCATTCCCCAGTTATTTCCTTCGGGAATATCTCCCCACTCATTTTTCCATTTGGAATCATTTGGAGTATAACTGACATCAAACTTTGTAGCATAATTTATAGATGCATACATTACCCAATCCAAGGTCTTCATTTCATTTATAATGTCAGATAATTGTTGATATGAGTATTCTTTATTTAACAATATTTGGTATTCTGCTATTTCGCTTAATTCACCAACAATTTTAGCATCAATTCCCAACAAATATTTTTCAAGATCTTGTTTATAGCTTTCTGATTTTAATCCCACTAATATCTCATTATTTATGAATGTAACTCCGTCTTCAGATATTATATTCTCCTCAGATGACTCGTAGTATGTTATGCCACTCATATCAGTATCTGGGATATTCTTTGCTACATCAGCGGGATGTATATAACTATCCAGTTCATCTACAACACCAGAAGCCATTGGAATATCTACCACTCCCGTATAAACAAGACCTCCTACTATACATGCTACAATCACTATAATAAGAAAAACAGACAAAATCATTTTTAAAATAAAATGTCTTATCTTCTTTCCTGTCGACCAGGTTGCTCGTTTTTCTCTTTTCTTCGCTTTTTTTGCTTCTTTTTTGTCTTTTTTGCGCTGTTTTTTTATTTCTTTTTTACTCAATGGTGCTTCTCTACTTTCAGTCGACTCAGCGGACTTCGAATCATAACCATTACCATTATCTTCTACCGCCGATACCTGAACTTCTTCCGTATTTTTTCCCTTATCTGAAGAATGCTGAAGTGTCTTTTCATCATCCACTGCAGTATTGCTTGTAGACAACTGCTCCTTATTGCAATTAGGACATAATCCAGTTGTTTCGTCTAATTCTGAACCACATTTTCCACAAAACTTTGCCATTCCTAAACGGTTCCTCCTTTATCTTGAATAATCGAGTAGGAGGGAAATTTAACTAAATTTCCCGACCTCTCACACCACCGTGCGTACCGTTCGGTACACGGCGGTTCAATCAACTTAACAAGTAACACACCTTTCGGTGTAGTAATCTAACATTGAGATAAGTCCGAATTGCTTTAGTCTTTTCGGGCTTATTGCTCTTTGTATGTCTGTTTTAGAGCACACTCTTGCTATCGCTTTACCATTATAGGCAGTTCTATATGCTGCCCATTTAGGTATACCAAGTTTAACAAGGTTCTTTGCTCTATTCTGTGGAGTTTTCCAGTGTTTCCATATACACATGCGCAGACGATATCTGATGTTTCGGTCAAGTTCAGCGCACAGCGATTTCATACGACCTATCTCAAAGTAGTTAATCCATCCTCTGATAAGCTGATTAAGTTTATCCACTTTGTAGCTGTTGCTAACGCCCCAACTACGGCGGGTGAGTTCTTTCATTCTCTTCTTGAACTTCGCAACTGATTTTGCATGTGCCTTTGCCTTGTATTGCTGTGCGGTTTTGTCGTAGTAGAAGCCAAATCCAAGATATTTGAGTCCTTGTGGTTTATCTACTTTACTTTTGGTTACATTGACCTTGAGACCTAGTTTCTCTTCAATAAATCGGGATATATTTCTCATTACCCGTTTTGCAGACATTTCACTTCCGACCATGATAATACAGTCATCCGCGTATCGTACAAAGTTAAGCCCTCTCTTTTCCATCTCCTTATCAAGTTCATTGAGCATGATGTTTGCCAGCAATGGAGAAAGGTTCCCACCTTGAGGGGTTCCCACAATAGAATCCTCATACTCGTCATCAATCATGATTCCGCTGACTAAATACTTTCTAACGATAGAGATAATATCTCCATCTTTAATTGTTCTACCGATAATAGTCATCAGTTTGTCATGATTTACTGTGTCAAAGAACTTTTCCAAGTCGATGTCTACAATCCAATCATTTCCGTCATTCATCATATCTAATGCCGCTAGGATTGCCTGCTGTGCACATCTACTTGGTCTGAATCCATAACTATGGTCATGGAACTGTTCCTCGTAAATTGGTGTTAGCACCTGTGCAATGGCTTGTTGTATAAATCTGTCTGTTACTGTGGGTACTCCCAGGTTTCTGACACCGCCATCAGGCTTTGGTATCTCCACTCTTCGTA
>ERZ894226.1163-NODE-1163-length-11413-cov-6.450167_pt1 | contig 11413 bp, 9 predicted proteins | sample MGYA00380294_ERZ894226 | MGnify/ENA primary metagenome ERZ894226 (study PRJEB32331, sample SAMN06328434) | human gut metagenome | biome: human gut microbiome; feature: stool | host: Homo sapiens | collected 2014-10-29 ... | reverse complement strand
CGCTTGCCCCGCTGGCGCGATCACCGAGATCGTCGAGGAGTAACAACTCCCCCACTTGCACACTCAAAAGTACACCGTGCACAAAAAAGGAGGCTTCCGCATCGCCGCGGAGGCCTCCTTTTGTTTGTATAGGCAGCTAATTTGAGGCCAAATTGCCGCTTAGGGGCGTTTGCAGCGTCGGCTAAGAGAGATCATCCTCGTAGGGCATTAGATCCGCCAAGTAGCCTTTCTCTTTGAGCATGGCCTCGATCTCGTCGAGAGTTTGCTCGTCATCTGCCGCAATGCGATGGAAGTGATAGCCGCTCGTCACCGTTAGTAGTGGAAAGCTCTTGCCGCTCTCGATATCGTGCAGGTAGCGCTCAACATCGCGACGATTGCGAATGTCCAGGTCGGCCGTGATCTTACCGTACACGCGGTGATTGACGATCACGTTGAGCACGGCGCCGCCGGCGTCGACGATACTCGTAAGCTCGTCGCCCGCCTGCTCCACGCTGTGGCGCACCTTAACAAGACGCGTGGGCACGGCGGGGCTACTCGCGGCTTCCTGCAGCACGTAGCCGCGGTTGGTCGCCACGATATCGTGCCCATCGGCACGCAACAGGGCAATATCCTGAACCACGACCTGACGGCTCACACCAACCTCGCGGGCAAGCGCGCTGCCCGATACGGGCTCCGTGGCTCCCTCGAGCACGGCCATGATGGCACGGCGACGCTTGCGGGCGTCCATTATTTACCGTCCAACAGACGCAGGTGCTTGAGCGAGAGGTCGAGAATCGGCGCAGAGTGCGTCAACGCCCCCGAGCTAATAAAGTCAACGCCCAGGTCGGCAAGCGCGCGGATATTGTTAGCGTCCACGTTGCCCGAGCACTCGGTCTTGGCGCGGCCGGCGATAAGCTCAATCGCGGCAGCCATGTCGTCGTGAGTCATGTTGTCGAACATGATGATATCGGCGCCGGCTTCCACGGCCTCGCGCACCATGTCCAGGTTCTCGCACTCGATCTCGACCGTCGTGGTAAACGATGCATGGGCGCGCGCCATCTCGATCGCGCGCGTCACGCCACCGGCGGCATCGATGTGGTTGTCCTTGAGCATGACGGCCGTCGACAGGTTGTAACGGTGGTTGCTGCCGCCGCCGATCTCAACCGCCGCCTTCTCGAAAACGCGCATGCCCGGCGTGGTCTTGCGTGTGTCGACAAGCACGGTCTTGGTACCCTCGAGCGCCGCTGCCATTCTGTGCGTATAGGTAGCGATACCGCTCATGCGCTGCAGGTAGTTGAGCGCCACGCGCTCGCCCGAAAGCAGCACGCGCGCATCGCCGCGCACCTGGCCCACGTGGTCGCCGGCGTGCACCTCGTCACCGTCGGCAACATCAAACAGCACCGAGCTCTGCGGATCCAGCAACTCAAAGGTGCGGGCAAACACATCCAAGCCGGCGATGATGCCGTCGGCCTTGGCGATAAGCTCAACGGTAGCGGGACGCGCCGTGGGGCACACGCTCGCCGTGCTCACGTCCTCAAACGTAATGTCCTCGCGTAGAGCCTGCAGAATCAGATCATCGACGACGAGCTTCATGGTAATGGGATTCATGGTCTACTCCTCCACGGCCTGCGTGCCGGCGGCACGGGCCAAATCATCGATCGCCAGGGAGTCGGCGCTCAGGGCGCGATGACGCCCGTCGAGCGCGGGCTCGCCCGCCCGCTCCACGGCGAGCGACTCGCCGGTGCGCATGTACCACGCGGCGCGACGACCCCAGACCAGCGCCTCGAGCAGGCTGTTTGATGCAAGGCGATTCTTGCCGTGAACGCCGTTGCAGGCCGTCTCACCGGCTGCGTAGAGCTCGGGCATCGAGGTGCGGCCGTCCTTGTCGACCCACACGCCGCCCATAAAGTAGTGCTGCGTAGGCGTAACGGGGATGGGCTCGTCCAAGATGTCGCGGCCGTCCTCCAAGCAGCGTGCGCGAATGTTGGCAAAGTGCCCGGTCACTACATCGCGCTCGACGGGGGCAAAGCTCAGCCACTCGTGCTCAGTACCGTCCTGCTTCATCTGCTCGCGAATAGCGGAGGCGACCACATCGCGCGGCTGAAGCTCGTCGGTAAAGCGCTCACCGGCGGCATTGAGCAGAATCGCGCCCTCGCCGCGGCAGCTCTCGCTGATCAGGAACGTGCGGCCTGGCTGCGGCGAGAACAGGCCCGTGGGGTGAATCTGCACGTAGTCCAGGTGCTCCATCTTAATGCCATGCTCCTGAGCGATGTAGCAGGCATCGCCCGTAAGCTGCGGATAGTTGGTCGAGTGGTCGTATACGCCGCCGATGCCGCCCGTTGCCCACAGCGTGTGACGGGCATGGATCTTAAACGGCTCGCCGGCATGCACAACCTCGGCGGCATTTGCCAGCTCGTCGGCGGGACGAACCGAGTTGTCCTCGTCCACGGAAACGGCGACGACACCGGCACACACCGTGGCGCCGTCACGTTCGCCCGTCAGGATGTCGGTCATGGCCACGTGCTCAAGAATCTGCACGTTGTCCAGCTTGCGCACGGCCTGGAGCAGCTTGGTCGTAATCTCCTTACCCGTAATGTCGGCATGGAAGGCGATACGCGGGCGGCTGTGCGCGCCCTCGCGAGTGAAGTCGAGGCTGCCATCGGCCTTGCGCTCAAAGTCCACGCCCATGGCCAGCAGGTCGTTGATGACCGAACGGCTCGAGCGGATCATGATGTCGACGCTCTCGCGACGGTTCTCGTAATGGCCGGCGTGCATGGTGTCCTCAAAGAAGGCGTCGTAGTCCGAGCCCTCGGGCAGCACGCAAATACCGCCCTGCGCGAGCATGGAATCGCACTCGTCGACAGCGCCCTTGGAGAGCATGATCACGCGCATGCTCGTCGGCAGGTTGAGAGCCGCATACAGGCCCGCTACACCGCAGCCGGCAATAACGACGTCGCACTCCATATCGGGGTATTGCTTGGTTTCCACAGGAATCCTCTCCCTTGAATGTGACATAAGGGACCGTCCCTCATGCCGCATTGTTCTAGCGCGCTGCGTACTCGAGCATGCGGTCGAGCGTGAGCTTGGCCTGATCGGCGGCCTTGTCCGACACGCCAATCTGCACCTCGCCCTCGCCCGTCTCCAGGCAGCGCACGAGCTTTTCGAGCGTGATGAGATCCATGTTGACGCAGGTGGGCTGCACCGCAGGGAAGTAGAACTTCTTGCCGGTGCCCTGGCAGCGGCGCTCAAGTTCGTAGAGCACGCCGCGGACCGTCACGATGATGAACTCGCTCGCGTCCGACTCCTCGGCATACTTGATGATGCCGGCAGTAGACCCGATGTAGTCGGCCTCAGCCAGGACGTTGGCCTTGCACTCGGGGTGCGCTAGCACGAGCGCGTCGGGGTGCGCCTCCTGCGCGTCGACGATCTGCTCGACGGTGATGATGTGATGACGCGGGCAGTAGCCGTTGTTGAGAATGACGTGCTTTTGGGGCACCTGCTCGGCCACAAAGCGGCCCAGGTTCTGGTCGGGAATGAACAAGATGTGCTGCTGCGGCAGCTCGGACACGATCTTGACGGCGTTAGAGCTGGTAACGCACACGTCACTCCAGCTCTTAATCTCGACCGTCGAGTTGACGTAGCAGACGACAGCTAGGTCGTCGCCATACTCGGCGCGCGCCGCGTCGACCGTCTCGCGCTTGACCATGTGCGCCATGGGACAGTCCGCGCCCGGCTCGGGCAGCAGCACGGTCTTGGTGGGGTTGAGCAGCTTGGCGCTCTCGCCCATAAACTCCACGCCGCACAGCACGATGGTCTGCTGCGGCAGGCTCTTGGCGAGCTTTGCCAGGTAGAAGCTGTCGCCGACGTAATCGGCAACGGCCTGGACCTCGGGCGCCACATAATAGTGTGCCAGGATCACCGCGTCACGTTGGGTTTTTAGTTGCTGAATGGCCTCGACGAGCTCTGCGGGCACCAATGCCGCGCGCTCCGTTGCCGTCGTTGCCGATGCCAGGCCGGCCGCAATGTCGCGTGCAAGCTCCGATGCATCCATGTTCGCGCTCTGTGCCATCAAGGCCCCTCTCTTTTGGCGAATCTTGGGGCTTTAGTATGACACCTGGCTTTACAGCTGACAAGACAGCTGTAAAGCCAGGTGTAAAGTTGGAATAAAGATTCAATCTTGGGGCGGGTCCATTTTCGAACTGGCAAGCTGAGGACAGCCGAAAATGGACCCGCCCCAAGATTCGAGCAGCCCGTTTTGTCCTGGACCAAGGGGCAGTGGTCAAAAAGGGCCAAATATGAGTACTGTCACCAAATTAGTAGCAGCGATTTTCCGGTCCAGAGCAGCAAAATCGCCTTGTTTGGAGCCCGATCGCGACTCTGAAGAACGAAAATCGATGCACTTTTGGCCTCTGGCACCGATTTTAAGGCCATTTGGCTGCCACTAAACTGGTAACAGTACTCATATTTGGCCTTTTTTGACCACTGGGTTTCCGGCAGGCCCCAAAAGCGGGCCCGAATCGCTCGATCCGGGCCCGCTGGGGGTAGCGAGCACAATCGAGGTGTAAGAAGCAAGAGAGGGCCATCGCCTAGAATCGTCAGCGCCTAGATATTCGACGAGAGGAAAGACGATGGCCCGTAGCGACATGCTATCCCAGCCGGACCGGGGGCTCGGCCTCGACCGGCCCCAGACCGAGGCATTTCACTGACGAGTTCAAGAGGAAGATAGTCGACCTCCACAACGCCGGAAAGCCCAGGCGCGAGGCCATGGACGAGTGCGACCTCGACAAGAGCACCGTGGAGAGGCGGGTCAAGTCGATAAACGAGACCGGCTCGCCGCGCGCCGCCGACAACCGCACGCCCGAGTAGAACCGGATCCTGGAGCCCGAGCGCGAGAACCGCAGGCTCCGGATGGAGGTCGACGTCTTAAGACGAGCGGCGCCGGTATACGCTCGGAAGTGAGGGCCATGGCGGCCAACGGGGGCCGCTGCCCCATATCGGCGCAGCGCGGGCATCGAGGTGTTCCACACGGACCGTGGCAGCGAGTTCGACAACGCCGAGATCGACCTGATGCTCGAGGCCTTCGGCATAGAGAGGTCGCCGTCGGCCAAGGGCTGCCCCCACGACAACGCCGTCGACGAGTCGGCCGGCGGGATACCGAGGGCCAGGCTCTCGGACTACGTGCACCGGTACGACAACTTCAGGATTCACTCGGCGCTGGGCTGCATGTCGCCGGTCGAGCTCAGGGAGACGGGGCTGTCCCATTACAGTCTGAAATAGGCCATCGATAAATTTCGATGGCGAGCATTCGGCGCATTGCCTACGATACGGGCAAGCCCCGAGGGGCCGCCGATCGGGCGCCCCCGGATGGCCGTCTGCCCCTGCCCCGTAGAGGGCCCGGGGGGTGTTGCCACCGGGGGCGCTCGCCGCTCCGGACGACTGATAGGAAACTGCCGGGCGCAAGCGCCACGGCCAGGTAATGTGGGTGTCGCGGGGAGGGGTTCCGATCGGCCTACCGATTGGAGGATACCACCGTGGCACCAATTAGAATGCCGGAAGCCGTCATCGGGCTCGATGTCGGGAAATCGTCCCACTGGGCATGCGTCGCGACTCGAGATGGCGAGGTGCTGTTGAGCACCCCCGTCGCGAACAGGGAGGACGACCTGGACTCGCTGTTCGGCCGCTTCCCCGATGCGCTCGTGGTCGTCGACCAGTCGCGCAACATAGGCGCCCTCGCGCTCGCCCGCGCCAGGGCGGCCGGGATGTCGGCGGCGTACCTGCCGGGACTCGCGGCGCACGGGGCCGCCAGGCTCTTCGCCGGCGACGCCAAGACCGACGAGCGAGACGCGATGGTCATCGCGAAGACGGCGCTTGGCATCCCCGACGCGCTCCTGCCGGTCGGAGACCCAGGTCCGACAATTGCGGCGGCGAGGGCGCTGGCCGCCCAGAGGAACTTCCTGACCTGCGAGAACACTAGGAATAAGAATCGGCTGCGCAGCATCCTGCTGGAATCGTGCCCCGCCTTCGAGGCACTGGTCGACCTGTCCGACGGGTCCCAGCTGAGGCTCATGGCATCCCTCGGCGGGGCCTGGTCGGTAGCCGACGCCGGGCCCCGCAGGGCGGCGGCGCTCACGCGTGGGGCGGCGCGCGGTAAGATCGAGGCCCTCGTCCGCTCGACAACCTCCTCGACAAGGCCGGATGCGTCGGTCGTCGCCGGCGAGGACCGGGCGGTGAAACTGCTCGCGCGCAGGATATCCGAGAACTCGGCGGAGATCGAGGCGATCACGGCGGAGATCTCCGCCCTGCTCGAGGGCGACGATACCTACCGATGCCTCCTGACGGTGCCGGGCATCGGGCCCAAAACCGCTTCCGAGCTTGCGATCTCCATCGACATCGAAGACTTCCCCAGTCACGACAGGCTCGCGTCGTACTGCGGCTTGGCGCCGCGCAACCGCCAGTCGGGAACCTCGATCTCCTCGGTGACGGCATCGCGCCAAGGCAACAAGAGGCTGAAGAACCTGCTCATATTCTCATGCAACTGCCTTACCCGGACAGAGGGGAGATGGGGCGACTACTACACCAGGTGCCGAGAGCGGGGCATGTCGCACGGCAAGGCGCTCAAGGCGCTGGCGCGAAAGAGGCTGAAGGTCATCTACGCGGTCATGCGAGACAGGGTGCCTTACGCAGCCTAGCCGAAACGCACCGAGCAGACTGAAGCCCACCGGCCTAATGGCTTGGCGTCAGCATGCCGCGATTCGGTCGCACGGAGAGCATTTCCCAGTTGACAAAACTATAGGAACACCATTATGGGGCAGATGCTCGCGGGAGAAGTCCTGCGGTAGCTCTCGGGCGTCGGCGCGGACGACGACACCAACGCGGCGCTCGCCATGCACGACGCCGCACAAAAGGGCAAGCTGGCCGGACGCAAGGGCGGCAAGGCGTGAGGGCCGCTGCGCGCGAGGCGGGCGGGCGGGCGGACGCTCCGTCCGAGGTGCGCGGGAACGCAAATCCTTCCGGCGAGGATGCGCCCCCGGCGGGGGCTATCGCCTCGTCGACATGCACTGCCACCTGAGCCACATGGCGAACGGCCCAGAAGTCGCAGCCGCCGTACGGCAACGCGGTATCGCCCTGCTCGACGCCACGCTCGCACCGTCCGAGTACCCGGCAGCGTGCGAGCGCTTCGCCGCGGCACCCAACGTGCGTGTCGCTTCCGGGCTCCATCCCTGGCGCATCGAGGCGGGCCCTGCCGGCGAGAAGACGGCTGCGTGGGCGGCCGCCCAAGCCGCCGCCCACGAATTCGTGGGCGAAGTCGGGCTCGACTTCTCGCGCGCCCATGCATCGACGCGCGCGGCGCAGCTCTGCGCCTTCGACCGCATCGTGGCCGCCTGCGCCGCGCAGCCGCGCGCGGGCCGCGTCGTGTCCATCCATGCCGTGCACGCCGCCACAGAAGTGCTCGACATCCTCGAGCGCCACGGCCTCCCCGCGCACGCGACCTGCATCTTCCACTGGTTTTCGGGCAGCGGCGAGGACTTGAACCGCCTGCGCGCGCTCGGGTGCCTCGTCTCGGTCAACGAGTGCATGCTCGCGACCAGGCGCGGGCGCGCCTACGCGCGCCAACTGCCGGAAGACGCACTGCTCTTGGAGACGGATGCGCCCGCATGGCTCGATGCCCCCTGCTCCGCCGCAGAGCTGGAAGCCTCGCTCGCCCACACGCTCTCCCTGCTCGCCGAGATCCGCGGCACCTCTACGCAAACGCTCGCCCCCGCTCTTGCGGAGACGAGCGTGCGTCTCTTGCGATTGTAATCAGCAGATGCGCGGGGCGGCGCATCGCGCAACTCGATTAACCGCCCCGCCGCAGTCCGGACGGTTAGACCACATTGAACGTGAAGCGCGTGCCCGCACGCAGGCCGTCGAGCAGCATGAGCTCCGCGCCATCGATATACCCCACCACATTCGTCCGCCCGCTGTTTTCCATGGCCGCGAGCGCAATCTGAACCTCGCCGGCATACTGGCCGTAACCGTCGTTGTCCACGAGCACATCGCCCCGCCGGATATCGACCGTGTTGAAGGGAGCGACCTCCCCTTTCACCATCCGGCTCTCGACGGTGCGCACGAGATAGCCGTTTTGCTCGGGACGACACGACAGGCCGAGGCGCAGGCGCCGCTCAAGCTCCTTCGGCAAACCGGGAGCGCGATGCAAGGTGAACGCCATCGGGGCTGCGACGCCCGCAGCGATTGCCGCAAGCTCGCGCTCGCTCGCAAAGCAGTTGCCCACGATGATGTCATCCACGCAGCCGAGTTGCACGAGGTGACGGGCCTGCACGGCGGCGGGCAGATCGCGATGCATCTCAAGCGTAGGCAAACCGTCGCATGCCGGCCACGGGCCGAAGGCCTCCGGCTCCTGCGATGACACGAATGCCTGGAGTGGAAGCCCGCGCTCCTTCCACCGACGCGAGCAGGTCAGAAAATACTCGAGCGTCAGACCCGTGTAGCGATGCGGATAGTAGTTATGGCAGCCTACGATGCGCGCCGGCTCCCCACCGCTCGCGAGCAGCGCCCCGATGTGGTCGCACGCGTTTGCCGAGGCGTTGAGGCACACCCCGATGCCCGCCTCGTTGCGCGTGAGAAACGCCTCCTCCATCTCGGAGAGACCGAGATCGAGACGCATGACATCGCAGCCTATCTCCTGGAGAAATCCCAGATCGAGCTTGCCGCGCAAAACGCTCGCATTCACGCCGAATCGCGCAAGCACCGAAGGGTTCACGTCGCAGAACACCTCGAAGCCGAGCGCATGCGCCTCGTCGGTCAAAGCCCGGTAACGTGCCGTGACTTCATCGCGTTCATCGCGGACGCCGAGCAGCGCCACGAACAGCACGCGATAGCCGTGACGGGCGGCGAGGCGCAGGTATTCTCGGCACGCCTCGGCAGAGGCGAATTCCGGGTAGAGGGAAATGCCCAACCGCACCTCACGCATGGGAGACCTCCCCGCCGAGATCCTCGCCGTTCGTCTCGATCACGCGCTGGTACCAATAGAACGAGTCCTTGCGGCTGCGCTCGAAGGTGCCCGTTCCGTCATCGTGGCGATCGACGTAGATGAAACCGTAGCGCTTCGCGAACTCGCCGGTCGAGGCGCTCACCAAGTCGATGGGGCCCCACGAGGTGTAACCCATGAGGTCGACGCCGTCGGCCACCGCCTCGGCCATCTGCTCGATGTGCTGGCGCAAATACTCGATGCGGTACGGGTCGTGGATGGAACCGTCCTCCTCGACCGTATCGAAGGCACCCAAGCCGTTCTCCACGAGCATGACGGGCTTCTGATAGCGATCCCAGATGGCATTCAGCGACCAGCGCAGGCCCACCGGATCGACCTGCCAACCCCAGTCGCTCGTCTTGAGGTAGGGATTCTTTGCGCCGAAGGCGAAGTTGCCGCCCGTCGTCTCGAGCTTCTCGGGATGCGCGGAGAGGCAGACCGACATGTAGTAGCTGAACGTGACGAAGTCGACCGTGCCGCGCGCGAGCGTCTCGGCGTCGTCCGGCTCCATCGCGACCTCGATGCCCTTCTCGGCAAAGTGGCGCCTCATGTAGCTGGGATAGTATCCTCGCACCTGAACATCGGAGCAGAACCAATTGGCCACGCGCATGCGCTGCTGCACGAGCACCGCGTCATCGGGATCGCAGGTATAGGGGTACATGAGCGCAAACGAGGACATGCAGCCGATGCGGTACTCGGGATAGCGCTCGTGGGCCAGAGCCGTCACGCGCGCGGCAGCGACGAGCATATGGTGCAGCGCTTGGAAGCGCTCGGCGGGGTTATCGGGCAGGCCGTTGACGGGCCCCTCGTACCCGCGGACGGTGCTCAAGTTGAGCACGGCCCCGCCGCGACCGATGCCCGTATTCATCTCGTTCAGCGTGAGCCAGTAGCGCACCTTGCCCCGATAGCGCTCGAACACGCAGGCGCAAAAGCGCTCGAAGCACGCGATGAGCTCATGGCCGGCCCAGCCGTTGTACTTGCTCGCCAGCGCATAGGGCATCTCATAATGGCTGAGCGTCACGATGGGCTCGATGCCGTGCTCGCGGCAGCAGTCGAACACGCGATCATAGAACGCCAGACCGAGCTCGTTGGGCTCCGCCTCCTCCCCCGTAGGGAAGACGCGCGTCCACGCAATCGAGAGCCGCAACGCCTTGAAGCCCATCTCCGCGAGCATCGCGATGTCCTCGCGATAGCGATGGTAGAAATCGCACGCCTCGTGGCTCGGATAGAACGTGTCCGGCTCAAGGGTCGGCGTGATGCGCTTGTCGACCTTATGCGAACCGGCCGTGCACACGTCAGGCACCGAGACGCCCTTGCCGTCCACATCCCATGCGCCCTCGATCTGATTGGCCGAGATGGCGCCGCCCCACAAGAATCCATCGGGAAATCTACCCATGGAACACCTCCAAATACAACGAGGGGCGAGACTCGAAGAGCCGCGCCCCAATCACAAGTCACCCGCAGAGAGCGGGGCACATGCGCACATGCGCCAAGATGGTCCCTACGCTTCGGAAGCGGCCTTCTCGGCAGCCTCCTTCTCGCACAGCTGATGGTCATACACCTTCACGAACGGCAGGTAGACCAAGAAGGCGATGACGAAGGCCATAGGGGCAATGAAGAGGTTCTGCCACGCAAGGGAGGGCATGAAGCTCTGCATGATGATCGGCAGCTGCGTCATGATGAGCAGGTGGCCGGGCTGGAAGAAATCGAGCGAGTAGCCGATATAGGCAAAGAACATGATGATCATGGGGTTCAGGATAAACGGGATGGCCATGATGGGGTTATAGATGATGGGAGTACCGAACGCCATGGGCTCGGAGATGTTGAACACCGCAGGAACGATACCGGCCTTGCCCACAGCGCGAAGCTGCTCGGACTTGGAACGCATGCAAAGCACGGCGAGCGGCAGCACGTTGCCGCTACCACCGCAGCAAGACATGACGCCATACAGGGCGATCGGAGCGAACATGGCAGCCTGGCCGGAGGCGACGAGCTCGGCGTTCTGGGTGTAGAACTGGATCATGGGGGCCATGATGACCGGAGAGAGCACCATCGCGCCGTGGATGCCGAGACTCCAGAGCAGCTGGCACACAAACGCGAGTACGAACATGCCGGGCACCGACATGAGGGGCGTCAGCGGGATGGACAGGATACCGGCGATGGCGCCCGGGAGCACGACGCCGATGGTCATCTGGGCAAGTGTGTTGAGACCATGCCAGAGCAGGATGCAGATGACGAGCGGCACGAGGGTCGCGAAAGCGTCCGAAAGGAACTGCGGAACCGCGTCGGGCATCTTGAGGCTCACGTGATGCTTCTGGCAGAAATCGATGATCTTGACCGAAACCAGCGGGATGATGAGGGGGGTGCGGACAGAAAGTTGGACCGCGGGGCGGTCCGGACTGGAGG
>ERZ894226.1150-NODE-1150-length-11516-cov-7.970770_pt1 | contig 11516 bp, 7 predicted proteins | sample MGYA00380294_ERZ894226 | MGnify/ENA primary metagenome ERZ894226 (study PRJEB32331, sample SAMN06328434) | human gut metagenome | biome: human gut microbiome; feature: stool | host: Homo sapiens | collected 2014-10-29 ... | reverse complement strand
GAGCATGAGCAAGAACATCGCACGCCTGGCAGTAACCGCCGGCCTCACAGCAGCGCTGAGCTTCGGCGGCGTCATGGCCCCGGTGACCATGGCGTTTGCTGATGGCACGCCAACGGTGGCTCCGGACGGCAATGTAAATATTGACGAGAAGACCTATACGGATACAACCTTTAAGGGTATCCAGATTTTCAAGGCCAAGGTCACGCAGGATTTGGATGGCGTTAACAACTGGAATGGCGCTAAGACGCTTTCCGACATTGAGTGGGCGTCAGATACCGTTAGGGATGCTGTGACCGGGGCATTTGCCGAAACTAGCGACGTTACAAAGCCCTCCGACAATGATGCTCAGAAGTGGGCCGACTGGCTTAAATCAAAAACCGAAGGTGTTTACAAGTCAGGTACAGACAAGACTACTAAGCTCGATGCCGGAACAACCCTCGACAAGATCGCCAAGGCACTGGAGGACGCCAATATCACTGAAGGGACGGATGAGTGCAAAACGAGCACCGGTGGCACCTTCACTGGTCTGAATACCGGCTACTGGCTCTTCGTGACTAAGAGTGTCGGCAAGAACCCAAATGCTGTCGCCGAGCGCAACACGGATACCTTCACTTCGCCGATTTTCGCCGTTGTCGGCGGTTCCGCTGAGACCATTGCTCCCAAGAAGCAGGTCCCCACTGTGACCAAGGCCGTAAAGGACGACGCAAAGGGCAGCACGTTCGGCGCACCCGAGAATCCCAATAAGGCTGCGGACTCTCAGATGGACGACTATGTCGACTACCTGCTTACCGGTACCGTTGCGGGCAACATCAACACTTACAGTACCTACAAGTACACCTTCACGGATAAGCTTCCCAACTCCATGACGCCCGAGTTTGGATCTGACGGCACGACGCCCGCTGTCACGGTCAAGATTGGTGATGCCAAGGTCAAGACTGGCTGCTACACCGCCAAGTACGAGAACGATACGATAACTGTCGACTTCACCAATCTCAAGAATTGCACGGGCGTGGACGACGCTCCCATTGCGTTGAACAGTGACTCGAAGGTGACTGTCGAGTACAAGGCCAAGCTCGACTCCACCAAGATCTTCGAAAATGGCAAGATCAAAAAAATATTCAACGGCTTGGTTGGTATAGCCCAGAAGAATATGGTTACGCTGACTTATTCCAACAATCCGCATGCTGAAGGTGTCGGCACCACGGTCGAGCACCCTGCCTATGACTACACCTATGGCATCGATGTCACCAAGGTGGGCTCTGATAACGAAGCTAAGGGACTCGAGGGCGTTGAGTTCACGCTGCAGGAGAACGGTGATACGAGCAACTTTATCAAAGCGGACGGTACCAAGACGGCTGATAGCAAGCTGGCCAAGCTGAAGACCGACGCAGACGGTAAGATAAACGTTGTCGGTCTCGATGAGGGCACCTACACCCTTACAGAGGTAACCCCGGCGCCTGGCTACAATAACTCCGCTTCCAAAGGTGTCACGTTTACCATTGCCCGCGGGACGCTTAAGCAGGATGGCTCCGCAGTGACTCCCGACAAGGATTCTGCCAACGTTACTGCTGCTGATGGTGTCATAAAGGCCGATTCTGCCGCCGTATCTACCGGCAAGCTCAGCTTTACCATTATCGACAAGAAGGGCTCTGGCCTCCCGCTGACCGGTCTTAACGGCGTGACCTTCACTTGGATCGCTGGTGGCGCGGTGCTGTGCATTGGCGTGGCACACCTCATCCGCAGCCGTAAGCAGGCTGAGGAGTCCGAGCAGGAGTAACGCTCGCTCACCTATCTCTTTGGCAGGTGGGATGTGATGGCCATGAGACTTGCGGACACTTTTCTCGTCCATCGACGTTCTTGCTTTGCCATCCTCTTTTCGGGGCAGACTCCGCGCTGGAGTTTGCCCCGTTTTTTGGATACAGCAGCCAGGCTCCAGCGTTCGATGAGGAGGCTGTTTTTCGTGGGACACCGTAGCCCGGCCTCCATTGCTCGAAAACCACTTACTCGATTTGAAGAGGAAAACTCAGACAAAGATCGAACACATAGCTATCGAACAGATGTTTGCTAATATTGCGTTTACCAGCTGTAAATGCGAGCATGCGCGCTAAAATGGCTTTGCGACGCATCCCGTGCGCGGGCGGCCGACGACTCGATCGGAGGTCCCCAAATGCTGAAATTCCTTAACGCGCTCGCCGCCCTCGCGACGGTGGGCACGTTCGTCATCGCGTTTCTTGACTCGTATGAGGTTCGGTTTAAGGTCCGTAGGCGCACGCGCGGTGCGGACGGTGGACGGCATTTGCGCCGAAAGCGCAAATAAGAATGCCCGGGGGTCGGATCCCGGGCATTTAACTAAAGCTGAAAACTAGGCCGCCCGCGCTCTCGTACACTTACGCGGGATGCGTCGTTTTCTATTGACATTGTATCCCGAATCGCCCCGCCGATTCGGGACATTTTGAAAACTCAAATGCTGGCTTATCCTCGACTGGACGGTGCAGTCTAGCTGCGTTGTCCGGCGCGGAAGCTCGCTAATCGGCTATTATTTGTTTAGACAACTTGAGTTGTAGAGGAGTGACCGGCGATGGTGCAGGGCGCCAAACATATGAAGGGCAATAACGCCGCGGACAACGGCGGCTCAAGCCCTCAGCCCAAACCTCAACCAAAGCCCAAGCGCCGTCGCAAGCGGCTGCCGCGCTGGGCCGATCGGCTCATCACCATCGTCATCATTCTTATTGGCGTGGGCCTTATGACCTGGCCGTGGATCTTGGACCGGCTCGAGGCCTCGGGCGTGTTCAACCAGATCAGCACCGTGTCCAGCACCGTGGACGCGCTGTCTGCCGAGGAGCGCGAGCGCATCCTGCTCCAGGCGCGCTCCTATAACGAGCAACTTGCCGGCGAGGCCACCGAGCTTCCCGCCGACCAGATCGAGCCCTACGCTCAGCAGCTCATCTTTGACCGCGACCCCATGATGAGCTGGGTCGAAATCCCCTCCATCGACGTGAGCATGCCCATCTACCACGGCACGAGCGAAGAAGTCCTTATGGCGGGCGTCGGCCACCTGGAGGGCACGAGCCTGCCGGTGGGCGGCACCTCGACGCATTGCGTGCTCACCGCGCACTCGGGCATGCGCAACCTGAGCATGTTCGACGACATCCATTCGCTGGAGCCCGGCGACCTGGTGCTGCTGCACACCATGAACAAGACGCTCGCCTACAAGATGGTGGACTCCGAGGTGGTGCTGCCCGAGGAGATGGAGTCGCTGACCATCGAGCCCGGCGCCGACAAGGTGACGCTCGTCACCTGCACGCCCTACGGCGTGAACGACCATCGCCTGCTGGTGCATTGCGTGCGCACCAAGTACAACAAGAAGGACGTCGACAAGCAAAAGTCGCTGGCCGGCCGTCACTGGGGCAAGCGCGAGTTTGCCGTGCTCATCGTGGTCGTGGCCATTGTGCTGTTGCTGCTGGACATCGTGATCCACGCGGTCCGCAAGCGCCGCAAGGCCAAGGCCTCGGCATAGGACATTCTTCAGAACCACCACAATGGGGACAGGCACCTTTGTGGTGGTCGGGACTTCCAAACCATCACAACATTCGATGAAAATTGCGATTTTGACGAAAAGCGTCGAATGTTGTGATGGTTTTCGTTGTGGACGGCGCGGTTTTCGTTATGGGCGAGACGGTTTTCGCTACGGACAGTGCGGTTTCGCTGCAGAATCGCCAGCCCGCTGCCTGCCAGTCCGCCGCCCTCGTTACGTTTTCGCTGCATTTGGGTAAAGCACCTGCTCCAAGCGGCGTTGCCTTGTATACTAGAGCGGTTTATCTGTTATGCGGAAGGGAGCGCCTATGGCACTCAGCGAGAAAGACGTGCGCGGCATAGCCGAGTACGCAAAGATCGCACTGACCGATGACGAGCTCACCCAGATGACGTCCTACATGAACGACGCCGTCCAGATGCTCGAGCCCGTCTTGCAATATGACTTGCCCGACGTGGAGCCCACGTTCCATCCCATCGGAAGCCTGTCCAACGTGATGGGTGACGACCTGCGCGAGCCCGAGCGCGACCTGCCGCTCGACGTTGCGCTGGAAAACGCCGGCAGCGCGCGCGACCGCTACTTCCGCGTGCCGTCCATTTTGGGAGAGGGGGAGAGCGAGTAATGGCGCTAAGCTTCGATTCCCTTACCGCCGCCCAGATCGCCGCGGGCGTTGCCGCCGGCGACTTTACCGCTACCGAGGTGGCCCAGGCCTCCCTTGCCGCCATCGAGGCGCGCGAGGGCGGGGTCCAGGCATTCCTGCAGGTGGCGCCCGAGCTTGCGCTCGAGGCCGCTGCGCGCGTGGATGCCGACCGCGCCGCAGGCAAGCCGCTGCCCCCGCTCGCGGGCGTGCCGCTGGTCATCAAGGACAACATGAACCTCGTGGGCACGCGTACCACCTGCGCTTCCCGCATGCTCGGGGACTACCAGAGCGTCTACACCGCCACCTGCGTCCAGCGCATGCTCGACGCCGGCTGCCTGCCCATGGGCAAGGCCAACATGGACGAGTTTGCCTTTGGCAGCTCCACCGAGAGCTCGGCGTTCCACCGCACCAACAACCCCTGGGATACCGAGCGCGTGCCCGGCGGCTCCTCGGGCGGCTCCGCTGCCGCCGTCGCCGCGGGCGAGGTCGCGCTCTCGCTGGGCTCGGACACCGGCGGCTCCATTCGCCAGCCGGCGTCGCTGTGCGGCGTGGTGGGCTTTAAGCCCACGTATGGCGCCGTGAGCCGTTACGGCGTGGTTGCCTTTGGCTCGTCGCTCGACCAGGTGGGGCCCTTCGGCCGCACGGTCGAGGACGTCGCGCTGGCCATGAACGCGCTTACCGGCGCGGGCCACGATCCGTACGACTGCACCAGCCAGGATTGCGCCGTCGACTTTACCGAGCATCTCAACGACAGCATCGAGGGCAAGCGCGTGGGCACCATCCCCGCGTTTATGGAGGCCGAGGGCCTGACGCCCGAGGTCAAGGCCGCTGTTCAGCGCGCCGCCCAGGAGCTGCAGAACCAGGGTGCCGAGCTGGTCGAGGTCGACCTGCCGCACCTGGACGCCGCCATCGCCGCCTACTATGTCATCGGCCCGGCCGAGGCGTTCTCCAACCTGGCCCGCTTCGACAGCATTCGCTACGGCTATCAGGAGGAGGGCTGCGCCAACCTGTCCGACCAGAGCTCGCTTTCGCGCGCCCACGGCTTTGGCGCCGAGGCCAAGCGCCGTCAGATGCTCGGCGCCTACCTGCTGAGCTCGGGCGTGTACGACAAGTACTACTATGCCGCGCAAAAGGCCCGCACGCTCATCACGCAGGATTACGACGCCGCGTATGCCAAGGTGGACACCATCCTCATGCCCGCCTCGCCACGCACGGCCTTTAAGTTTGGCGAGATCAGCGACCCCACGCAGATGTACCTGTCCGACCTGTACACCATCTCGCTCAACATTTGCGGCAACGGCGGCATCTCGGTGCCGCTGGGCCTGGGCGAGGATACTCAGCTGCCCGTTTCTGCCCAGCTGGTGGGTCCGGCCTTTAAGGACCGTCAGCTGCTCACGTTTGCCCGCGCCCTGGAGCGCGGCTTTGCCGATGCCGCTACGGGTGCGCCCGCGCTTTCCGTTGCGCCCGATTTTGCCGGGAAGGGAGGCGAGCTGTAATGAAGGAGCTTTCCGAGGTCCTGCAGGATTGGGAGGCCGTGATCGGCCTGGAGATCCATACCGAGCTCACCGCACTCGATACCAAGATGTTCTGCAACTGCAAGCTCAGCCACGATGACGAGCCCAACGCCAACGTGTGCCCGGTGTGCCTGGGCCTGCCCGGCGCCCTGCCGGTGCCCAACAAGCGCGCCATCGAGAGCATCGTCAAGGCCGGTCTCGCTACCAACTGCGAGATTCAGCGCCACTCGATGTTCTATCGCAAGCACTACTTCTATCCCGATATGGCCAAGAACTTCCAGACCACGCAGGGTCCGGTCGCCTTTGCCATGTACGGCCATCTGGACCTGGACGTGACCGGTCGCGGTGCCGCCGAGCGCCCCGACTGCGCGTTTGGCGAAGCCGAGGCCCAGAGCCTGGCAAGCGCCTCGGCCAACGCCGAGGGCCTGTCCACGTCTATGACGTCGACCATGCGCGAAGGCAATCAGCGCGCCGGTCACCTGGCCAGCTACGACGCGTCCAACCTGCAGATGCCTGAGCGCCGCGAGGACGGTTCCTACACGGTGCCCATCCGCATCCTGCGCATCCACATGGAGGAGGACGCCGCCAAGATGGTCCACGTGGGCGGTGCCGAGGGCCGCATTACCGCCGCCGCCGAGTCGCTCGTCGACTACAACCGCTGCGGCACGCCTTTGATTGAGCTCGTGACTGAGCCCGATCTGCGCACGCCCGAGGAAGCGCGCCTGTTTATGGAGAAGCTCCGTCGCATCTTTGTGACGCTGGGCATTTCCGATTGCTCCATGGAGAAGGGTTCCATGCGCTGCGACGGCAACGTGTCGCTGCGCCGCCGCGGCGAGACCAAGCTGGGCACCAAGACCGAGCTCAAGAACCTCAACTCGTTTAAGAGCCTGCATGACGGCCTCGCCTACGAGATTTGCCGCCAGGCCGAGGTGCTCGAGGAGGGCGGCATCATCTATCAGGAGACTCGTCACTGGGAGCCCAGCCGCAAGCGCACCGTGGTCATGCGTGTGAAGGAGACGGCCGACGACTATCGTCTGTTCCCCGACCCCGACCTGGCGCCGTTCGATTTGGACGACGAGTTTATCGACCGTTGCCGTGGCGAGATCCCCGAGCTGCCCGATGCCAAGCGCGCCCGTTTTGAGGCCGACTTTGGCATTAAGGCGGCCGATGCCGAGCAGATCGCCGGCGACCCGGAGTTTGCCGACTTCTTTGAGGCCGCTGCTGCCGGTATGGCCGGCAAGGAGACCCAGACGGTCGCGAACCTACTGGTCAACGAGATGATCGCCTACCTTAAGGGCGCGGGTGTGTCGCTCGCCGAGTCCGGCATTGCGCCGGCTCAGGTAGCAGCGCTGGCTAAGCTGCTGGCGACCGATGCCATCAGCTCCAACCAGGCGCACGAGGTCTTTGAGGCCATGGCCCAGACCGGCGACGACCCCAACAAGATCGTCGACGAGCGCGGTATGCGTCAGGTGAGCGATGCCGGCGCGCTGCAGCCGATTGTGGACGAGGTGCTGGCAAACTGTGCCGATCAGGCGCAGCAGTATCGTGACGGCAACCAGAAGGTTATCGGCTTTTTGGTGGGCCAGTGTATGAAGGCGAGCCGCGGCAAGGGCAACCCGAAGCTCTTCAACGAGTTGCTGAGAACGTCGCTCTCGTAGCTGCGAGGCCGGGGAAGCCCCGAGTCGCCGGGGTGTTTCCTCCAAATTTCAAACAGTCCTATGCAAGACGAAGGCCACATTTAGTGGCCTTCTTTGCATGCGGAACTCATTTGGAGGAAACACCCCGGCGACTCGGGGCTTCCACGACCAGACGACTCGGCCGTTCGGGTCAGGTAGGCTGAATTGAATAGAGTGAATGGGCGTGCCGTCGGCACGCCCATTGTTTTGAAGGGAACTCATTGAGAGGCAAGGCCCTGCGCCCGGCCCCTCGGTTTCGTGACGACTCGGCCGTTCGGGTCAGGCGGGCTGAATGGAATAGAGTGAATGAGGGCGCCGATGGCGCCCTCATTCTTTATATATGTTGGGAACGCCAAGCGGTGGGGGTGGTGCCGGTGTGTTGCTTGAAGGCTTGGGCGAAGGCGGCCTGTTGGGGATAATCGAGCCGCTCTGCTACCTGCGCTATCGTAAGCGAGCTGTCGGCCAAAAGGTCCTGGGCCCGCTCCATGCGGCGCCTTCTTATATAGGCGCCCAGGGGCTCGCCGGTTTGGGCTTTAAAGGTAGCGCACAGCTTGGAGCGGCTTAAGAAGAGCCGCTCTGCCACCTCGTTGATGCTCACATGTCTGCCCTTGTCGAGCGAGCGCTCTACAAGGCTCGCTGCTTCCTCGGCAATGGTCACGCTGGCGCGCGTGTCTATCGCTCGCTGCGCCTGCCTGTGGGCTGCGCGTGAGCATGCGAGCTCGGCGACCATGGCCTCCACAATGCCCTGCATATAGACATGTCCGCCTACGGCGTGGGCGCGGTCCTCGTTAATTTTGCGCAGCGTGTGGCAGATGGCAGATACTGCCTCCTCGTGCCACGACTCGGCAAACGCCTCAAAGACTCCCGCGAACTCGGCGGGATAGCGATGCTCCAACTCGTCAAAATAACCGGGCAAAAAGAGGACCGAGCGCGAGTGGTAGAGCTGCCCTGCGAACAGCGGGCTTAGCTCCTCGCCGCAGCTGTCTTGGACAAAGCTGCAGACCGCGCTGTTCGGCCACGGCCCATGCAGCGGCTTGAGATTCGCAGGCCTTATGCCGGCTTCGGGCATGCACATGAGCGTGGGCGCGCTGACCTCGCTCACGCACGCGTACGGTTCGGGTGTGTATTCGGCCAGGTACATATCGTGCATCGGGGTAATGAAATGCTCCATAACGATGCAGGCGGGGGAGAGAGGCATGATCCATGCGCGTCCGTGCGCCCGATCGTTTGCCACCTCGCCGGTAAAGACGGCGCCCTTGCCGGTAAGCTCCAGGCCAAACTGCTCAAACTGCGGTGCGTAGAGCTCGGTTATGTCGGTCGCTGCCCGCCGTATTTGCAAAAGCGTCCCTTTCCTTTGCAGAAACGTCCACGCCTGGCTCGATTGTGAGCCATGGCTAACACATCAATGATAAGTTCATTACGGTTAACTCTCAAGCCGTTGGAAAGGAATCTCATGGCAAAGGGGTCAAAAAGGGAAGGCGGCGGTATCGGCGAGCTGCTTGCATATGCCGGCGACCGCAAATTCCTAACGTATTTGGGCATGGCTCTCTCGGCGCTCTCGCAGCTGCTGAGCTTTGGCCCGTACGTGTGCATTTGGCTTGTCGCGCGCGATCTGATCGCCGTGGCACCTAACTGGAGCGAAGCCTGCGACATCGCGATGTATGGCTGGTGGGCCGTTGGTTTTGCCCTGGCAAGCATCGTAGCTTATTTCGTGGGGCTCATGTGCACGCATCTGTCCGCGTTTCGCTGTGCGTCCAATATCCGCAAGACTACGAGCGAGCACCTGCTTAAGCTGCCGCTTGGCTACTTTGACACGCACGCCACCGGTGAGCTGCGTCGTGTTGTAGACGGATGCGCCGCCTCCACCGAGACCCTGCTCGCACACATGCTGCCCGATATCGCAGGCGCCGCCGCCATGGTCGTGGGCTTGCTCGTGCTGCTTTTCGCCCTCGATTGGCGCTTGGGCGCGGCGTGCCTCATTTCGGTGGCCGTTTCGTTTTGCGCCATGGCCACCATGATGAGCGGCAAGGGCGCCGAGTTTATGAAGGCCTACATGGGCGCGCTGGTCAAGATGAACAAGACCGGCACCGAATACGTTCGCGGTATCCCCGTGGTCAAGGTGTTCCAGCAGACGGTCTACTCCTTTAAGGCGTTCCACGATGCAATCGCCGAATACGCCGACATGGCGCAAAACTATGCGGGTACATTCTGCCGAGGCCCGCAGGTGCTCAACCTTACCGCGCTCAATGGCCTCGTGGCATTTCTTTTGCCCGTGGCGTTGCTGTTGGCGCCGGGTGAGACGGACTTCGCGCATTTTATGACCAACTTCACGTTTTACGCGATCTTTTCGGCCGTGGTGCCGACGGCCATGACCAAGCTTATGTTTGTGGGCGAGGCGTCTCAGATGAGTGCCGATTCGCTGGCGCGTATCCGAAGCGTTATGGATTCCAAGCAGCTCTCCGTGCCTGCCCAGCCCAAGCATCCTGTTGGTAGCGATGTGCGCTTTGAGGACGTGAGCTTTACCTACGAGGGTGCCGAAGCGCCTGCCGTCGATCATGTGAGCTTTAGCGTTCCCGCAGGTAGCACCCTTGCGTTGGTTGGTCCCTCGGGCGGCGGTAAGTCAACCTGCGCAAGCCTGATCCCGCGTTTTTGGGATGTTTCCGCGGGTCGCGTGCTCGTAGGCGGCGTAGACGTTCGCGACATGGATCCCCACGAGCTTATGGACCAGGTTGCCTTCGTGTTTCAGACCAACCAGCTGTTCCGACAAACACTTGCCGATAACGTGCGCGCCTCCAAGCCTGGAGCCACTGACGACGAAGTGCGCGCGGCCCTCTCCGCGGCCCAGTGCGACGATATCGTGGCCAAGCTCCCGCAGGGCATCGACACCATGCTCGGCGCCGGCGGGGCGTACCTTTCGGGTGGCGAGGTCCAGCGCGTGGCACTCGCCCGCGCAATCCTTAAAGACGCGCCTATCGTGGTGCTCGATGAGGCCACAGCGTTTGCCGACCCCGAGAACGAGGCGCTCATCCAGCGCGCCTTTAGCAAGCTGGCGGCGGGTCGCACGGTCATTATGATCGCGCACCGACTCTCGACTGTAGTGGGCGCAGACCAAATCGTGGTGCTCAACCAGGGCAGCGTGCAGGAGGCCGGCACCCATGCCGAGCTGCTGTCCCAAAAGGGTCTATACGCCAAGATGTGGGCCGAATACGAACAGGCCGCGAGCTGGAAAATCACTGCAGCGACCGCGGATATCGCCGTCGCGAAGGGAGGCGAGGCCTAAATGTTCGCCTCATTCCAAAAGAAGTATTTCCTATCCGATAAAGGCGTCGCCGGCGTAGAACGCGGCATTTTCTGGACCACGCTCACCAATCTCATTACCATGGCCGGCATGGGCTTTTTATTCCTGGTCATGGCCGGCTTTGTCGAGCATCTCGCCAGTGGGGCCGATCTGCCGAGTGCACTGCCTATCGTGGGCGGTCTCCTGGTCTTTTTCGTGATGCTCTTTGCCTCTAACTGGCAGCAGTATTACTACACCTACTGCATCTTTTACGAGGAATGCGGCAAGCAGCGCATGGGGATTGCTGAGCGCTTGCGCAAACTGCCGTTGTCGTTTTTCGGCCGTCGTGATCTGGCCGATCTAACCGAAACCATCATGGGCGACGTTCAGACTATGGAGCATGCCTACAGTCATGTGCTGGGAGAGCTTTGGGGTGCCATCATCGCAAGTGCCATCGTGTTCGTGGCGTCGCTGTTCTTTTGCTGGCAGCTGGCGATTGCGGCGTTTTGGAGCGTGCCCGTGGCCTTTGCCGTGCTGTATCTGACACGCGGGCCCATGACCCCGGTGTTCGACCGCGTGCGCGCCGAGAAGGTCAAGGTCACCGAGGCGATCCAGGAGACGCTCGACTGCGTGCGCGAGATCCGCGCCACCAACCAGGAGGCCCATTATCTTGAGGGACTCAACGCCGTGATCGATGCCGAGGAGCGCGAGACCACCAAAGGCGAGCTCGCCAACGGGCTTTTGGTCAACTCCGCCTTTGCCATCCTGCGCCTGGGGATTGCCACCACGTTGGTCACGGGCGCTGCGATGGTCGCCTCCGGCCAGGTCGACTTTTTGGTGATGTTTGCCTTCCTGCTTATGGTGAGCCGTATCTATG
>ERZ894226.1147-NODE-1147-length-11534-cov-6.033278_pt1 | contig 11534 bp, 10 predicted proteins | sample MGYA00380294_ERZ894226 | MGnify/ENA primary metagenome ERZ894226 (study PRJEB32331, sample SAMN06328434) | human gut metagenome | biome: human gut microbiome; feature: stool | host: Homo sapiens | collected 2014-10-29 ... | reverse complement strand
CTAATAGTTTTTACCGCATAATAAGCATTATGTGGTTTTTTTATTTATATTAAATTTTTATTTCATTATATTTTTATCCACATCGTACAATCAAGCCCAGATTGGATAGTTGTTTCATTTCCTCCTCTCCACTTCCCATCGTATAAATTCTCGTTGTGTTGATACTTGAATGTCCCAATATATCTGCCAGATGTGCAATATCTTTTTCTGCTTTATAATATGTGTAAGCAAATAGATGTCTTAGATTATGCGGAAATACTTTTTCTCTTTCGACTCCTGCTGTCCCGCACAAATTTTTCATTTCATGGAGAATGTTACTTCGGTCCACAGGATTTCCTCTTCGTGTTATAAAAATCATTCCCGAAGTTATTTTTTCTTGTTTACAATAGTCTTTCAACAAGCGACAAAGCTTTGGCGGTAATAATATCGTTCTTGTTTTATTTTTCATAAATATAACTGCCCTGCCTCGCGTTACTGCTTTTACCGTAATATATTTTAATTCACTGACACGGATTCCGCTTCCGCATATTGTCTGAAGAATACAATACAAACGATATTTTCCTTCTTTTTGTGCCGCCCGCAATAATCTGTAATATTCTTCTTTTGTCAGTTCTCTTTCTTTTGCCCGAAAAGTTCTCTGCTGTATTTTCAATGATTTCACAATACATTCATACCAATGATTTACTTTAAAAAAATGATTGAGTGACGCTAACATAGAATTTACACTGGAAGGTGCATACTCTTCTATCAGACTTCTTTTATAAGAAAGTACGATTTCTTTTGTGATGCCTTCCTTTTTCCCCATTTCTTCTACATATTGAAAAAACTTTCGAACATCTCGCATATATTTTTCTATCGTTGCCTGACTTTTTTCCTCTTCTATAAGAACTTTTTCATAACATACAAGCATTTCCCGCTTTAAAATATACTTCATTTCCCTGTCCCCTTTTATTTATATTTTATGTAAAATTATTATAAACCTAATGAAATAATTTATGCGAAAAACACTTTTTTCTTCTAATTCTGCCACCCTTTATGTTATAATTGAACCGAAAAAATAATAAGTGAGGTAAAATACAATGGACAAAATCAAAATTGGTATTGTAGGTTATGGTAATATTGGCCGCGGTGTAGAGCAGGCTATTAAACGTAATGATGATATGGAATTAGCTGCTGTATTTACAAGAAGAGATCCTGCTACGGTATCTATCCAGACAGAAGGAGCTGCTGTAAAGCATTTTGATGATATGGTATCTATGAAGGGGGAAGTGGACGTAATGATTCTCTGTGGTGGTTCTGCTACAGATCTTCCAGTAATCGGACCGGAAGTTGCTGCTTCTTTTAACACAATTGACAGCTTTGACACACACGCAAAGATTCCTGAGTATTTTGCAAATGTAGACAAGGCTGCAAAAGAGGGAAATAACATCAGCATTATTTCTGTAGGCTGGGATCCGGGAATGTTCTCTTTAAACCGTCTTTATGCTGAATCTATTCTTGTACAGGGAAGTACTTATACTTTCTGGGGTAAAGGTGTAAGCCAGGGACATTCCGATGCTATCCGCCGTATTGATGGTGTTAAAAATGCAATCCAGTACACCGTTCCTATTGAGGATGCTGTAGAACAGGTTAGAAGCGGAAGTGAACCAGAACTTACCACAAGACAGAAACATTTAAGAGAGTGCTACGTTGTAGCTGAAGAAGGAGCTGACAAGGCAGCTATTGAAAATGCAATCAAGACAATGCCGAACTACTTCTCCGATTATGATACAACTGTAACATTTATCACAGAAGAAGAATTAAAGGCAAATCACAGCAAGATGCCTCACGGCGGATTCGTTATCCGTACTGGTGAGACAGGCTGTGAAGGTAACAAACATGTTATTGAATATTCCTTAAAACTTGATTCTAATCCAGAATTTACAGGAAGCGTTCTCGTTGCTTATGCCCGTGCTGCTCACAGGCTTTCTAAGAAGGGAGAATGTGGTGCAAGAAGCGTATTTGATATTGCTCCGGCAATGTTATCACAGATGAGTGCAGAAGAACTTCGAGCACATATGTTATAATTTAAATTCTGGATTGCCGCAGGCAAAGAGACGCTCTCATTCTCGAGTAAGCAGAAGACATCAGCTTCTGTCCCCAAATCTCCCCTGTTTAATTCACCTTCTCTAGCCACAGCATAGAAGCTATTGCCCCCAATAAGGCATATTTGTGGTCTCGGAGCAAGTGTTGGATGCGAGCGAATAGAGCGAACATTCAACACGCCGCGACTAAAATCACAAATATGCCTTATTGGGGCAATGGCTTCGTCTGTAGTTCGCTTAATGAATTAAATAGTAATTTAATACTGAGATTCTTCTTTGATAATTGCGGCAAATTCCTCCACGCTCATTGCGCCAAGTTCTGGGCTGTCATTCTCATCAATAAGATCTCTCTTACGAACAGAAACCGTTCCTGCGCTCTGCTCTTTTTCTCCGAGAATAAGCATATAAGGAACTTTCTGGAGCTGTGCCTGTCTGATTTTATAGCCAAGTTTCTCATCGCGGTCATCGACTTCTACACGAACGCCGCTTGCTTTGAGTGCTTCAGCAACCTGTTTTGCGTAATCTGCAAATTTGTCAGATACAGGAAGAACTTTTGCCTGTACCGGTGCTAACCATGTTGGGAACTTTCCTGCATAATGTTCAATTAAGATTCCGATAAATCGCTCAATAGAACCAAATACAACACGGTGAATCATGATTGGACGATGTTTTTCTCCGTCTGCTCCAATATATTCTGCCTCAAATCTCTGTGGAAGCTGGAAGTCAAGCTGGATTGTTCCGCACTGCCATGTTCTTCCGATAGAATCCTGTAAATGGAAGTCAAGTTTTGGACCATAGAATGCGCCGTCTCCCTCATTTACTTCGTAAGGAATATTCATAGCTTTGATTGCATTTTCCAATGCATTTGTTGCTACTTCCCACTCTTCTTCTGTTCCCATGCTATCATCTGGACGAGTGGATAATTCTACATGATAAGTAAATCCAAATTTCTTATATACTTCATCAATCAATTTTACGACTTTCTGGATTTCATTTTCAATCTGCGCCTCTGTCATAAAGATATGGGCATCGTCCTGTGTAAAGCATCTTACACGCATCAGTCCATGAAGCTGTCCGGACTTTTCGTGACGGTGCACAAGGCCAAGTTCCCCAAGACGAAGTGGAAGTTCTTTGTAAGAACGAGGCTCCATCTTATAAACAAGCATTCCACCTGGACAGTTCATTGGTTTTACAGCAAAATCCATGTCGTCAATTACTGTTGTGTACATATTTTCTCTGTAATGATCCCAGTGTCCTGATGTTTCCCAAAGCTGTCTGTTTAAAAGGATTGGTGTGGAGATTTCTTCGTATCCTTCTCTTGTATGCATCTTTCTCCAGTAATCAATCAGAGTATTTTTCAGAATCATTCCCTTTGGTAAGAAGAATGGGAATCCCGGACCTTCTTCCATGATGGTAAATAATCCAAGTTCTTTTCCAAGCTTTCTGTGATCTCTCTTCTTTGCCTCTTCGAGCATATTCAGATAATCTTTTAACTCAGCAGCTTTTGGGAAAGAAATTCCATAAATTCTTGTAAGCATTTTGTTCTTTTCATCGCCGCGCCAGTACGCACCTGCTGTAGAAAGGAGCTTAATTGCCTTGATTACACAAGTATTGGATACATGAGGGCCTGCACAGAATTCTTCGTAGTCACCCTGTTTATAAAATGTGATTGTCTCTCCTTCTGGAAGTTCCTCAATCATTTCTACTTTGTAATCTTCCTGTCTTTCTTTCATGTAATCTAAGGCTTTTTCTTTTGTAACCTCAAATACTTCTAATGGCAGAGACTGCTTTACAATCTTCTTCATTTCTTTTTCGATTGCTGCAAGATTTTCCTCTGTAAATGGGAAAGAGAAATCAAAATCATAGTAAAATCCATTATCGATTGCTGGTCCAATCGCACATTTCGTATCTGGATATAATCTCTTTACTGCCTGTGCCAATACATGGGCGCTTGTGTGCCAAAACGCTTCTTTTACTTCTTTTTCTTCAAAATTACCTTCGATTACCTGTCCATTTTTTTCGAGAACTTTCATTTCTTTTTACCTCCAAAATAAGAATGAATCTGATTTGGGAACGTTAATAGTAATGAATATAGACCGCTGCAGCTTACAACTAAAACATATTTGATTAAAAAGTCTACATGTCTTACTTTTAATTTATATCAAAAAAGCACCCACAGATTACAGCATAGCTATAATCTAAGGGTGCATTAAATACACGGTTCCACCTTATAGTTTCACTTCAGATTCTCTAAATTAAATCCTATCCCTTAACGCGGGCATACGGCAACACTTGTGAAATATCTTAACATTCATCAGGATGCTTCTCTTGAAACATCTTCATATAATCTGTATAGTTCTTTTAAAATATTTCTTTTTCGCATCGCAGCTCAGGAATGGTTTTCATATACTTCCTCATAAATAACTCTCAGCAACTGTTACTCTCTCTGTATGATTTCGATTATATTACTCGTTTCCCTCATCGCTTTTCCTTGTTTCGAGTGTATGGTAGCACTATTAAAAATATTTGTCAATCATTTATTTTACTTTTTCTGGTCAAAAAACTCTTTATATTCTCTCTTACATTTTCTTTTACATTCGCAAAATATTGTGAACGCACAATCTTTCTTTCCGGATAGAAAACTTCTCCCCATGGATAAGATTCTGTAGCCCCATTTGTTTTTTGTCCATTTATGATAGCATCAGTTAGCAACATGGCTGCTGTCATTGCGGAAGTCATTCCCCAGCCATTAAACCCTGTAGCAACATACATGTTCGGGGTCTTATCTGAATATGGTCCGATATACGGAATTCCATCCAAACTCACACAATCTTCTACTTCCCAATGCTCCCGCTCTATTGCCTCTGGATAATACGATAAAATCTTCTCTCTGAATTCATTCCAATCACGTTCTTCCTGCCCTACTCTGTGGGTAGCTCCTCCTACAAAAATCATATCTTTATATCCTCGCAATGCCAGTCCGTTATCAGACGCATCTGCATACATTCCATGAAGCTCCGGCACATGATCAAGGGCCATGATATAGGAACGATTCTGATATAGCTTATTATTATATCCTCCTGCTTTCTTATAAAATGGAAAATGTGTTGTACAAATGATATTTTTCGGAATTGTTATATAGAGTCCGCTCCATGTTGTTCCATTTATCCAATCATCTACAGGCATTTCTTCAAAAATAGTTACCTTATCTGACTTTTCAATATCTTTTACCAGACCATATAAAAACTTTACAGGATTCATCTGCGCCTGATTCGGAAAACGTACTGCTCCCGCCGTATCAAATGGAAGCTCCGGTGTCTCACAAAATTCTGCTTTCATACCAAGAAGACTGGCTGCACGCACTTCCCTCTCAATGCATTCTTTGTCTGTTCTTGAATAAATATAGGAACTTCTCTCCTCAAAATCACAATCTATAGATGCTGCCAATTCCCGATACTTATGCAATGCGAGTTCGTTCGCTTCAAAGTACATGCGGGCCTTCTCTTCCCCCAAAGTTTCCAGCAATCTGCTGTATATAAGGCCATGCTGCGACGTAACCTGTGCCATCGCATGTCTCACAGTTCCACTGCCTATCCTGCTTCCCTCAAGAAGCAGACATTCCACTCCCGCCTCCTTTAAGAAATACGCACATAGAAGACCACATAATCCTCCTCCGACAATCGTGACATCTACTTTTTTGATACGAGTCAGCTTTTCATATTGAGGCATCTGTATTCTACCACCATCACTCCATATAGAATCTGACATTTTTCATCCTCCTGTTAATTTACTTCTCTACATCTTATTCTCTCTTAAAATCTTCTCTAATATTTTTATTATACACTAAAAAAGAAAAAGAATATTATTAATTTTTCTTAAACATTCTTTTTCTTTTCTCTATATCATTTTTCAAAATGACCTTATATTTTTTTAATTTATAAAAATATTATCAAAATATTTTTATGGATATATTTCTTTATAACTGAGATGTTTTTTCTTCCCCATAAATTATAAAAAAATTTCTGATTTCAATGTAGCCAAAGACAGAAAATCGAAGCAGCATCTCACCCAATCTACGACTTCAGAGCTGTGAGAAAACAACCTCCGTTAGAAAGGTCCCTCATTAAAATTATTGATTTTGCGACTTTTGTGTTTTTTACAACGGAGTCAAAATCAATAACTTTTAATGAGGGGCTTTTCATAGAAGACTTCCTCTCGCTGCGACTACAGCCACAGAGATGTTGCTTCGATTTTCGTCTGTTTGTCTAACTAACCCAGAAATTTTTCTTCCAATTCATGTAACCTTTTTGCTGCTTCTGGATTCTGTTTTTCGAGTCTTCTTTCTAAATGTTTGCGGCTTTCTACTAACTTCTGCCAGATTTCTGGATTTTCCTGTTTTAATTCCATTTCGAGATGCTGGCGGCGTTTTTCAATCATTTGGAAGATAAGCTGTTTGTTCTTGTCTTCTTCAAGATTTGCTGAGAGTTCATCTAAATGAAGCTCCATCCTCCGAAGTACCTCATCCTCATCAATAACTCCGAGATTATGCCATGCCCTCATCTGTCTTGCGAGACCACTTTCTGAGATTGCTTCGAGTTCTGGCCAGTGATGTAAATGGGAAATGACCTGATGAACCCGTTTTTCAATCTCATTTACAGTATCCTCACCAAATGCCCATGCAAATTCTTCGAGTGTATTTTCTTCCTCAGCTGGGAGAGTATGCAGCCACAATGTCTTTTTAATTTTTTCTATATTTTTTGTGTTATGTTTATGTGACGACAATGCTTTTTCTGCATTTTCCTGTAACTCTTTTAAGTTTTCCTGCAAATCTGCCGGAACTCCTTCTAATGGAAATGGCTTTTGTAATCCAGAATCTAAAAGAGCCGCCGTAATTGTTCGTCTGACACAGCCTTCTTCAATCAAAGATCCCATTCCCAAATTGCGAAGCTGTGTGTTAAGTCCCTGCATATGTTCTGTGATATAGAAAGCAATTCCTTTTTTCTCCAGATTATTCTTCAGCATAAGAAGCGTATCTGCCGCTGTAATATCAATATTCGTGATTGTTCCCGCATCCACAATTACCGTTTTCGTATCCTCTTTTAAATGATTTTCAATATCTTCCTGAAACAGCTTGCTATTTGCAAAGAACAGGCTTGCATTAAAGCGGTAAATCACTGTATTTTCAATCGGATGTGCATAGTGATTTTTATTCAAATCATAAAATCCATCTCTTCCAGGTATCCCTCCAAGAAATGCCCTTGGTGGATTTGTCTCACGGATAACAACTGCAACAAAGGAAAGAATTATTCCAATAATTACACCGTAAATAGTTCCCAGGAATAATACCGCCATACAAGCAGCCACAAATATATAAAATTCTTTGCGGCTTACCTTAAATAATCGCACTGCCAAATGCCATTCCACAACATTCATCAGCGCCGAAATGACTATAGCTGTCAGTACCGGAACAGGCAAATATCCGATAAAGCCCGCGGCAAAAAGCAGAACTGCCACCATTGTAACTGCTGCTGTAATCGAAACTGCCTGCGTCTTTCCGTCAAATTGCTCATTCATCGAAGTTCTGGAAATACTTCCATTTACCGGGCAGCTGCCTGTAAACGCAGAGATAATATTTCCTGCTGCACAGGCCAAAATTTCTTTATTATCATCAATTTTGTAACCATTTTTTGCTGCAAAATTATTCTCAGAAAGCAAAGTTTCGGCCATAACAACAACTGCAATCATCAGGCCTCTGCCTGCCGCGTGGCTTAAATCCACATGGAAAATGTCTGGTAAAATAAACTTAGGAAGTCCTGGCTCAACTTTTGCTAGCAAAGTAACTCCGTACCTGTCTACATGGAATACCATTGTTGCAATCATTCCTAATGCCATAATCACAACCGCCATCGGAAACTTAGGCATAACCTTTTTAGAAATAATAAGAATTGCCAATGCGCCAACACCTAATGCTACTGACACCCAGTTAATATGCTGTGCTGTCTCATATAAGTGCTTTAATAATTCTGGGAGTTCACCCGAACCAGACTTGCCACCCATGATTTTAGGAATCTGCATCAAAATAATCGTCAACGCAATCCCACTGATAAATCCGCCCATAACCGGAGTCGAAATAAATGTAACAAGCTTGCCTGCTTTCAAAAAATAAAATAAAAGCAGCCACAAACCAACAAATAATGCGATAACTGGGATATACCGCAGAGCATCTGCACTGCCGCTCTCAATTCCAAGACTCGCCAGTGCTGCTCCCGCAATGGCCGCCGGTGCCGCATCTACTCCAAAAATAAATTGCGGTGATGTGGAAAAAAGTGCAAAAAATAAAATGGGAAGCACAGAACCATACAGTCCAAAAACTGCTGGCAATCCTGATACTTCCGCATATCCCATAGAGATAGGAATAGAAACCGCCGCTATCATAATACCTGCTGCGATATCTTTTCCCAGATATTCTTTTTTATAATTTTTCAATGTAGGAAATAAAGAACTCTTCATATATAGTATGCCTTCCTTTCTGCAAAACTCACCATATAATATAGAAGATTCTTGGGAGGTTGTAAAGGGGGATGGGCGAAAACCAGAGCTGTGATAGAAAACCGTCACTGAACACTGGGGACTGCTATAGGAGGGTAATTTAGTTTATTTTACAAATTTTCCGAACACATTTCTTACCAGCGGACCTGCAAAGAAAATCTGCCAGCAAAGTGCCATTGGAAAATTAATTACTGTTGTCTGTAACCACTGTGCGATAATCTCACTTCCTGGATGTTTGAATAATGCAGTTGCGATAAAGCTCATGACCGGACACATCAGGCAGACAATCATAGAACAGATTGCAAGTGTAATGAATATTGGTTTATCTGTTGGGGATACAATACGGAATGCAAGGAATTTTGATAATTTTTCAACTACGAAAAATTCTAAAATAGCTGCAATCGGCCACATAATTGGCATCTCGTGAAATGCGAGTAAGAAAATCTGGTTGCTCATACCACCTTTATCGATTGCGATATTGTAGCAAACCATTGCGTAGACCATGACAAAAGCCATAATAATTGTAAAAATAACGTTCTGTAACTTTGTTTTTGGCATAATCAGCTGCCTCCTTTTTCATTCTGTTTATCAAAATCTTAAATAGCTGTTTTTCTTAAAATAATCTTTCTCATTCAAAATAAATACTTTAAATTGAGGCGTGCAGATTGCTGGAATGATTTTTCAAACACGTTCTAAAACATAACGGATAAAAAACCGTCCACAAAAGCAAATGCAAAAGGAATCTTATAAGTACATTTTCTACATAAGAAAAACCAGACAGCCAGTCACGCCGGCTGCCTGGTTGCTTTCCATGATATTATACTGTAAGAATCTCTTTAGATTTCTTATCAATCATTCCATCGATAGTCTTAATATATTTATCTGTAGCTTTCTGTACTTTATCCTGCTGATCCTTTAATTCATCCTCTGTAATCTCGCTATTCTTATTCGCTTTCTTCAGGGAATCGTTCGCATCTCTTCTGATGTTACGGATAGCAACCTTCGCTGCCTCTCCTTTCTTCTTAACATCTTTCACGAGTTCCTTTCTGCGTTCCTCTGTCAGCTCAGGGAATACAAGACGGATAACCTTACCATCATTAGTAGGATTAATTCCGATATCGGACTGCATAATTTCTTTCTCAATTGCCTTTAAAAGGGATGTCTCCCAAGGCTGAATTGTGATAATTCTTGGTTCTGGAACAGAAATATTACCAACCTGCTGTAATGGAGTAGGTGTTCCATAATAATCTACCTTAATCTTATCTAATACATGTGGGTTTGCTCTTCCCGCACGAATAGAATTGTACTCTCTCTCAAGACTCTCAATAGACTTCTGCATCTTGTCTTCAAACTTCTTTATCATAATATATGTCCTCCTGCATTATATTCATGCTCTGTAACTGTGTGATACTAATTTACAATAACCCTACTTAATTGTCAAGCTTTTTCCAATATCTGTATGAATTATTTGCAAAATAAATTTCTGGCTTCTTATACGGTAACGTAAGTTCCGTTAAAGTTGCCGCTCATCGTGTTTACAATACTATTCTCTTCTTCTAAACCAAAGATTACTAATGGCATCTTATTCTCAAGACACATAATTGTTGCAGTAAGATCAATAACACCTAACTTCTTGGAAAGAACTTCATCAAGAGAAATCTCATCATACTTTACTGCATCTGGATTAACCTTAGGATCACTGTCATAAACACCATCAATTGCCTTTGCTAAAAGAATGGCATCTGCCTCGATTTCAATCGCACGAAGAGCTGTTGCTGTATCTGTAGAGAAATATGGATGTCCTGTTCCTCCTGCAAAGAAAGTCACAACACCTTCTTCAAGATTCTTTACTGCATCATCTTTAGAGAAAAGCTCTGTAAATGCACCACAAGTAAATGGTGTATATATCTTTGTTTTCATTCCAACATGGCGGAACATATCAGAAACGTAGATACAGTTCATTACAGTTGCAAGCATACCAATCTGGTCAGCCTTCGTTCTTTCCATATTCTCGCTGGTTCTTCCTCTCCAGAAGTTACCACCGCCGATAACGATCGCAACCTGCATTCCATCATCAACAATCTTCTTTACCTGCTCTGCTACCTTTAATACAGTTGCTTCATCAAATCCTGTCTTTTTTTCTCCTGCTAATGCTTCTCCGCTTAACTTTAATAAAACACGGTTTAAACTTTTTAAATCTTTCATGTAAACCTCCAAATGTTTTTATCCCATGATAATCTTTCGGGTGCGAAAATCATAGCGAATTTCGGTCTTCTTAAACTTCTCATCTACATCAATAAATTTAAGCATAGTATCATCGTGTGCTAATACTGGATAATTCATCCCGGACAACACCGAAAAAAAGACATCTATAATCATATATCCATTTTTCCTCGAAACATTCGACAATAATACCTTCATTCTTCACACCCCTGATTCTCTGTCCTTCTGCAAGAAGGCAAAGTAATACTTAATATCATTATAGCTGATTTTATCTCTAATGTAAAGAAGTTCTGATTTGCGCAGCAAAGGAGACGCCTTCGAAGAAAGCTTATTCCCTATATTTGTGACTTTAGTCGCGGCGTGTTGAATACTCGCTCTACTCGCTCGTATCCAACACTTGCTCCGAGGCCACAAATATAGGGAATAAGCTTTCTTCGAAGGCTGTGCATTGGCAGTTGGAGGAAAGTCAGAATTCATCTTAGAGGATTTGAGGATTCTCCAGAATATTATGAATTTGTAAAAAATCAACTTCTCTATAACATGGTATAAAAAGATATTACTCTGATTCACTTTCTCAAAATTTTTCACTGATTTGTTGATGCAGGAGTAAACATAAACATCCACTATAAAAACTTTGAAAAATCGAATTTAAATATTATCTTTTTAATATACTGTTAT
>ERZ894226.1130-NODE-1130-length-11688-cov-5.267257_pt1 | contig 11688 bp, 8 predicted proteins | sample MGYA00380294_ERZ894226 | MGnify/ENA primary metagenome ERZ894226 (study PRJEB32331, sample SAMN06328434) | human gut metagenome | biome: human gut microbiome; feature: stool | host: Homo sapiens | collected 2014-10-29 ... | reverse complement strand
CCACGGGCAGGACGGCAAGAGCGGGGCGGGCGTCCTCCTCTTGCGTCATAAGCCCGTTGACGACCTCGTGGATCACGCCGTCGCCGCCAAGCGCGATAACGGTGCGATAGCCCGTTGCCTGGGCGGCTAGCTCCTTGGCGTGCCCCATGCGCTCGGTCAGCACCAGGTCAAACTGGGATGCGCGTGCAGTCATGTCCAAAAAGCGCTGCAGGCGCTCGGCAACTTCATGCGCCGCACCCGACTGGGCGGCTGGGTTGGCGATGATGAGCGTGCGACCAAAATCAGTTGCGTGCATGGGGTGACTCCCGGCGTATGACGTGACGGTGCGGTCGCGCTCAGGTCGAATTGCCCCCGATTGTGGCTGCACGGCGAATATTTACGTCTACTCTATCAGGTCGTTGTGGCGCTCGATAGCATCCGCTACCGTACCGCCCTCATCCACAATAAGCGAACGGCGCTTGGGTGAGATGATGCGCTGGGCGGGGTACACGCCACGGTGTCCGCCGGTTAGGTAGCTGATAAAGGCCACGATGACAAAGAACCCGGCGGCCGTGCCGTGGAACAGGTCGATGGCCATCATGCAGGTGGTGATGGGCACGTTGAGGCCGGCGCAGAACACGCCGAGCATGCCTAGCGCCGCCAGAAAGCTGGGGTCGATTCCGACGAGGCAACCGATCCAGCCGCCGAGTGCCGCACCGATGCCAAACAGGGGCGTGACCTCGCCGCCTTGGAAGCCGGCGCCCAGGGTGAGGGCCGTAACCACGAGCTTGATGGCTGCGTCCGCCAGGGTGGTGTTGCCGGCGAACCCGGCGCCTGAGAGCCAGGTGGCAAGGCCGGCATACTTCCAGGCGTCGAGCATCGCGTAGGCCGCGAGCACCACGAGCGCACCCACGAGCGCGCGAACGAGGTAATTGGTGATAATGCGACCGTACAGGCTCTTGACGGTTCGAACCGACCAGGCAAAGAGGCGTGCCGTCAGACCGAAGATAATGGCGCTGATAACAACGATGGCAACCGTCCGCGGCGTCATGCCGGGAACGCTGGCGATGACATTCGCTTCGTACTCGGTACCCAGGGCGAGTGATGTAAAGTAGCCGGTAAATGAGGCGACCAGGCAGTAGATGCCCGCCGTGTAGTCGATCTTGCCGATAAAGCACATCTCCATGCCAAAGAAAGCTCCGGCAAGGGGCGAGCCGAATACGGCGCCAAAGGCCGACGAGATGCCGGCGAGCATGAGGTCGTGGTGGTCATGCTTTTTGAGGTGGGCGAGGCTCGAGATGTTGCTGGCGATGGTGCCGCCAATCTGCACCGCGGCTCCCTCGCGACCGGCCGATCCGCCCGTTAGGTGCGTGAGCGTGGAGCAGACGAAGGTGAGGACGGCCATGCGCATGTGGATGAGGCGTGTGCCCAGAGCGGAGTCGATGACCAGGTTGTTGCCACGCTTGGCGGCAAGGCCGTGGTTTTTGTACACCCATGCGGTGGCAACGCCCACAACGGGAAGTAAGGCGTAGACCCACGCATGGTGCTCGCGATAGTCGGTCGCGATATTCAACGAGGCCAAAAACGCCCAAGCGGCAACACCCATGGCGAGTGAGACGATGACGACGAGTACGAGCAACTTGGCGCTCGCGAGTAGGTTGCGGGCGTTGCGGCGCGTGTCGGCAGCCAAGAGATGCTCGGAGCGGGTGAGCTGATGCCTGCCTGCCGTGATGACGTCGTTAAGGGAGAAAAAGCCGCCGTCGTCGAGCGGCTGGGAATGATTCTGCGCCTCGTTTGCGCTTTCGGGTTTGTCGTTATGAGCCATACGTTCCTCTTTTAGGTTGCAACGCAAGCATTATAAAACGCGGTAAACGCGACGAGCCGGTGGGCTGGTTTCCATTCTGTTTCGCGGCCTGCAACCGACAGGTGTATTTGCGGGTACAGGCCAAGTCGCGGTAGTGCGGCGGGGGATTATACTGAGATAAGCATAAAGAATCGGCGCCCCTGTTGTGCGCCGTGGCATTAAGAGGTGCATATGGCAGAGAGACTCATTCCGCTGGAGGACGCGCAGTCGATTGTCCTGTCGCACGTTGCTCCGACCGATCTCGTCGAGAGTCCCGTGTGGCAGGCCACCGGTCTTCCCTTGGCCGAGGACGCGGTGGCCGATATCGACATCTCGCCGTTTGCCAACAGCGCTATGGACGGATATGCCGTGCGCTCGGCGGACTTGGCGCAGGCATCTGGCGAGGCACCGGTGACGCTCGATGTTATCGGACATGAGGCCGCGGGCCATGTGTTTGAGGGCACAATCGGAGTGGGCGAGACGGTCCGCATCATGACAGGTGCGCCGGCGCCCGAAGGTGCCGACGCCGTAGTGAAATACGAGATCGTCGACGTGCTCGATGGCGACGGCAACGAGGGCTCGCACGTTCGTTTCTCGGCGCCTACCAAGGTAGGGGAGAACGTTCGCTCTGCCGCCGAGGAGGCCCATGCTGGCGATGTTGTGATGCACGCCGGCGAGGTCGTGGCTCCGGCGGGCGCGGGTCTGCTGGCAAGCGCCGGATACGCTCGCGTGAAGGTGCACGCCGCCCCGCGTGTGGGCATCATCTCGCTGGGCACGGAGCTGGTCGCACCGAGTAACGTGCCGGCGCGTGGGCAGATTCGTGATTCCAACTCGTCGGCGTTGATGGCCGAGGCGCTCGATGCCGGCGCCGAGCCCGTGTTCTACGGCATTGCGCCCGACGATGAGCAGGCGATTGACGAGCTGGTTCATCGTGCCGTGCAGGAGTGCGACTTTGTCATTACGAGCGGCGGCGCCTCTTCGGGCGATTACGATTTCGTGACGGCGCTCGTCCGGCGCGAGGGCGAGGTGCTGTTTGACCGCATCTCGATGCGTCCGGGCAAGGCCATAACGTTTGGTCTGCTTGGGGACAAGCCATATTTGGGGCTTTCGGGCAATCCCGCGGCGGCGTATGTGGGCTTTGAGATGCTCGCCCGCCCGGCTATTCGCAAGATGCGCGGCTTTGCCGAGGGCGTGCGTCCCGTGCAGCAGGCGACGCTCACACACGGCGTGAAGAAGCGCCAGGACCGACGCTTCTTCGATCGCGCCACGGTTTTGCGCGACCCCGAGACCGGTGAGTTGTTGGTGACCGAGGCTAAGACGCAGAACTCGGCGCTGCTCGGCACGATGCAGCGGGCCAACTGCCTGCTGCGTATTGACGAAGGGCCGTGCGAGCTCAAGGCGGGGGATGTCGTGGACGTTGTGCGCGTCGACCTGCCCGAGGGAACGGTGCTATAGGAGGAACGCTATGGAGTTGAAGATATCGATCGTGACGTGCTCGGATACGCGCGACCTTGTCCAGGACGAGGCGGGCGCTGCCCTCGAGGAGCTCATCGTGGCGCAGGGCTGGACGGTCGCCTCGCATGTGGTCGTGCGCGACGACGTTAGCGAGATTGGTGATGCCATTGTGGAAGCTGCCGATGCGCGCCACGCCAATGTCGTGCTCACCTGCGGCGGCACGGGTCTTTCGATGCGCGACGTGACACCCGAGGCGACGCGTGCCGTCTGTGACCGTGATGTGCCGGGTGTCGCCGAGGCAATCCGTGCCTACTCGATGACCAAGACGCGCCGCGCCATGCTCTCGCGCGCCGTGTGCATGCAGCGTGGGTATACGCTTGTCATCAACTTTCCGGGATCCACGAAAGCGGCCCGCGAAAGCTGGGAGGCCGTGAGCGATCAGCTGGAGCATGCGGCCCAAATGACGGCGGTCGGCGGACATACCAACTAAGCGGTTTACCTGCGGCGGGGCGACCAGAACGGCTGCTCCGCTTTTGTTTTCCGCCGAAGCGACGCCAAGGTGCACGGCAACTCGAAACTATATTCTCTGGCGAGAATAATTTCTCACTATCATTATTCTCGTAGAAGTATAATCTGATTGCAGATTAAAGCCCGCGGTGGGGTACCCGGGCACAAGGTCCGAAAGGGTTGAATATGTTCGATATGGTTTCACGCCGCGGTTTTGTCTCGCTTTCTGCTGTCGCTGCCGCCGGCTTTGGCCTTGCTGGCTGCTCGGGCAACAAGACGTCCGAGCCCGCTGGTTCCGATGCCGGCTCCGCCAAGTCTTCCTCTAAGAAGAAGGCTGTCGAGCTGCAGGTCTTTGCCGCCAACTCGCTCGAGAAGGCTCTGCCCGAGGTTCAGGAGCTCTACACCGAGCAGACCGGTACCACGTTTGCCGACACGCAGTTTAAGGCGTCTGGCGACCTTGTCGAGCAAATGCGCGCCGGTGCTGCCGTCGACGTGCTTATCACGGCCTCCAAGGGCACCATGGACGACGCCGAGGCCGCTGAGCTCGTCGACACCGACATGCGTGAGGACATGTTCGTCAACGACCTCGTGATTATTCGCGCCGAGGGCTCCGACACCAAGGTCGAGGCCATCGCCGACGTCGCGAATCTGGACGGCAAGATCGCCATCGGCGACGCCAAGACCGTTCCCGCCGGCAAGTACGCCAACCAGGCCCTGGCCTCCGTGGGCCTCTACACCGGCACCGAGGGCGACGACGGCGAGTATGCTCCCGAGATCGCCGACAAGGTGGCTTTGGCCGACAAGGTCGGCACTGCTGCCGCCTACGTCTCTACGGGCGACTGCGTGGCTGGCTTTGTCTATAGCTCCGACATCTTCCGCTACGACGGTATCGAGGAGGCCTTCGTGTGTCCCGAGGACTCGCACAAGCCCATCGTGTATCCCGGCGCTGTCGCCGATAGTTCCGAACACGCCGACGAGGCCAAGGCGTTTATCGACTTTTGCCTGACCAACAAGAAGGCTCAGAAGATTTGGGCTAAGTACGGCTTTGAGCTTTCCGCGTAGTGCGGCTTGGCGCGATAATTCCATCGTTTTGTGTTTCACTCCGTCCTTGTATTCGCTTGGAGCTTTTCGTGCTTAATAGATTCCGCATCCTTGTCGCCTGTGCTTTAACCTTCACGCTTTGCTGGGTGCCGGGATTTGCGTTTGCTGGAGACGCTGAGGATGGAGCTCAGGTTGCTGCGACCGCCCATGGGCTTTCCTATGGGATCGAGGGTTTTGAGCGGTTGGCCAAGGGGACCGCTCGTGCCATGGAGGGCCAGCCTGAGGGCTACCGGTTTCCCGTTAACGAGGACGTGGACCTTGTAGTGGCGCCTGCTGCCGATCGCGTTGTGGTGTGGATATCGCCCAAGGCGGTCGAGAAGTTTGGTTTGGATCCGCAGGACAACGAGTGCGTATCGGGTCTCAAAGCCCTCGTCTGTGAACTCGACAGCGCAAACTGCATGGGAGGTGCGCAGCTGGGGGACGTGGATCTTCCCTGGTATGTTACGGCGGAAACAACGTTTGATGCCGGCGGGTATACCTATGGCTTTGACGAGCGCGGTGCGGATGGGGACCGCTATGTGGTGATTGCATCAGCCTCGGGTGATGCCAAGGGCGGCGCGCGTTGGCTTGATAGTGCTCAAATGGTTGAAGCATCGTCTGTCGTGTTGCGGGATGAGCAGGCCCCCTTGACCTCTCTGGCCTCCTTTTTGGGCGGCATCGACTACCGTCCGTTTTGGGTGTCTATCAAAACGAGCGGCCTTGCCCTCGTTATTGCCTTTGCACTGGGCCTGTTTGCCGCATGGAAGACCATGGGTACTACGAGCCGTATCAAGGGCCTGCTGGACTCGGTCTTTACCGTCCCCATGGTGCTGCCGCCTACGGTCTGCGGCTTTCTGCTGCTTATGCTATTTGGCCGCTCGACCGGGGTGGGCCAGTGGCTGATCGCGCACGGCGTCTCGATCGTCTTTACGTGGCCCGCGGCGGTGATATCTGCCGTGGTGGTGTCGTTTCCCCTGGTCTACCGTACGGCGCTCGGTGCCTTCGAGAGCCTCGACACGCAGATGCTCGACGCCGCGCGAACCCTGGGATGGCCCGAACGTCGCATCTTCACCAAGCTTATGATGCCGCTTGGTTGGCCCTCGATTGCCGCCGGCACGGTGCTCGCCTTCGCGCGTGCCATGGGCGAGTTTGGCTGCACCCTGTTCTTTGCGGGCAACTATGCCGGCATTACCCAGACCATCCCCATCGCCATCTACTTTGAGTGGATGGGCGGCAACACGTCGGTGGCTCTCTTTTGGGTTGTCGTCGTGATCGCCTTTAGCTTCTTGGTCATCCTGTTTATCAACATGTACACGGCGCACTCGCAAAAGTATCGCGAGCGGGGCCTTTCCCGCGCGGAGCGCAAGCAGGCCAAAGATTTCGCCGGACAGGGCGATTCGCTCGACCCAGTCGGCGGCGATGCGCTGCGCATCGATCGCGAGGCGTTGGCCGAGCTTATGCGCGATGACACGGTCGCAAAGGGAGGTCGATAGGCCATGTCGCTCGTTCTGGATATAAAAAAGCACTATCCCGGGTTTATGCTCGACATGCAGCTTGAGGCCGGCGAGGAGCGCGTGGCGTTGCTCGGTGCCTCGGGTTGCGGCAAGAGCTGCACACTTCGCTGCATTGCCGGTGTGGAGACGCCCGACGAGGGCAAGATCGTCGTTAACGGCGTGACCTTTTTTGACTCGGCGGCGGGCATCAACCTGTCGCCACAGGCGCGCAAATGCGCCCTGCTGTTCCAAAACTATCAGCTCTTTCCCAACATGACGGTGGCCGATAACGTATGCGCCGGTGTAAAGGATGCGGGCGACGCCGCCGCACGCAAAAAGCTCGCCGAGCGCTATCTGAGCATTTTCGGTCTAGCCGATTTTGCCGACCGCTACCCCGCGCGACTCTCGGGCGGGCAGCAGCAACGCGTGGCGCTTGCCCGTATGGTGGCGGCGCATCCGGGCATTTTTATGCTCGATGAGCCCATGAGCGCGCTCGATTCCTATCTTAAGAGCGCCCTCGAACAGAACATGCTCGACCTGTTCGATGTATGCAACCGCACCGTGCTTTACGTGAGCCACGACATTGACGAAGCGTGCCGCCTGTGCCAGCGCATCTGCGTGATGCACGACGGGCATGTTGAGGAGATCGGCTCCGTCGAGGACGTGGTCCGCCGTCCGCAGACGCTGGCGGCACTGCGCCTGACGGGCTGCAAGAACACAAGCCGGGCGCGCAAGATCGGCGACGAAGAAGTTGGGGCTCTCGACTGGGGCATGACCTTTAATGTGGGTCGCGAGGTTCCCGACGATGTTGCCTACTTGGGTATTCGTGCGAGCTACTTCCATGTGGACAACCGTGCCGAGCGGGGCCGCAACAGCTACGACCTGCACGTGGCGCGCGTGAGCGATTCGCGTTTTGAACGCCTGGTGCTGTTGGATGTGCCGCGCGTCGATGCGCCCACGCGTCTGCAGTGGAAGGTCAACAAAGTGGGCATGCCTGTTGACGAGCTGCCGCAAGCAGGCGAGACGCTTCGCATGCATTTTGATGCCAGCAGGATCCATTTGGTTTGTCGATAGCGCCGGGTAATGCCGTCGGGGCATATAAGCCTCGGCGGCTTTGTTTTTGCCGTTCGCCGAATGAGGAATGACAAACTCTTATCAATTAAGATAATTATTTATTAAGCGATGGCACACGACGCTGTCGTACGAATGTCAACGGTGTTCGCATGGTCGATGACCGTTGATATAGTTAACCTCAACTTGTAAAGGAGGGTGCGCACATGCCGCAGACGACATACATTCGCCGCGTTGCCGCGCGCGCCCTGTATATGGCTCGGAGTCGCATATGAGCAGGTATGTTCACGGCTCCGGGAGAGACGACGCACAACTAAATAATCGACCGCAAAGCAGGTTCCCTAAAATTCCGGGTTTGAGCACGGCCGGGCAATCGCCGTCCGTCGTGCATCGATACCGCTGTTATCCATTTTTGGTTCGAGAGGGGAACCGTCATGGCTGAAGAATTTGATTTCCATCCGATGTGGGAGAGCCTCGGCATGAATCTTGCCGACCACGACATGCTGCTGGGCGCCGTGGGCCAGATGTACGGCGATATGTTCCTGACGCAGAACAATCGCCCCAAGTCCACGTCCTACCTGGACTTTGTGGCCACCAACATCCATAGCGGCCGCATTAAGGAGATGCTCGACAAGAAGGAGGCTGGCGAGGCCACCAAGATCGTGGGTTCGTTCTGCGTGTACGTGCCCGAGGAGATCGTACTTGCCTGCGACGGTATCCCCGTGGGTCTGTGCTCTGGTGCCGATTGGGCAGCCGATAGGGTCGAGGAGCACCTGCCGCGCAACACCTGTCCGCTTATCAAGAGCTTTGCCGGCTTTAAGCTGGGCGAGGTCTGCCCCTACATTGAGTCGAGTGACCTGGTGGTAGGCGAGAACACCTGCGACGGTAAGAAGAAAGCCTACGAGTTCTTTGCCACGCAAAAGAACATGTACGTCATGGATATTCCCAACGTGCACGACGAGTCGACGCTCGTGACCTGGAAGGCCGAGGTCAAGAAGCTCGCCGCCAAGATCGAGGACGAGTGCGGCGTCAAGATTACGCCCGAGGGCCTGAAGGCTGCCATCCACGCCGTCAATGAGAAGCGTCGCGCCCTGCAGCGCCTCGCTGCCACGCGCGCTGCCGACCCGGCGCCCATCAGCGGTCTCGACAGCCTGCTGACCGTTCAGGCCGCCTTTATGGACGACACGCTGCGTCTGACCGGAGCCATTAACGATATGGCGGCTGAGTGCGAGCAGCGTGTCGAGGCCGGCGAGGGCGTGGCGCCCAAGGGGACCAAGCGCATCCTGTACACCGGTACGCCCATGGCCGTGCCCAACTGGAAGCTGTTCAACCTTATCGAGAAGGCCGGCGGCGTTGTGGTAGGCGAGGAGTCCTGCACGGGCTCGCGCTACTACAAGGACCTGGTCGACGAGTCCGGCGAGACGGTTGACGAGATGCTCGACGCCATCGCCGAGCGCTACTTTAAGATCAACTGCGCCGTCTTTACGCCCAACGATCAGCGTATGAAAGACATTGTCCAGATGGCCCAGGACCTACATGCCGACGGCATCGTCGACGTGGCTCTGCAGTTCTGCACGCTCTACGAGATGGAGTCGTTTGCCGTGGAGAAGGCTGCCGAGGAGGCAGGCATTCCGTTTATGCACATCACGACAGACTACGCCGGCGAGGATGCAGGCCAACTGCAAACCAGGATTGAGGCTTTCTTGGAAACCATTTAGGGCTATCCGGTCCAGCGGCTTCCCCAAGCACCCGATCTTGCCGTTCAAACCATCGCTTGCATACCAAAGTACGCGGCGCTCCTCTTTCACGGCAACCTCGGGCACCTGGGAAAGCCGTTTCCTTGGTTGATTAAAAGGTTTGTTAAGGAGTTATATGTCGGAAAATATTGAGCAGCCGTTGCCGTCCACGTTTGAGGAGTTCAACGAGCAACGCAAGGCGGCGTTTATTCGCGTCAAGGATTATAAGCAGGCGGGTAATCGCCTGGTCGGTTTTCTGTGCAGCTACACGCCGCTCGAGATTATCGATGCCGCGGGGGCTGCGAGCGTGGCGCTGTGCGGCACGTCCGACGAGGTGATTCCCGAGGCCGAGAAGGTGCTGCCGGCAAACCTCTGCCCGCTCATCAAGTCGACGTACGGTTTTGCCTATTCGCAAAAGTGCCCGTTTACGTACTTTAGCGACATGATCATCGGCGAGACCACCTGCGACGGCAAGAAGAAGATGTACGAGCTACTCAACGAGCTTAAGCGCACGCACATTCTGCACCTGCCGCAGGGTCGCGATCGCGCCTACGAGCGTGAGGGCTGGTACGAGGAGTGCCGTCTGCTCAAGGAAGAGCTCGAGAACTTCTACGGCATCACTATCACCGATGACGACCTGCGCGTCGCCGTCCGTCGTCGCAATCGCCTGCGTGCTGCCCAGCTCGAGATGTTTGCGCTGCAGGCCAACCAGCCGGCGGCTATGAGCGGCGTCGACCTGATGAGCACCATGTTTGCCGGTACGTTCAGCTTTGATATCGAGGCCTATACGCAGCAGCTGGAGCAAAAGGTTGCCAAGCTGCGCGAGGCCTACGACGCGGGCGAGCGCCCGGTTGCGGCGGATGCCAAGCGCATTCTGATCACCGGCTGCCCGGTGGGCGGTGTGATCAACAAGATCGGTCGCACCATCGAGTCCAACGGCGGCGTGGTCGTTTGCATGGACGACTGCTCGGGCGAGCGTACGGCGGCCATGATGATCGACCCGGAGGCTCCCGACATCCTGCGCGCCATCGCCGACCGCTACCTGGATATCAACTGCTCGGTCATGACGCCCAACGACGGTCGTATGGACAACACCCTGGCCATGTGCGAGAAATACCACGTCGACGGTGTGGTGGAGAATGTGCTCCAGGCGTGCCACACCTTTAACGTGGAGAGTGCGCGCATGCAGGAGGCTGTCGAGGGTGCGGGTATTCCGTATATGAAGATCGAGACCGACTACAGCAACGGTGACATGGGCCAGATCGAGACCCGCATCGCCGCTTTTATCGAGACCCTGTAGGACGAACGCGGCAAGGGGACAGCCGCTTTGCCGCATAGAAGGAGGATGCCGTGGTTGGCATTGGTATCGACATAGGCTCGACGGCCGCGAAGGCTGCGGTTGCGGAGACGGATGGCGCCATTGCGTGGACCTGCGTCATGCCGACGGGATATTCGTCGGTCGATGCGGCCGAGCGTCTGCGCGGCGAGCTTGCCGCGGCTGGCTATGACGTGGCTGCCGACGACGTGCGCGTGATCGCGACTGGCTACGGCCGTGTCGCCGTGCCCTATGCGCACAAGGTCGTGACCGAGATCACCTGCCACGGTACCGGTGCCGTACGTCTGTTTGGCGACCACGGCACCGTGATCGATGTGGGTGGTCAGGACACCAAGGTCATTCAGCTTAAAAGTGGCCGCGTGGCCAAGTTTGCCATGAACGACAAGTGCGCCGCCGGCACGGGGCGCTTTTTGGAGATCATGGCCGACCGCCTGGGCATTACCCAGCAACAGATGGCCGACCTGGCGCGTTCCGGCGAGCCTACCAAGATCAGCAGCATGTGCACGGTGTTTGCCGAAAGCGAGGTCATCAGCCTCATCGGTCGCGGTGAGCCGCGCGAGAACATTGCGCGTGGCGTGATCGACAGCGTGGTTTCGCGCGTGGTGACCATGGCCGGGCAGGCCGCGGGCGCCCCGTACTACCTGACCGGTGGCCTGTGCGAGAACGCCTTCGTGGTGGAGCGGTTGGGCGAGCTGCTGGGGTCGCCGGTGACCACCTCGCCCCAGGCTCGCTTTGCCGGTGCCATCGGCGCGGCGATTCGCGCCGCCGCCTTGGCCTAGGGGTGTACCGCGACATGCGCATCCTCAATATCTCGGCACAAAAACCAGATAGCACCGGCAGCGGCACCTACCTTGCCGCGCTCGTGCGCGAACAGATCGAGACGGGGCATCGCGCCGCCGTGCTTTGCGGCGCGGCTCCGGGTGATACCCAAGGCGAGCTGGACCGACGTGCTGCCGTGTTTGCCGTACCGTTCGAGTCGCCCGAGCTGCCGTTTCCCATCTGCGGTATGTCCGATGTCATGCCCTATCCCTCTACACGCTATCGTGATCTGACGCCTTCGATGCTCAAGGCATTTGAGCGGGCATTTGCTGCTGCAATCGATCGGGCGGTGGCTGAGTTTCGGCCCGATCTGGTGCTCTGCCATCACCTGTATCTGGTGACCGCATTGGCGCGCGAGTGTGTCCGGGG
>ERZ894226.1122-NODE-1122-length-11762-cov-11.032972_pt1 | contig 11762 bp, 5 predicted proteins | sample MGYA00380294_ERZ894226 | MGnify/ENA primary metagenome ERZ894226 (study PRJEB32331, sample SAMN06328434) | human gut metagenome | biome: human gut microbiome; feature: stool | host: Homo sapiens | collected 2014-10-29 ... | reverse complement strand
GGTGTTGTCTTTGAGGTTGTCAGCAACAGCTCTCAGCAGGTTGTTGGCACACTGATCACAAACATCTATGGCTTTGCCTCCACCAAAGATCAGCCCGAAGCATGGTTCGGCACAGGCAAGCGACCAGCCGGTGTCCACGGAGCCGTCCCATACGACCGCGCCGGCTACACGGTTCGTGAGGTTCCGGAAACCGTCCCCGAGGGTTTTAAACGTGCGGGGGAATGGACCGTCGAGGCCAATCAGATTTCCGACGGCGCCGAGCTTCAATATATCGTGGACAACCACGCTCTGTCGACGCATCTCCAGATTGTAAAACGCGATGCCCAAACAGGCGCTTCTGTTCCCCTAGCCGGATTCACCTTCCAACTCCTCGACAGCAATCACAAACCTGTCTCACAAACATGCTGGTATCCAGCACATAACGTAATGGACACCTTTACGACTGACGCGACCGGCACCGTCACACCGCCCGAATCGCTCGTGCCGGGCACCTATTATGTACGCGAAACCTCGGCCAAAGAGCCCTATCTTGTCGGCGGAGAGATCGAGGTAAACATACCCGCCGATATAAACCTAACGCCCGTTGCAATCGTCTCGTATTATGACCACGCCGCGACCGGAAACATCAGGATCGTTAAAACCGATGCCATAGACGGCAGCAGCCTCGCGGGCGCCGTCTTTGAGATCCGTGCCTCGGGTGATATCGTGCGCCCCGACGGTAGCATTGCCGCGCTCGACGGTGAGACTGTCGCTACCGTCACAACGGATGAAACTGGAGAAGCACGCGCAGACGACCTCCCGCTGGGATCTGGCACCGCACGCTACGAGGTTGTCGAGACTCAAGCGCCGGCAGGCTTCTTACTCGATCGGACATCCCATATTGTCGACCTTACTTATGCCGACCAGAAAACACCCGTTGTAGAAGCACGGCTTAACGTATCCGACGATTACACCAAGGTTGATATCTCCAAGGTCGATGCAAGCGGTGAGCAGGAAGTGGAAGGCGCACAGCTCGCCTTATATGGTCCCGATAAAACCGAAATAGACTCCTGGACCTCATCCGACAAGCCGCACCGCATCGAACATCTTGCACCCGGCACCTACTCGTTGCGCGAAACGATGTCTCCGCGGACCTATGACCTTGCCGAGGAGATAACGTTTGAAATAAAGGATACGGGAGAAGTCCAATCCGTCGCGATGAAGGATGCGCCCATCGAGATCAAAGGACAGGTCGACAAGCGTCAGGAACTTGTCCAACCTATCGGGAAGGGTCTGTTGGCTAACGGCGATGGAAAAAACCGCGCCGCAATGCAAACCAATACGGATGGGCTTTTCTCCTATACCATCGATGCTCGAAACGATTCCGCTACTTGGGTTGATGAGTTTACGATTACCGATGATCTTGAGTGCGCCAAAGACGGCACGGCGAGATTCGTCTCAATCGAAACCCCCGTCGCCATCGGCGACCTCAACGGTCTGTGCAACGTGTGGTATCGCACGACGCCGTTGGACTCGACAGACATCGATGAGCCGGCAAACGCGACGCTTGACGATGGGCACGAAAATCCTTGGCTTGAGTCCGACGAAGTAAAAGAGAGTCTGGGTGAGGATTGCCGCCTCGTCGATTACGACGGCTGGCACCTCTGGAAGGCGGATGTCTCGACCACGGAATCCACCACACTCGAGGCGAAAGAACTCGACCTTGCATCCAATACCGTCGTGACGGGCATTCGCATTGAATACGGTGCAGTAGCCGCCGACTTTACGACTCGAAGCGATGCGGATTCTTGGACCCGTGATGATCTCAAAGATGAGCACGACGACCTTGACGATGCCAGAGCAATCCTTGGCACAGACGCTCGGGGCGCAGTCGTGCGCATGCAGGCAACGTCGGCTTATACACCCCAAACTGCACTCACCAACAGCGCACGCGTCGATCTTTGCCGCAACGGCGGCGGCGATAAACTTGAGTCACATGACGAGGACAGTGTCATTCAACGCTGTACCCTACCGCAGGACCTACCGGCAACAGGATCAGCCCCCATCGCCGCTTGCATCACCGCGCTCCTGACCTCGGGTGCCGCAGCCCTATGGTTCGCTCGCCTTAGGTCAATCCCAAAGAAGCGCTAGCGCGATGAAAAAGCGGGCGAGCCAGTCCCCTGGCTCGCCCGCTTTCAATCATTTAAATCGCCGTATCTACTCTGCAGACGAAGATCCACCATCAACGATTGCTTGCTCGGACTCAGGAATCCCATCGGCACCCGTGCTCTGTTCTTGCTCCACCTCTTCGCTGATTGCGGAGGCGGGGGTCGAGCCCTTTGCACCCACGATGTAGGCAGCCCCAAATCCTAACGCAATGGCAATCAAGGTCAAAATCACGTAGACAGGCCAATGGCGCTTAATATACGAAAACACGTTGACTCCTTAGAGCTCCGTCTACGAACGGCGGATAACCTCGGTCACGACCTCGGAGACCGTGGCAATGTTCGTCGGGTTGACATTGTGGGGCAGGTCGTCCTCGGTACGAGCGCAAGCCAGACGCGTGCCGTCCACGCCGGCGATGGTGAGGGCTCGGCGGCTCGCCTCAAGCGCGGCATAGGCATCGGTCTTGGCATAGGGCATCTCGAGCGCGCCACAATCGACATGGAACGACTTGCACACCTTGCTGACCAGGTTCATGATGCGGCGATCGCCCTTGAGCAGCTGCTGTTCGCCCTCAACCGTCACCACCGAAAGCCTACCGGCGCCGACGGATTCAAGATTGATGAAGAAGACGCCGCGGAGCTTATCGCGATGCGAAGCCAAGAAGGCCTTCATACCGGCGCCATCACAATCCGAGGCGCCCGTTGCCACAAACCAGATATCGTGACCGAGCAGCTCATCGTCGCCCATAGAGGCGACAGCCGAGAGCATATCTTCGGAAGAAGCGCCGTCGGAAGACGTAGCGCCGCCCTTCCAGCCATCGTTATCGTCCTCGAAATTATCCCACGAACCGATGCCGCGACCGGACTTCTTGGCATCGTAATCGTCTTCGACGCCCAGCCAATCACTCATGCTGTCCTGTTCGTTTTTCTTTTTACGACCGAACAGGCCGCCCAGGCCGCGCTTGCGAGACTTGGGTGCCGCCGGGGTGGGAGCCGAAATGGTCTCGATCGGCTGAGCGCCCGACGCAACGGGCATAGGAGGCGCAACGGGTGCCGATGTGGGTTCGGGACCCTGAGCAGTAGCAAAGGGGTCGTTGACCTGGGCAGAGGGATCGGGAAGGTCGAACAGCGACGTGCGAGACGCAACGTTTGCCTGCTTCATCGACGGCAGCGATGGATCGGGGACCGAAGCCAGCGGAGACGAGGAAGGTGCAGGCGACGGAGCCGACGCCGGATCGGGAACATTCATCTGCGGACGCGGTGATGTCTGGGAGGAAATCTGGGCCATAAGGGAATCGACCGTTTCGTCCTGGGTGGGAGCAACATCGGCAACCGTGGCACCGGAACCACTCGGGGCCGGCATGGTGAAAATCTGCGTGGAGTAAGGCCTCGACTCATCTGTCTCGGAAGCCTCGGAAACCGCAGGCACTTCCTCCTGCTCGACCTTGGCCGAATCATCTTGCTCGGCTGCCGCGTATTGCCCTTCGTCAGGGTTGGCCTCGACGGCCTCGTGCCCGGCGGCATCTTGGATTTCGGCAGCATCAATAGGCTCGTCATCGTCTGCCGCGTCGCCCTGCTCATCGGAAACAGGAAGGGGCTCGGCAATCGCGGTGCCTTGCTTTTCAAACGTTATCGTGGAATCGAACTGCGCGGCATCAAACGACATGGTGCTATCGACATGTTGCTGAACCTCGAAAGACGTTGTTGCCTCAACAACGTCCGCGGACGCCGGTTGCTGGGACTCAAAGGACGTCGTAGCTTCGGCAGCGTCGACGGGCACGGACTGCATAGCCTCGTTCTGCTCGAACTCTTGCGCCGCGCGCTCACGTGCCGCCTCGGCTGCCTGCTGCTGAGCGATAGCCTCCTGCTCGGCAGCCTCGCGTGCGGCAGCGCGCTTCTCCTCGAAATCGTCGACAAATTTCTTGCCCTTTGCAAGCGCACCCTTAAAGAAGTTGGAAGCACTGGCGCCAATCGAAGAGAACGCGGATGCAATATCGGCATGGGGCGTTGCCGCGGGAATCTCGGCCGAGAAATCAGTATCGCTCTCGTAAGACACGCGCCTCGGCTGTTCAACGTAATCGTCGTCAGACTCGTCCGCAACGTCTTGCGCCGGCGCGGCGGGAGCCAAAATGTCCAGTCCTGCCGCGGGATCGATCGCGGACACCGCCTCGGGCTCGGCAACGGCAGCGGTAACCGCGGCAGACTCATCATCCACGGTGACGGCGGGCGCAGGTGCAGTCACGACGGGGGCAGGCTCGGGCTCAAACGTCGGCTCCTCGCCCTCCTCGTAATCGAGCGTGCAGGACTCGGGAAGCATTCCGAGCGCACGGATGGCATCCGAACCAAAGCGGATGTTGCCGGCGGCATTGCGATAGAGCTTGGGCTCGGGCTCAGCCGCGGCAGGCTCCTCCGCCGGCTCAGCAGCGGGAACCTCGTCATTGAACTCTTCGGCCTGGACAGCCTGATTCTGATCCTCGGGCACAATGGCGCCAATCAGCGTCTCGTCGGCAGACGCACCCTCAAAGCCCTCGATCTGCTCGTCAAAAGCCTCGCCCTGTTCGGGCTCGGTTTGAGCGTCGGGAGCAATCGGCTGACCGAACTCGTCCTCGGCGTAGGTAGGCTCTTCGTACTCGATGGTGTTGCCGTAGTCGTTTTGCTGCTGGGCCGCGGCATACTCCGCCGCCGCGCGCGCCATTTCCTCGGCACGACGCTTCTGCTCCCCAAAATAGGTATCGAACGGAACATCGTCGGGAAACTCGTTTTCGCCCTGGAAGGGAGCAACGTTGTCCATAACGCCGAGCATAGCGGCGACAGAAGACTTGTTGCACACCGCGCCGGACGTATAGGGAAGAACGTGGCGGTTAGAGATGATGTTTGCCGCGTTGGCAAGTGCAACGAGGGAAGCGAGGATCGCGACAATCCACAGCAGAACCTTGAGCGCGCCGGGGAGCGGCAGGATACGCAGGATGGCAACGGCAGCAGGGGCAACCGTGGCAACGGGCAACAGCTTGGCGATGAGCGCACGATACGAAGCATAGGGCTCGCGGGCGAGCAGCTCAGCACGGGGAGAGTCGTAGTGCACGACAACGACCACCGGGCGGTTGCGCGGAGACGCAAGCGGGCCCGAGGCCTTGTGGTAGGCGATGACATTTTGGCTCACGCCCGTCTTGCCCAGGCGCGAAACCACGGGGTGGCCCGTGCGCTCGAGCACGTAAAGAACGGCGCCGACAATGGCCAGCAAGGTGCCGACCAAGCCGATACCGCCGCCGATGCCCATCAGCAGGGCGCCGGCAAACGCAAGAATACCGGTAACGGCAAATGCCAACCTACTGGGCGCCGGGGCATTGAACTCCTGAACCTCGGGATCAAAGCCGTGGTTGCGGAAGATCTGAGCGATATCCTCGGCAGCCAAGCGCTCTTCTTCGCTGCATGCCGGCGTAATGCCGGTGTTCTGCAGCAGGTGGTTAATATAGTTCTGGGTGTTCGCCATGTGCGCTCCACATCCATAATCCGACAAATAGGCCCAATGCATGCACATTAGAACCGTATATAGTCGAAAGTATACCCCGAGCGAGCGCAAACGACCGAATTCGGGCCATCTTAACGCCCCGAGCGGACAAGGATATAGCCTAATCTCCATATCGGACTAAAATCATGGCAGCAAACCACCTTCTCATGCGAGGACTCTATGACGGCAAGCGACGCGACCGCGACAATTAAAAAGGGGAATTCGGAGCCCAGTTTCGATAAAACGGCTCAGCGCATCCTCAATCTTTTCTTTGTGCTCAACAGCTCCCCCGAACCGCTGACGACCGAGCAGATCGTCTTGGATTCCGACCTGGGATATGGCTCCGGCAACATCGACTCGGATAAGCGCAAGTTTCGGCGCGATCGTGACAAACTGCTCGAGCGTGGCATCTTAATCAAGGAGGTTCGCCCCGCCGGTGCGCAGGAGACCGAGGAAAGCTCGTGGACAATCGACCGCGAGCACACCTTTGCAGCAGGCGGCCTCATCACCGCAGACGACGCCGATATCCTGCTCAACGCCATCGACCAGACACTAGCGGCCGGCTCATCCACTTTTGCCGCACCGCTTGCCGATATTCGCTCCAAGATTGCCTATCTCACCGGTAGGACGACGGTGGACGAAGCACCAATCCGCCGCTCTCCCACCGTCGATGCGGTATGGAGCGCCTTTGCCGAGCGATGCGCGCTGCGATTTTTATATCAGAACGGACGCGGTGAGCAGAAAGAGCGTACCGTCTGCGTCTACGGCATGTTCGAGCGCGAGGGCGTTGCGTACTTCTGCGGCCTCGACAATGCCACCGACGACATCAGGACATTCCGCTGCGACCGTATCGTTCGCGCTTGGCGCCCCTCGAAGGCCTACGTTATCCCTGCGGACTTCAACCTCAGCGACTACCTGTTCTTTGAATTCGATTTTGCCGACCGCCCGCCCGTTGCGGCTACGTTCTCGTTCGCCCCGCAGACGCAGATCGATATGATCAACGGCCTCACGCGCGGGCGAGGTGAGCTCGCACACACCGATGCGGGATGGACCTGGACCGTTGACGTGCGTGACCTTGAAGCCGCCGCCTCATTTTGCATGGCCCACGCCATGGACGGCATGAGGCCCATGGCCCCCAAATCGCTCAAGCAGGCGTGGAACCGCCTCATTGAAAGGACGGTGCACGAGCATGCCCGTGCGTAAACTCACCAGCGAGCAGAGACTCTCGCGCGCCATCGACATCATGGAGGCCCTCTACGCCGCCGGCGAGAGCGGCATGACACGAGCCGAGATTTGCAGCCGCTTTGACATCACAGGGGTGTCACTCGACGAGATTCTCGAGATCGTCTCGACGCTCGCGGACCGAGAATCGGGCGCGCGCATCATCTGCGAATGCCACGGCGAGCGTGTGGTCCTCGCCGGTGACGCCGGACGTGTGCTACCGTTGCGCTTGAGTGCCGCCGAGGGCGCTGTGCTCAACCACGAACTTGAATCGTTGGGGATCGAGCCGCAGACGGCGGCTCGGATTCGACACGCTCTTCTACCCGAAGAGCTCGGCTATAACCAGCGCGTCTTTGACACCGTCAACCACGGGTCGCACTGGCAGCAGCTGAGCTGCGCCATTCAGGACGGCGTTCGCTGCCGCATCTCGTATCGCTCGATGGACGATGCACGGCCACGTGAGCGTCTGGTCGACCCCTTGCGCATTACGGCAAACGGCGACCAAACATACCTGATTGCCTGGGACATCGCGGTCGATGAGCAGCGCACCTATCGCATGGATAAAATCGAGGGACTCGCCTTGACGGAAGACTCCGTCGTGCCTCATGCACCGGACGTCGCATCCCTCCACGATTCCCTTGCCCGGACGCAGCGTAGTGCAAAGCTCTTGATGCCATTCGATATGGCGGAGCATCTGGACTGGGCCGGCATCACCCTCATCGAGCGCAGCGGGGCAGACATGGCAACGGTAACCGTGCATTACGGCTCCGAGCGTTGGCTACTGAGCCAGATAATTGCAGCGGGCGGAGCCATCCACATCTTGGATGACCCCGCCCTGTCAAAGCGTCTGTGCGATATGGCAAAAACCCTCGTCTGTCCGCTTTAGCGCCGCCGCTCGTGGCGTGCACGCCACAGTTGCAGATAGTGCCCGATCTGCGCCGATTCGATGCGCTGGTAGGAGCTCGTGGGCAGCGACGTTAAGAACTTCTTTCCGTAGCCCTTCGTCACCAGGCGCGGGTCGGCCAGAATCAGCACGCCGCAATCGGTCGACGAGCGGATAAGGCGGCCGGCCGCCTGCTTGACCTCGAGCACCGCCTCGGGCAGCGAATAGCGCGCCCAAGCGCGGTCTTCGCGCAGGTTGCGCTCGCACGAGAGCGGGTCCGTGGGGCTCGAGAACGGCAGCTTGGGAATGATGACGCAACGCAGCGTCTCGCCGCTGGCGTCAAACCCCTCCCAGAAGGCCTTAAGCGCAAAAAGCGACGAGGTCGGCTCATTGATAAACCGGTCGCGCAGGCGACGAGGAGATGAGTTGCGCTGCTGGCAGTTGAGCTCCAGACCCGCACGGGCCATCTTGGGCTCAACGCGGGCGTACAGGTCTTCCATGTCGCGCCGATTGGTGAACAGCGTGAGTACCGATCCGCCCATGGCAAGATGGGCGTCGACCAGCACGCGCTCGAGCGCCGTAAGATAGCTCTCACGATCGCGCGGATCGGGGATATCGCCCGCAACGACTACAGCCATGTTCGAATCGAAGTCGTAGCTCGAGTCCAAGTGCAGCGATGAGGATGTTGAAGCACCGATGCGATCGAGGCCGACCGCGTGGTTAAAGTGTTCAAAGCTTTTGGACACCGTCATGGTCGCCGAGGCAAAGATAGCCGTGTGAACCTCGGGCAGCCACTCGGTTGCCAAGGCCTCACCAATGTCGATGCGCTCTGCAGTCATTGACTCTCCGCCGGCACGCAACCTGCGATTGACCTGCAGCGAATACACGTAGTGTTCATCGGCGCCATCAATGATGAGTTTGAGGTTCTCGTCCAGCTCGTGCAGGCGGCGCGAGATATCACCCAGGTCGACAACAACCTCGGGCTTGTCGGCGGCGACGGCTTGCACCAGCGCGTCGACGCTCTTGTCAGCCTGTTCCAATGCGTCGATGGCAGCGTAGGCCGACTGTAAGAAATCATGCCAGTCGTCAGATTCGCGCAACTCGGGGCCAATCCATAGATTGGCATTGTCATAACCCCCACGGGCACGGCGACCGAGCTCGCGAACGCCATCGAACACGTCGGCGATTGCCATGCTCGCGCGCGCAACCGTCGACGTCGCCTTGGCAGTAAGGCCCAGATAGAGCGTAGAGCCCTCGGAGGTTGCCAAATCACGGGAAACCTGGCTTAGCGCGCCGGTGCTCGAGCCACCCAGGCGCTCAAACAGAACGCGTGATTCGTCCGCCGACACCACGCGCGCCCACTGACGGCGCGCCTCGCGCTCGATGGAATGGGCCTCGTCGATTACCCAATGACGAATCGGAGGTAAAATCCTGCCCTCGGCCGCGACATTGCGGAACAGCAGGGAATGGTTGGTGACCACCACATCGGCATGCGCCGCACGACGGCGAGCGCCGTGGACCAAACATTTATCAGGGAAAAACGGGCAGAGGCGACGAGCACACTCGCGCGAGGCCGTCGTAAAGTCGGGGCGGTTGACGCTGCGCCACCGAATGCCGAGCGAGTCGAGGTCGCCATCGGCTGATTGGCAGACGTACGCCATAATGACCGCGACCGCCGTGAGCGTGTCCGCCGGATCGCGCTTGGTGGTAATCTCGACCTGGCTGCGGCTCATGCGCTCAAGCTTGCGCAGGCACGGATAGTGGTCATAGCCCTTGAGAGCGCAAAATGACAGGCCACCGTCCAGTTGCTCGGCAAGTTTTGGCAGCTCATGGTACATGAGCTGGTCGGCAAGATTGTTCGATTTGGTCGCAATACCAACCGTGATGTTGTTACGGCGTGCTGCCTCGGCAAAAGGCACCAGATAGGCCATCGATTTGCCGACGCCCGTGCCCGCCTCAATTACACGATGAGTGCCCGTGACCAGCGCATCGCAGACCTCGAGCGCCATCGCGATCTGCTCATCACGCGGCTCGTAGGTGGGATACATGCGATTGACCAGGCCACCTGGCGCATAGTCTGCCTCAATCTCCTCACGACTCGGCATCCTGAGTACCGGCAGTTCGTCGGCGTCCACCCGATCGTCGGCGCGATCGGCCTTGAGAACGTCAGCACGAGCGGCGCTGAGAGAGAAGATAGAACCAGGGTTCTGCCCCGCCAAGAATGAGAAGATTGGACGATAGGACCAAGGCACGTCCGGATGCATGTCGGCTAGGCGCGCCATGAGGCCCTGGGGCAAGTCGGTGAGTGCCACGAGCAACACGCGCCATACGCCACACAGGGCGTCGACGTCGGCATTGGCACGGTGTGATACCGAGTCACAGCCAAACAGATCGGCCATAAAAGACAGCTTGTGCGAGGCCAGGCGCGGAAGCGCGATGCGCGACAGCGCCAGCGAATCGATCCAAATATCGCTCACGTTGACGCCGCCTTTGACCGACTCGATAAACGAGCGATCGAACGTGGCGTTATGTGCGATCACCGGGCAACCACCGACAAAATCGGCGAGAGCGGCGACGGCCTCAACGGCCGACGGGGCATCTGCCACATCGGCATTTGTAATGCTCGTGAGCTCGGTAATCTCGGCGGGAATCAGTTGCTTGGGATGCACGAAGGTATCGAAGCGGTCGACGACCTCGCGGCCCGAAAGGCGGGCCGCCGAGATCTCGATCAGCTCATTGTCCTGCACCGAAAGACCCGTGGTCTCGGTATCGAGGACGATCACATCTTCCTCGATAAGGCCGAAGGACTGCGTTTTGGCGCGCTCGGCAAGCGTGGCATAGGAGTCGATGACAAACTGCGGCGTTCCTGACGAAACCGCGTCCTCGATTAGCATGCAATGCCCGCTCGACGAAGGCCCATACGGATCAGGCTGTCACAGACCTGCGGGAACGTCATGTCGTCGGTGTGGCGGATCTCATCCGGATACAGCGACGTATCGGTCATGCCGGGAATGGTATTGGTCTCGAGGATAACGGGGCCGTCCTCGCTCACGATAAAATCGCTGCGCGAGATGCCCAGGCAACCGAGGGCCTTGTGAGCGGCACAGGCAAGCTCCTGGGCACGAGCATAGTTCTCGGGTGAAATCTGCGCCGGAATGCGATGGATGTCCGTAGGGTCGACATATTTCACGTCCAGATCGTAGAACTCGCAGTCCTCGGGCTTACGGATCTCGACAATCGGCAGGGCGCGCACGTCATCTTCACCGTATACGCCAACGGTGATCTCGGTACCCTCGATGCACTTCTCGACCAGCACTTTGTCGCCGTACTCAAACGCCTTGGCGATTGCCGCGGGCAGCTCGGAGGGCTCATGGACCAGGGAAATGCCATAGCTGGAACCGTTGACGGCCGGCTTCACAAAGCAGCGCTCGCCACAAACCTCGACGATATGATCGATATCGACTTCATCGCCCACCTCGAGCGCAAGGCCGGGGGCAATGGGAATGCCCGCCTTGGCGTACAGGAGCTTAGAGACCTCCTTGTCGGCACCGCAGGCGCTGGCAAGCACGCCCGAGGCCGTGTAGGGGATACCCAGGGTCTCCATGGCGCCCTGCATGGCACCATCCTCGCCGCCGGCACCGTGCATGGCGATAAACGCCACGTCAAAGCCGCCGGTCGCCATGGTTACCATAAAGTCATCAGCGGCCGTGTCGAGCAGCTCCACCGAGGTGTAGCCGGCTTCCTTCAGTGCCACCACGACGTTCTTTCCCGAATTGAGCGAGATCTCGCGCTCAGCGGAATGACCGCCCGCCAAGACCGCTACGTGCATGTTCTCTAGGCTTTTACCCGGCATGGGCAGACTCCTCCTCTATAATTTCTGCAGCTGATACCATATTGTAGCGATACCCTCTACGTTTCCCCAAAATCGAAAGGCTTCCATGAATCCCAGGACTAAATCTCAGGACATTCGCGACTTGAGCCAAAACGATATTCGCGAGCTCGTGGC
>ERZ894226.1116-NODE-1116-length-11847-cov-11.369403_pt1 | contig 11847 bp, 10 predicted proteins | sample MGYA00380294_ERZ894226 | MGnify/ENA primary metagenome ERZ894226 (study PRJEB32331, sample SAMN06328434) | human gut metagenome | biome: human gut microbiome; feature: stool | host: Homo sapiens | collected 2014-10-29 ... | reverse complement strand
AGTACGTTTCACGATGAATACCTCCTCATAGATTTTGTATTCGTTTAGCCGGCTATAAAGTGATCAGTTACTAAACATACTTTACTATTCTATCTGATTCTTACCTATTTGTCAATAGCTCTAAGTAAATGTTTCCTGCTTTTCCCTATGAAAGCCTTATCTACGATACTGACTCAAGAAACGTGTCATCTTTTCTTGGATTTGCGCTAATTCGTCCACACGTGGGAGGTAAACGATACGGAAATGGTCTGGTTCTTTCCAGTTAAAACCGCGACCATGAACCAAAAGAACCTTTTCTTGCTTCAAGAAATCGAGGACAAACTGTTCGTCATCATCGATGCAGTACATATTGCGGTCAATTTTAGGGAAGATGTAAAGACCCGCCTTAGGCTTGACCGCAGACAAACCTGGAATATCTTGAATGGCATTGTAGATAAAGTTTCTTTGCTCGTAGATCCGTCCACCTGGAAGAAGCAATTCGTCCACCGACTGGTGACCTCCTAGCGAGGTTTGTACGACTTGCTGGGCCAAAACGTTGGAGCAGAGGCGCATATTGGACAGCATATTGAGCCCTTCGATATAGCCTTTAACATGGGTCTTAGGTCCAGATAAGACCATCCAACCTACACGAAAACCAGCGATACGGTGGGATTTCGAAAGACCATTCATGCTGACGCAGAAGACATCTGGAGCCAGACTTGCTACCGGTGTATGAACATGACCATCCATCACCATGCGGTCATAAATCTCATCTGCAAAGATGATCAAATCGTTTTGACGAGCAATCTCAATAATCTCCAACAAGAGTTCCTTAGGATAAAGGGCTCCAGTTGGGTTATTTGGATTGATAAGGACGATTGCCTTGGTATTAGAAGTAATTTTTGACTTAATATCGTCAATATCTGGGTACCATTCTGCAGCTTCATCACAGATATAGTGAACGGCATTTCCCCCAGCTAGGCTGACCGCGGCTGTCCAGAGAGGATAGTCTGGCATAGGCACCAAGACCTCATCGCCATTATCCAAAAGCCCTTGCATGGACATAACAATCAGCTCACTGACACCATTTCCGAGGTAGATATCATCAATGTCTACATTGGGAAATTTCTTCAGTTGGCAATACTGCATGATGGCCTTGCGGGCTGAGAAAATCCCTTTGGAATCAGAATATCCCTCACTATCACGCGCATTCATAATCAAGTCATGAATGACCTCGTCTGGCGCTGTAAAGCCAAATTCTGCTGGATTCCCTGTATTCAGACGTAAAATCTTTTCTCCGTTTGCTCGCATCCGCATAGCTTCTTCCAAAACAGGACCACGGATATCATAGGCAACGTGCTCTAACTTACTAGACTTGTTATATTCTTTCATCTTGTTTCCTCAATTCATAGAGATAGTAACATTATACCACTAGAAAGGGATTGCGACAAGTTTCCTGAAATGAGTAAGCAAAGAAAAAACTCACAAAGACTAGGTTTTCACCGTCTAAACAACTAGAATACAGAAGCATTTTCTCACATACCAAAAGACAAACCTAGAAAGATCAGCGCTATAAAAGAATCATACAAAAGATTAAACATGAGAAAGAGCCCCCACGTGACCAAATAGTCCAAGCGACCACTTCTCTTTGCAATCACAAATAAAATGATGTGGTAGACTAGGTGAAAGAAAAGAAATCCAACAAAACCTGGATAGAGAACGGGCATGACTCTTTCCAGCTGCCAAAGCATCACTACTTCACCTACAAGCGACGCAAGGATAATTCCATGATAAAGAAAACTTATTTTTTTAGAAGCTTGAACAGTTCCTTTCATACTTTCTCATCCCCTTTACTGTGTTTCCTACTAGCTCGTTTTCTTTTATTTTAACATATCTCCACCAAATTGAATCTCCGATAATATTTCTTTAAATATGATTTTTACTTTACTTCTTTAGTGAAAAGGGTTACAATAAAAGTAAGAAAATTTCAGGAGGTTTCATTATGGCACAACGTTACCAAAATGTTATGGTCGCAATTGATGGTTCTAAAGAAGCGGACTTGGCTTTCGTCAAAGGTGTTTACACTGCTCTACGCAACGAATCCAAGCTCACCATTGCTCATGTTATCGACACACGCGCTCTTCAAAGCGTGTCTACCTTTGATGCTGAAGTTTACGAAGAACTCCAAGTCGATGCTGAAAGTCTGATGAAGGAGTACGAAAAGCGTGCAAGAGATGCTGGTGTGACCGATATTCACATCGTCATCGAAATGGGAAATCCAAAAACCCTCCTTGCCCGTACTATTCCAGACGCAGAAAATGTCGACCTGATTCTCGTTGGTGCAACAGGGCTCAATGCCTTTGAACGCCTCTTGGTTGGCTCTTCATCTGAGTATATTCTTCGCCATGCAAAAGTCGATTTGCTGGTCGTGAGAGAAAGTGAAAAAACATTGTAATCATTAAAAAAGGGAGCCTTGAGCTCCTTTTTGTTTGTCCTGATTGGGTCACAAAAAGGCTTTAAACAATTGTTTAAAGCCTCTATCTTATTTAGAAAGTAGTCAATCTCAAAAGATTGAATTATTTGTAACTGTATGCCCAGTAGTATACACCGTTTCCATCAACTACTGCTGCTACAGCTCCTTCAGTGACATTCGGATCGAGAAGCAAGTCTCTCAAACCACTGTTTGCCCATTTCTTAACGACAACAGCAGCATCTTCATCACGACGTCCTACAAAGCCTGTGCTATCGTATTGACGTGAAATTTCATTTACTTTTGGAAGTGCTTGATTTTGATAAATGTCTTCAGACCAAGTCAATTCTTTCAATCCTTGAGCTTTACGCTCTTCATTGATTTTAGCGAAAGCTTCTTTCGCTTTTGAAACATAGTCATAGTTTGTATCGTTTGTTGCTTCAACACGGTAAACAAACTTCACATAGCCAAATTCTACATCACTGTATTTCTTGTCTTCGACACCACTCTTGAGATTTGCAATCAAGACATAGTCCTTAGCGTATGGGTTTTCTTTCGTCTTCTCAAAGATTTCTGGATCTTCGATTTCCCACTCAACTTTAGCATCCCAACCAGAGTTATCAAGGAACTTAGGATTCATTTTTTCGATGACATAGTTTTTGAACTCTTCAACATTCTTGAATGGCAATGCTTGACCTGCTTTAGCAGTCGTTACCAAGTTAGTTGAGTAAAGTTTCACGCTTGAGTTCTTGTCACTGTACATGTACTCGTCATCAGCAGTGTTTTCGTGAAGTTTTGGATCACGAGCTGGATCGTTTGGATCAGTCATCCCTTGAAGTTTCCATTTTCCTCCAAGCCACTTCCAGTATGCTGAGTAACCTGTACGCTCTGAGTTAGATGGTACATAGTAGTAATGTGCACTACCGTCGAAGTAGTAGTTTTTATCATTCTTGAGGACTGCATCACCTGGTTTACCTGGTGGGTAAACCAATTTTGGAGTTTGTCCATTTGGTGCCCAAGCCAAGTGTTCCAATCCTTCAGCTGGTTTTTCAACATAATCAGGGATTTGGTTTTCACTTGGTTCATCAGTCGTTACCAAACCTGGTGTTGTTGGGATAGCTGGAGTTGCTGGTGTTTCTGGTTTTGGTTCCGCTGGCGTTTCTGTAGATGGCTTAAATGGGTCAAATTCACTATCAGCACCATTAATTGGTGGGTTTTCTGGTAGATCAACACTTGGAGTTGCTGGTTGTGCTGGTTGTGGCTCAGTTGGTGTTGTTGGCTCTTCAGGTTTATCACTAGGAGCTGGTGTTGGAGTCTCTGGTTCTGCTGGTGTTGGAGCAGGAACTTCAGGTTGACTTGGTTGTGCTGGCTCAACCGGAGTTGTTGGTTGTTCTGGTTTTGGTTCAGCAGGTGTTGCCGGTTGTGCTGGTGTTGGCTCAGCAGAATCTTTCACCAATACCCACTTACCATTTTGGTAGTAGTAATAATCACCATTGTCCAATACATAGTAATGGTACCCATTTTCGTAACGATAGTGCGGATCGTTTTCCAAGTTGTTAGTAGATGAGTTGTTGTTACTATTGTTTGTCAAAGGTTTCCACTGACCGTTACGATAAATACGGTAGCTACCATCGTTCATACGGTAGTAGTGATTGCCATTCCAGTAAATATAGTTTTCATCGCTAGCAAGGTTGTTGTAATTATTCCAATAGTTATAACCATAGTAGTTGCTACTGTTGTCATAGCCATAGTAGTTATTCCAATTATTGTAACCGTAGTTGTAACTTGGATAATAGCTACCATATCCATAGTTATAGCTTGGGTAGTAGCTATTGTAGCCATAGTTATAGCTTGGGTAATAACTGTTGTAGCCATAACTTCTTACAGTATAGTTTGATGTGCGGCTACGATTTGCAGTAGTACGGTTAGAAGTACGATTGCTTGAACGACGGCTAATTCTTGTATAGTAACTATTATTTCCATTCCAATTGTAAGCAGCGTGAGCTTCACTTGGTGCAAAAGTTGGAAGCATTGTTACAGCTGTTAAAACAGAAGCTGTCAAATAGGTATATTTTTTCTTCATTTCAACCTCTTAATTCTTTAATTTTTAAACTTGAAAATTAAAATAATAAAAATTTGGAAAGCAATTGTGCACAATTTTATAACTAACCCTCAAAACTAGAGTGAATTCTTCACATCAACTTGTTAACAGGCCTGAAATAAACAAGTTGACTTTCTGTCTTTAAAAAGAGCATATTATAGCAGCGTGAGGATTTTATATTTATTCGCTTTCTGAATTCATTCTAACACATCAACTTTCAAATATCAAATAATTTGACTCATCTTTTTTTGATATTTTTTTAAAAGGAAAGCTAGATAAATTGGGGTAAAATGCCACTCTGCATTATTTTTTGTAAACTAAAATATTTTTCTTTTCTTTTTCAAAAAAAAATTTCAAACGTTTTCTAATTCAAAATAAGTATAAATATGCTAATAATAATTAGTGATATATATGTAATTGTTCGGATTTCGGTTCAAAAAATCCCCGAATTTTTCATCCAGGGAAAAGAATTTTCTCTTATTTTTTATTTTTTCTTTCTTTATGTCGCTCATAAGCTTTAAACTGACGTTGTAGTTCCTGTCGGATGGCAGGTTCTGGAGCATATTTTTCTTCCCAGTCATCCGGTTTTAAAATCTTGTGCGTAACTGGGTCAAAATGAGCTTTTCCATCAGGGAAGAGCTTCCCCATATTTGCTTCATGGACAATATCAAAAATGCGTTCTGGATCCACTCCCATCAAAACAAAACTGCCGTACGTGAAATACAGTGTGTCGATCAAAGCATCCACTTGACCGACCAGATTTTGCTTAGCAGGTGTCTTTTTCGCCACTTTCTCTGCCGCCTTATCAAGTGCCTCATGCATGCTTGCAAGGGAGTCTTGAAATTCTTCCTCTGAAGAACTTGCAGCGCGGACAAACTCTACTAATTCTTCAATTTTAAAGTCTGCGCGGTGGGTTGCACCTTCGGCATCCCATGCCTGTGGCTCTTCCTGAGTTCGTTCATCCATCATGTGGTGGAAGGTCTTGACTTTATTAAAGTGGTAGTCCCGACTGACAAACACTTTTTCTGAAGCTAAAACGCCAAAGTGCTCAAGCGCCTTGTGGATGCCATCTTGTTGATTGCTTGCTGTAATGTGTTTAGCAACCTCTTTGGCACTGCTACTGCCATTTCCCATAGCAACCGACATACCAACACCCGCTAACATTTCCAGATCGTTGTCTGAATCACCAAAGGCCATGACTTGGTTGAGATCAAAGCCATATTCTTTCCCGACTCGGCGAATGCCTTCTAGTTTGGAATTTCCTTGGTTGATGATATCTGCTGCAAAAGGATTGCTTCGAGTTAATTTCAAATCTTCAAAATCAGCTGCTGCCTTCTCAGATTCCTCTGGCGTCATCAGCATCAAAACTTGATAAATGGGTTGATTAATCAAGTTAAGCAGGTCGTCTTCCTTTTGAGGAACTGCCTTGCTGACCATTCGATTAAAGGAACGGCTAACGGTTCTTGTCAGAACAGTCGGAATAAAACGACTAACCAGTTGAGAAAAGGATCCGAGACCAAATGACATAATTTTCGAACCAACAACGGCATGCTCGGTTCCAAGAGCGATTTCTTTACGCTCCTTTTTAGCATAAGCAATCAGTTGACGCAGGCTTGACTTAGCAATCGGACTTGCAAAGAGTACCTTTTCTTTATTAAAAATGTATTGGCCATTGTAGGTCACCGCAAAGTCTAGGTCCAAGTCTTCCATCAATTCCTTGACAAAAAACGGCCCTCGTCCTGTCGCTACTCCAACAAGCACTCCTTGCTCTTTGACAATCTTAATCGCGTCCTTAGTGGATTTCAAAACACTCTTGCGATCGTTGACTAGCGTTCCATCGATATCAAAAAAAACAGCCTTGACTTCCATCCTGTCCCATTCTCCCCTTTTGTGTTACAATGATTATACCACATTTCAGAAAGAGTGACTAAATCATGCCTAAGAAAATCCTTGTTTTACATACAGGTGGGACTATTTCCATGCAAGCAGACGCCACTGGTGCCGTTGTAACTAGTCAGGACAATCCCATGAACCATGTTTCCAATCCACTTGAAGGGATTGAGGTTCATGCCCTAGACTTTTTTAATCTGCCAAGCCCTCATATCAAACCCAAGCATATGCTTGCACTCTATCATAAGATTAAAGAGGAAGCTGATAACTACGATGGAGTTGTCATCACACATGGTACAGATACCTTAGAAGAAACAGCTTACTTCCTTGATACCATGAAAATTCCGCCCATCCCCATCGTTCTAACAGGGGCCATGCGTAGTTCAAACGAACTTGGTAGCGACGGTGTATATAACTATCTGAGCGCTTTGCGAGTTGCCAGCGATGACAAAGCAGCCGACAAGGGTGTACTGGTCGTCATGAACGACGAGATCCACGCAGCCAAGTATGTTACCAAAACTCATACGACCAACGTCAGCACCTTTCAAACCCCAACACATGGACCACTTGGCCTCATCATGAAGCAAGAAATCCTCTACTTCAAAACGGCTGAACCTCGTGTCCGGTTTGATCTTGAGCATATTCAAGGTCTGGTTCCCATCATCTCAGCCTATGCCGGTATGACAGACGAGCTGATTGATATGTTAGACTTGGAACAGCTGGATGGCTTAGTTATTCAGGCCTTCGGAGCAGGCAATGTTCCCAAAGAAACAGCTCAAAAGTTGGAAAATCTCCTGCAAAAAGGAATTCCAGTCGCCTTGGTCTCACGATGCTTTAATGGCATTGCTGAACCTGTCTACGCCTACCAAGGTGGAGGAGTGCAGTTGCAACGAGCTGGTGTTTTCTTTGTCAAAGAACTCAACGCTCAAAAAGCTCGCCTCAAATTATTAATCGCCCTTAATACTGGACTAAAAGGACAAGCCTTAAAAGACTATATGGAAGGCTAATCCTCTTCTCTAGAACGCAAAAATAGGAAATCTTCACGATTTCCTATTTTTACTATTTACGTTTTCGTGTTGAACGACGTTCTGTCAAACCATGGGGTAAGAGAACTTCACGTTCTTCCAACTCTTCCTTATGCATAATCTTAGTCAACATACGCATGCTGATAGCACCTAGATCATAAAGAGGTTGGGCAATAGTAGTCAAGTTTGGACGAGTGAATCGTGCAATCTGAGAGTCATCTGTCGTAATGATTTCAAACTCTTCCGGCACAGATACGCCATGGTCAGCCAAACCATTCAACACACCTGCCGCCAATTCATCACCTGTTACAACTGCGGCTGTAGCTTGTGATGAAATCAAGCGTTCTGCCAAGGCATAACCATCGTCATAGCTGTATTTTGATTCGAAGACCAAGCCCTCGCTATAAGAATGTCCAACTTTTTTCAAGGCTTCCTTGTAACCGATCAAACGAACCTTGCCATTGATATCATCGACGAGTGGTCCACTCACAAAAGCAATTTTCTCATTTTCTTTGAGAAGATAGCTCACGGCATCAATCGTTGCTTGTTTGTAGTCGATATTTACACTTGGAAGTTGGTGTTCTACATCCACAGTACCAGCAAGAACAACCGGTGTCCGTGAACGAGAAAACTCTGAACGAATCTTTTCAGTCAAGTGATAGCCCATAAAGATAATCCCATCGACTTGTTTTGAAAAGAGAGTGTTGACTACTGAAACTTCCTTTTCATCATCCTCATCACTATTTGCAAGGACAATGTTATACTTGTACATTTCAGCAATGTCGTCAATCCCCTTAGCAAGTGTTGAGAAATAACCATTGGTAATGTTCGGAATCACAACTCCGACTGTCGTTGTTTTCTTGCTAGCTAAACCACGGGCTACCGCATTTGGACGATAGTCCAAGCGATCAATCACTTCTAGGACTTTTTTTCGAGTGTTCTCTTTAACATTCTTGTTGCCATTAACGACACGGCTAACTGTTGCCATCGAAACTCCTGCTTCACGGGCGACGTCATAAATCGTTACTGTATCATCTGTGTTCATTCCGTTTCCTTTCTATAATGAAAATTTCGCTTTCACGCATCTACTTACTCCATTTTATCACTTATTGTAAACACTTTCAAGTATTTTTTAGAGAAACTTTGAAAAAATTTCACAGTTTATTCCCATTTTGAAAAAGCAAGTAGGATTTCTTGATTTTTAAGACATTTTGCTGTATGATAAGGAAAATAAAAGGGGGAGGAAAACATGGCTTTTACAAATACACAGAGACGTTCCGCTAGTTTTGGTGTCGTGACCAGCTTGCCTGACGATGTCATTGACTCTGTATGGTATATTATCGATCATTTCCTGAAAAATGTCTTTGAATTAGAAGAAGAACTTGAGTTTCAACTGCTCAACAATAAGGGGACCATCACCTTCCATTTTTCTAGCCAGCACCTTCCGACTAGCATTGATTTTGATTTCAATCATCCTTTCGATCCGCTTTACCCTCCTAGGGTCCTTGTTTTAGACCTAGACGGCAGAGAAACCATCCTCCTTCCAGAAGAAAATGACCTATTTTAAAAACTCTAGCTTCTCGGCGCAAACTGCTGAGGAACTAGAGTTTTCTTTTTCTAATAAATGGATCGACTGACAACTAGACCGTTGGGTTTTGTATACTCTAAATCAAGGTAATCCTGATAAGTCCCTGGCACAATGAAACCTTGGGGACTCAATATATCAGTCCCAGCTTTTCCTACGATAGAGTCTGCCAGCAAGACACAATTGGTACTGAGAACAAAGTAGGTCTTAAACTCGGATGAGCTGAATTTATAGAGGGTCGCATCTGCTTCCTCTTTCAGTTGGTAGGAGTAGGTATGCTTGACCTCTCCCTCTCTTCTTTTCATCAACTGCGAACTTGGTTCCCAAGGAATTAACAGGTCTTCTATCTCCGCTAAACGCGCTTGGATAGCTGCTTTCTGTTGGTCCGTCAAACTCAGACCATAAGCAAACAAGGTCTTCTGACTTTCTCTCTTACAGAGCTCGATGTATTTTTCCCGATTGGCCTTAAACAAAACACCGTCTCCAACCATGCCGAATAAACGCTCCGAGTGAGGATCATACGAACCATAGGAAATAACCTGTCCTTGATAACAAATATCCACATGTCCCATGGCGAGGAAGAAGGAGGTTTCTGAGGTATGGATAAAAATTTCCAGATCAACCGTCTGGTCGTTTTTTCTTTCCAAATGAACTTCCCCTTCTTGGCTTTCATGATTTGCCAGCCACTCATTTAGTTTTCGCAAGGTGCTGATAGGAATCAGAGCCGTCACAAAGATCGGCAGAGTCATTCGCATACGTCGTTTCAGCTTGGGATTGTTTTCTATCCTTTCAAAAAAGAATCCGTCCCGGAGGCTACTGGCTCCTAGCATGAGCAAGTAAAATCCAAGCAAGAGCAATTCAAAATTCGCTGCATCGTGAAAAGGAGAGATGCTATAAAGACCGAATCCTATCATCCATACAGCATCGACGAGATGATGGAGCCGAGGATGAATGGCATTTTTTCGATAGAGAGACCAGGTCACAAGACTAATGATGCCCGTAAACAGCTGGTAGCTCGCAATGATAAAAACCAGGAGATAGAGGGCAAGGTCTTGCAAGATGATAGAGTCAAACACCAGAGCCGCAACCACTAGCTTAGCCAAGGTTACAAAGATGTTTTCCCGACGTTTTTTATCTTGAAACCAGCGAGTCAACAAGTGCCAAACTGCTGACAAGGAAAAGTAGCCCATCAGCAACTGGTACCCCACCCGCGGAATAACTTGTCCAAAACAAATCAGGAGAAGCCCTAAAACAATAGCAAGCAGTCCCTCCCCAATGCTCTTCCACTTGCTATAGGTATCGGAAAGTTTAGGCATTTCCTTGCTCCAACTGGTCAACTAAGTATCGAATTGGTTGTTTTAAGATTGGATGGATAAAATGGGGAGCTATTTCTTGCAGAGACTCAAGGACAAAGAGACGTTCTGCTACATAAGGGTGAGGTAAGATGAGGTCGTCTGTATAAATGACCTGGTCCTCCACAAAGAGCAAGTCCAAATCAATCAAACGAGGTCCCCAATGCACTTCTCGAACCCGTCCCATCTCTGCCTCAATGCTTAACAAGGTCTCTAACAAGACTGAAGCTGGTAGCCAGGTTTCTACTTCAACCACCTGATTGGCAAAATTATCTTGCTCCACACCGCCCCAAGGCTCCGTCTTCAAAACACTGGATTCTTTGAGAATATGGATGCCGCGAGCTCGCAGGTTGTCAATGGCTTTTCCCAAGTTTGCTTGCTTATCTCCCATATTACTTCCTAGGGCGATAAAGGCCCGTTGCTTACGACGGTGAATGGTCACCGAGCAGGTATCCAACGGTAAATGCACTGGAGCCCAAGGTTTTTTTAGTTCCAACTCAATCTCTTGGACAAGAGGATAGGTCTCAAAGGTACGTTCAACTAGTTTGTAGGCTACCGTTTCAATCAAATCCTCAGTGCTTTCCTGAAACCAAGTCTTCCACTGCTGACACAGTTCTCCGTAATGGACAGATGCTGTTAAATCCAATTCTGTAGCCGCCTTGGTCATATCATAAGATAAGCTTGCGGAAATAACAAACTTCTGCCCCAATTCCTTCTCACTAGGGAAAAGACCATGATAGGCAAAAATTTCCAAATCTTTAATCTGCAGTTGATCCATAACTAGTCCTTTCTAGAAAAATCCGCATGAAGCGGATTCTTTTTATACTCAATGAAAATCAAAGTGCAAACTAGGAAGCTAGCCGCAGGCTGCTCAAAACACCGTTTTGAGGTTGCAGATGGAAGCTGACGTGGTTTGAATTTGATTTTCGAAGAGTATTATAGTCCCATTAAACGATAAGCCTGGTCTCGGAGGTCTTTATCTGTTTCAAATACACCTCGCGCTACTGTCGTCAAAGTCGCAGTACCTGGTTTTCTGACACCACGCATGCTCATACACATATGCTCGGCCTCAATGACAACAAAGGCTCCTTTAGCCCCCAGATAGTCCATCAAGGCATCGGCCACTTCAATATTTAACCGTTCTTGAATCTGTGGTTTTTTAGAATAAATTTCAACCGTACGGGCTAGCTTAGACAAGCCTGCCACCCGACCATCTGGAATATAGGCAATGTGCGCTCTCCCATAAAAAGGCAAGAAGTGGTGTTCACACATAGTGTGGAAAAAAATACCCTTTTCCACTACCATATTATCATCAATAATCTCAAAGGATTTTGACAGGTGTTCCTCAGCAGTTTGGCCAAGGCCTGAAAAAATCTCTTGGTACATACGGGCTACACGAGCAGGTGTTTCCTGCAAGCCCTCGCGGTTAGCGTCCTCACCAACAG
>ERZ894226.1113-NODE-1113-length-11897-cov-5.428137_pt1 | contig 11897 bp, 9 predicted proteins | sample MGYA00380294_ERZ894226 | MGnify/ENA primary metagenome ERZ894226 (study PRJEB32331, sample SAMN06328434) | human gut metagenome | biome: human gut microbiome; feature: stool | host: Homo sapiens | collected 2014-10-29 ... | reverse complement strand
GTATAAATACATGTCTTATGAGCTCAGAGACCGCCAGGTAGATGCGGATCTGATTTTATATAAGAATCCGACAATTCCGGAAGAAGTTCTGGAATATGTGGAACCAGTTGATCTTGACCTTTTACTTGGGGATCTGACAATGGTACAGTTAAAGAAAGTTTTTCAGGAAGTTATGCGTCGGCAGACAGATAAAGTGGATCCGGTAAGAAGTAAATTTGGCAAGATTGAGAAAGAGGAAGTTTCACTCACAGATAAGTTCCTTTATGTGCGTGATTATTTACAGGAACACCGCCGGTTCAGTTTCCGTCAGCTTCTTCAGAAGCAGAAGAGTAAAATGCATGTTGTTGTTACATTTCTTGCGATTCTTGAAATGATGAAGCTGGGTGAAATTTATGTTGAACAAGAATCTACTTGTGGTGAGATCATGATTGAGAGAAAAGGAGACGTAGTGTAAATGGCAGGAGTAAAAACACTTCAGGCTGCAATTGAAGCTATTTTATTTACAATGGGTGAGTCTGTTGAACTAAGTAAAATTGCGAAAGCAATCGAACAGGATGAGCAGACAACCGAAGAATTACTTCAGGATCTGATGAAGAAATACGAATCAAAGAACAGAGGAATCCGCATCATTGAACTGGACAAGTCTTATCAGATGTGTACAAAGAAGGAAATGTATGACTATCTGATCCGTGTGGCAAAGCAGCCAAAGAAATATACTCTGACGGACGTTCTTCTTGAAACAATGTCAATCATTGCATACAAACAGCCGATCACTAAGATAGAGGTAGAGAAGATCCGTGGAGTAAAGTCTGATCACGCAGTAAATAAACTTGTGGAATATGGTCTGGTAGAAGAAGTCGGAAGACTTGATGCACCGGGAAGACCAATTCTTTTCGGCACGACGGAAGAATTCTTAAGAAGATTCAGTGTACCGTCGATTGATGATCTTCCGTCATTGAATCCGGAGCAGCTGGAACATTTCAAAGAAGAAGCAGAAGATGAGGCAAAGATCCGTATGGACATTTGATTTTTGAATTCTACAACTTGCATTGGAATCATAAAATTAAAAGAAGAATGGAGCTTCCAATATAAACAGGAAATCAATTGATGATAGAATTTAAAAAGTGGTATTTCAGAATCTATTTATTCTTTGTTCGCATACTGATTGTCAGCATGATCATTGGAATTTCTTTTCCGATTCATGTTTTTGGAACTACATCTGATCATGCAGGACAAAACTGGAAGATAAATGTCAGTTCTAACGAACGTCAGGTAGTTCCAAATGAGCTAAAACAATTATACGCCCTGTCTGCCGTCTTAATGGATGCAGACAGTGGGCGTATTTTATTTTCCAAAAATGGACAGGAAGAACGGGCAATGGCAAGTACAACAAAGATTATGACTTGTATTCTTGCATTAGAGAGCGGCATAATTGATTCAGAAAATCAGATTGTTACAGTAAGCGATCAGGCTGCTGCACAGCCAAAGGTACATCTTGGAATGGTTGCAGGAGAACGGTTTTATTTAAAAGATCTTCTTTATTCCTTAATGCTGGAGTCACATAATGACTCTGGGGTTGCAATTGCAGAAGCTGTTGCCGGAAGTGTAGAGAAATTCGCAGATCTGATGAACCAAAAAGCGCGGACGATCGGCTGTTATTCTACTTATTTTATCACACCGAATGGATTAGATGCAGCAGATTCAAATGGAATCCACCACACTACAGCAGAAGATCTTGCAAGGATCATGCGTTATTGTATTATGAATTCTAAGAAGCAGGAAGATTTTCTTACGATCACGCGTACCGAAACCTATCAGTTTCAAGATGTTGAAGGAAAACGGTCGTTCAGCTGTTATAATCATAATGCATTCTTAAATATGATGGACGGCGCTCTTTCCGGAAAAACAGGATTTACTTCAGATGCCGGATATTGTTATGTCGGTGCGCTGCGTAGAGATGAGCGGACATTTATTGTTGCGCTCCTTGCCTGCGGATGGCCAAATAATAAGAGTTATAAATGGTCCGATATGAGAACTCTTATGACTTATGCTTTGGATCATTATCAATATAAGACATTTGAAATTGAATTACCTGTCCGGCAGATATTTATTAATAATGGGATAAAAGCACATTCAGATACGATAGCTTATCCCGGTAAAAACGGAACCAAGATTTCTCTTACTGCAAATTTGACACCTGTTTCTTTCCTATTGAAAGAAGATGAAACGATTTCTGTTGACTATGAGATTCCTGATCAGTTGGATGCTCCTGTAAGGAAAGGAATGCAAGTCGGCAGGATTCGCTGCACGTTAAATGACAAATTGATCCGTGAATATCCCGTCTATACAACACAGAATGCAGAAAAGAGAACCTTCAAAAAATGTGTGGAATATATTTTCCACCTGTTTTCTATACAAAATTCGTACCAAAAAGCAGGAAATATTAAAAAAGATCAAGCGATGTGATTAAAATAGTCACTACAATCTAAGACTTTCCTGTGCTAATATAAACGAGTGTTAAAAAACAACAACTAAATTGATTAAATATAAGAGAGGTACACATTATGGAAAACTGGAGGAAATACGAAAAGACTTACTTTATGCCACCTGAGCCATGTTATGACTGGGTAAAGAAAGATTCAATTGACAAAGCACCAATCTGGTGCAGTGTTGACTTGAGAGATGGTAACCAGGCACTGATCGAGCCGATGAGTCTAGATGAAAAGTTGGAATTCTTCCAGCTGCTTGTGGATGTAGGATTCAAGATGATCGAAGTTGGATTCCCGGCTGCGTCTGAGACGGAATATCAGTTTTTAAGAACATTGATCGAGCAGAACATGATTCCGGATGACGTTACGATCCAGGTTCTGACACAGGCAAGAGAGCATATTATCAGAAAAACCTTTGACGCTGTCAAAGGTGCTCCACATGCTATTATCCATGTATATAATTCAACATCTGTTGCACAAAGAGAACAGGTATTTAAGAAAGATAAAGAGCAGGTAAAACAGATTGCAATTGACGGTGCAAAGCTTTTGAAAGAGTTAGCAGAAGAAACAGATGGAAACTTTACATTCCAGTACAGTCCGGAAAGTTTTCAGGGAACAGAAGTTGAGTATGCCTTGGAAGTCTGCAACGCAGTTCTTGAGATCTGGCAGCCAACAGCTGACAACAAAGCAATCATCAACCTGCCTACAACAGTGGAAAATGCTATGCCTCATGTATTCGCAAGTCAGGTAGAGTATTTTAACAAGCATCTGCGCGACAGAGAGAATGTAATTCTTTCTCTGCATCCGCACAATGACAGAGGATCAGGAGTTTCAGATGCTGAGCTTGGAATCCTTGCCGGTGCTGATAAAATTGAAGGAACATTGTTCGGAAACGGAGAAAGAACAGGTAACGTAGATATTATTACACTTGCAATGAATATGTTTTCTCAGGGTGTGAATCCGGGACTTGATTTCTCTAATATGAGTGACATTTGTGAAGTCTATGAACGCGTGACAAGAATGAAAGTTTCTCCGCGTCAGCCATATGCAGGAGATCTTGTATTTACAGCATTCTCCGGTTCACATCAGGATGCGATCGCGAAAGGTATGACCTGGAGAGAGGAGCATGACTGTCAGACATGGACTGTTCCATATCTCCCGATCGATCCACAGGATGTTGGCAGAAGATACGATTCCGATGTAATTCGTATTAACAGCCAGTCAGGAAAGGGTGGCGTAAACTATATCCTGAAGCAGAGCTTTGGAATCAGCTTACCAGAAAAGATGAGAGAAGAAGTCGGATATCTTGTAAAAGATGTTTCCGACAAGGCTCACGAAGAACTTACACCAGACAATGTATATCATATCTTTGAAGACCATTACATCAATGCGAAACCAATTTTCAGTGTTGATGAATGCCACTTTAAACAAGAAGATGGAATTGTCGCAGAAGCAACGATTCACCACAATGGAAGCAACCGCAAGATCACAGGTGTTGGAAACGGACGTCTGGATGCTGTCAGCAATGCGATCAAGCATTATTTTGATATCGAATTTGAACTTGCATTTTACGAGGAGCATTCTTTGACAAAAGGATCTTCTTCCAGAGCTGTTGCTTATGTCGGCGTTATTTCCAACAAGAAGCGTTACTGGGGTGTCGGAGTTGATGCCGATATTATCAAAGCATCTATTGAAGCACTCGTTGTTGCAGTGAATAAATTGGATAGCGTACAGAGATCCCAGACATGCAAGGATGAAAGATTATTAGATATTACAAATTATATTTACGCAAATTATAAAGAAGTTACATTGGATGATCTTGCTGAGAAGTTCTTCCTTTCAAAACCATATTTGTCAAAATACATTAAAGAAAAATCAGGAATGACATTCGGAGATATTCTGAAAGAAATCCGTATGAAAAAGGCAAGAGCAATGCTTAAGAGCAGCAGTGCAACTGTAGAAAGTATTGCAGAATCTGTGGGATATCAGAATGTAGAGCATTTTAACAGAACATTTAAAAAACTGTATAATATCACACCGGTACAGTATAGAAACAAACCTTGATCCCGATTCGAGTTTGACTAAATTTAGAAATGTAATCTTAAAACAAATCGCCTGACAGTTACCATAAGTAGTAGCTGTCAGGCGATTACTGTTATGCAGATTCATTATTCTGCTAATTCTTCCCACAATTCATACAATTCTTCTAATCTTGCTTCATTTGCAGCGCGTTCTGTTGAAAGTTTCTGGCACTCAATAGAGTTCGAATAAACTTCCTCTTTTGTCAGTTCCTCGTCAATCTCTGTGTTGCGATCTTCAAGTTTTGCAATTTCTTCCTCTGTTTTCTTCAACTCATTTTTACGTTTACGTTCACGTGCCTGCTGTTCCTTCTGTTCCTGCCAGCTTAATTTTGAATCCGAAGCAGGAGTGGATGCAGCAGAATTACCTGAATTGGATACATTTTCTGCATTTGTTTCATTTCCAGAAGCATAAGCAAGTGTCAGTGCTTCTTTTTTCTCCAGATAATAATCGTAGTTTCCGATGTAATTAACAAATGTCTGATTCACCAGTTCAAGGATTCGGGAGGCTGTCTGATTGATAAAATAACGGTCATGGGATACATAAAGTATCGTTCCGCTGTAGTTATTTAATGCTTCTTCCAGAATTTCTTTGGAAGTAATATCCAGATGGTTGGTCGGCTCATCAAGGATTAGAAAATTTGCTTCCGAAAGCATAAGTTTGGCAAGTGATACGCGGCCTTTTTCTCCACCGCTTAACGTATGAATTTCTTTGAACACTTCATCTCCGGTAAACTGGAATGCAGCGAGTGTATTTCTGATCTGTGTATTGGTAAGATCAGGATAGTCATCAGAAATCTCATCAAAAATGGTCTTATCATCATGAAGTACGTGATGTTCCTGGTCGTAATAACCAATCGTCACTTTGGATCCAAGTGTGAATTCGCCCTGATCCGCTGCAATAACCTGATTAATGATCTTTAAAAGTGTTGTCTTTCCGGTTCCGTTATCACCAATCACAGCGACATGTTCGCCACGTTTGATTTCAAAACTGATATCACTGAAGAGAACCTGACTGTCAAATTGCTTTGAGAGATGTTCCACTGTAAGAACATCATTTCCGCTGATCTGCGATGGTTCTAGCGTAAAATGCATTTCTTTCGTACTGTCAACCGGTTTGTCCAATGGCGTAATCCTGTCAAGCATTTTCTCACGACTCTCTGCACGTTTGATTGATTTTTCACGATTGAAAGACTTTAATTTATCAATAACAGCCTGCTGATGTTTGATCTCACGCTGCTGATTCATGTATTCTTTCAGCTGTGCATCTCGGATCTGCTGTTTTTTCATTGCATAATCTTTATAATTTCCAAGGTACATGCGAACCTGTGCATTGTCAATCTCAACAACTTTTGTGACAACACGGTTCAGGAAATAACGGTCATGGGAGACGATAAATACCGCTCCGGAATAATTGATCAGATATGTTTCCAGCCAGGCAATGGAATTCAGATCCAAGTGGTTTGTCGGCTCATCAAGCAGGAGGATATCCGGATTTGTAAGCAGTAATTTTCCGAGAGAAACACGCGTCTTCTGACCTCCTGAAAGTGTATCTGTCTGTTTATTAAAATCGTCTTCCGTAAACCCAAGTCCCTTTAATACACCTGTAATCTCACTTTCGCAGGCATAACCGTTTCTTGCATCAAATTCAGACTGTAGACGATTGTAGGTCTCCAGGCGGCTCTGCAATTCCTCACCTTCCAGATGCTTCAGTTCATGTTCAATGGAACGAATCTGAGCTTCCATTGCAAAAATATCCGCTTTTGCACTTTTTACTTCCTCATAAATGGTATTTCCGGATTTTAAATCCTGACGCTGCGCAAGATAACCGAGTGTCTTTCCTTTCGCGAGAATAACCTCTCCACCATCAAGAGGTTCTTCTCCGATGATCATCTTAAGGATTGTTGATTTCCCGGCGCCATTCACACCGACAAGAGCAGCTTTCTCACGATCTTCAATATGAAAGGAGCCGTCTCGTACAATTTCGCGTTCCCCAAACGCTTTTTCTATATTGTGACATGCGAGTATCATATATTTTCACCTCGTTTTTTGACTTCTAACATTATCATTATATAGAAAAATGTCGAAAATACAAGGAAAATATATGGATTTTAAAGGTTTTTGCAAAACAAAAGTTTGACAGAACTTTAACTCTTTTATATAATAAAGGATAGTTTAAGAGTGGAGGGCTAAAAATTGGAACAGAGAAAGATATCACGCGCAGTCATTTCCAGACTTCCGAGGTACTACAGATATCTGGGAGATCTGCTGGAGGCTGGCGTAGAGAGAATTTCATCCAGTGACCTGAGTAAGAAGATGCATGTAACGGCTTCACAGATACGTCAGGATCTGAATAATTTCGGTGGATTCGGCCAGCAGGGATATGGATACAATGTGAAATATCTTTATACAGAGATTGGAAAGATCTTAGGATTGGATAGAAGTCATAATTTTATTATCATTGGTGCCGGTAATTTAGGACAGGCACTGGCAAACTATGCTTCCTTCGAAAGAAGCGGATTTATTCTGAAAAGTCTTTTCGATGTGAATCCTCGACTGGAAGGCGTAACGATCAGGGGGATTCCTGTGCGTATGGTTGATGAACTGGAAGATTTTCTTAAGAATAATGACATTGAAATTGCTGCACTGACACTTCCAAAATCAAAAGCAATTGAAGTGGCTGATATTCTGGTAGATAACGGTGTGAAGGGAATTTGGAATTTTGCACATACAGACCTTTCCCTTCCAAAGGATGTGGTCGTTGAGAACGTACATTTATCTGACACACTGATGAAGTTATCTTACAACCTTTGTCAGCAGGATAAAGAATAGAATCTAGCAAAGCTGCAAGGATGCTGTGGGACCAACTGACAAAAGGAGGTTTCGCAGCATCTGTTCATGTTAAAAGGAATTAATAATGTTAGAAAGGTCAGGCGATAAGCATGAGATATCTTCCAAATGAGAAGCAGATGAGTGAAGCTGATGCACACACAATTCATGAAATTGGGATTCCATCCCTTGTACTTATGGAACGTGCAGCACTTCAGATTATCGAGACAATGCATAAGAAAAATATTTCCACAGAAAAAAGTCTGATTGTCTGTGGAAGCGGCAACAATGGTGGAGACGGATTTGCAGTAGCAAGGCTCTTAACCGAACAGGGAAAGCATGCAGATGTACTATTTGCAGGGAAAGAAGCTTCTTTAAGTGAAGAATGTCGATGTCAGAAACAGATTGTAGAAAATATGGGGATTTCTGTATTCACAGAATTCCCGGATGAAGAATATACTGTAATAATTGATGCTGTATTTGGTGTTGGACTCTGCCGTGAAATCACAGGACATTATAAAGATGTGATCGACTGGATGAATCTTCAGGATGCAGAAAAAGTTGCTGTTGATATTCCATCCGGAATCTGTGCTACAACAGGAAAGATTCTTGGGACAGCATTTCGAGCCGATCTTACAGTATGTATGGCATGTGTAAAATTAGGCTGTGAGCTTTTCCCTGGCAAGTCCTATGCAGGAGAGAGCATTCCGGTTGCGATTGGAATTAATCCGAAATATTTTTCGAATCACCTGGATGTTTGTTATACCTTTGACAAAAATGATCTTGGAAAACTTCTTCCTTCGAGAATGATGAATTCGCACAAGGGAAGTTATGGAAAAGTTCTTATGATCACCGGAAGTCCCGGGATGGCTGGTGCTGCATTTCTTTCTGCCTGTGCTGCCTATACAGTTGGTGCCGGTCTAGTACAGATTTATACAGCAAGTGAAAACCGTCTGGCACTGCAGGAACTTCTTCCGGAGGCAATCATATCCTGCTATGATTCTTATGATGACAGTCAACTGTCTCATCTTCTTGACTGGGCTGATGTGGTTTGTATTGGCTGTGGACTTGGAATGGGACAGATTTCCGAAAAGATATTGAAAAATGTATTGAAAAATGTGTCTTGTCCATGTGTCATAGATGCCGATGGACTTAATTTACTGAGCAGGAATATAGAGTTATTAAATCAATGTTGTGCACCTGTGATTTTAACTCCACATATGAAAGAAATGTCAAGGCTGACCGGATGGAGTATTGATACGATCATGGAAGATCGCTTCCAGGCACTTGATCAGATCATAAAACAATCCGGACCGGATACAAAATCATCCATAATCTGTGTGTTAAAAGACAGTCGTACTGTTGTCGCACAGACAAATCGGCAGAGATTTGTAAATCTCGCTGGTAATAACTCTATGGCAAAAGGTGGTTCCGGAGACGTTCTCGCCGGAACGATTGCAGGACTTCTTGCACAGCATATGGCACCATTTGAAGCCACTACTGTGGGAGTTTTCCTACATGCCTGTGGTGGAGATGAAGCGAAAAAGAGCAAAGGAAGTTACAGCGTATTAGCCAGAGACCTGATTCAGGGTATGGCCGATGCAATGAAGAATGCAAAGGAGTGCAGATAAATTATGAAACAGTATAACAGAGTATGTGCCCGGATCAATCTGGACGCAATTGCATATAATATGGAACAGATGAAAAATCGCATTGGTCAGGAGGGACGTTTAATAGCTGTTATCAAGACGGATGCATACGGACACGGAGCAGTTCCTCTTGCGGAAATGTTTGAGGAAACGCCTTATATCTGGGGTTACGCTGTAGCATGCATGGGAGAAGCAAGAACTTTAAGAGCACATGGAATCAAGAAACCAATCTTGATTCTTGGCTGTGTTTTTCCTGATGAGTATGAAGAAATGGTTGAAAAAGAAATCCGTGCAGCAGTTTATACAGAAGAGATGGCCAAGGGAATGGCTGATGCTGCCGCAAGGTCAGGAAAGACCGCATTTCTTCACATAAAAATTGATACAGGAATGGGACGAATCGGATTCAAAGTAAGCAAAGAGAGTGTTGAGACAATTTCCAGAATCAGCAAACTTCCTAATATTAAAATGGAAGGAATGTTCACACACTTTGCAAAGGCAGATGAATTTGACAAGTCTTATACATTTGCCCAACATGAAAAATTCCTCTGGATGAAAGAACAGTTAGAAACAAATGGCGTTCAGATTTCCTATTATGATTGTGATAACAGTGCCGGAATTATTGATTTTCCGGATATGAAACATGATCTTGCCAGAGCCGGGATCTCTATTTATGGAATGTATCCATCAGATGAAGTGAAAAAAGATGCTGTTGACCTGAAACCGGCACTGGAATTAATCAGCCATATCAGCTTTGTAAAGGATGTGGAAAAAGGAACTTCCATCAGTTACGGTGGAACTTTCGTCGCGCCAAAGAAGATGCGGATCGCTACGATTCCTGTCGGATACGGTGACGGATATCCGCGTTCCCTTTCAAATAAAGGCTATGTTCTTATCCATGGAAAACGTGCAGACATTGTAGGAAGAGTCTGCATGGATCAGTTTATGGTAGATGTAACAGAGATTCCGGAAGCAAAATTCATGGATCCGGTTACTCTGGTCGGAAAAGACAAGGACGCCGTTATCCGTGTAGAAGATCTTTCTGATCTGAGTGGAAGATTCAATTATGAATTTGTCTGTGATCTGAGCAAGCGTGTTCCGAGAGAGTATTATAAAAACGGTACGATCGTAAAACAGATTGATTATTTCGAATAACCGGAATAATTGAAAGAATCCGGTTGACATGCATACATCCGATAAAACCGGAGATACTTTAGTATGTTCTTAGAAGAAAAACAAAAGGTTCTGGGAAGAATCAGAGAACAAATACGAAAAGTAACTGGAATATCGGAGTGTGAATGAATTGATAATTAAGCGGGGCGACATTTATTACGCAGATCTTAGTCCTGTCGTTGGTTCCGAACAAGGTGGAATCCGGCCGGTACTTATAATACAGAATAACATAGGCAACAGACATAGTCCAACCATCATCTGTGCCGCAATTACGTCGAAGATGAATAAGGCAAAATTGCCGACACATATTGAAATCTGTACAAATGATTATAATATTATGAAAAATTCAGTCATTCTGCTGGAACAGATCCGTACAATTGACAAGAAAAGACTGAGAGAATATGTCTGTCATATCGATCAGGAACGAATGAAAAAAATTGACCAAGCAATAAGAATCAGTCTGGATCTTACTACATAAATCCAACCAAATTCTTTACAGAACAAAAAAAGCGTGGTAAAATTATATGGATAGTGCTTTACAGGACTTAGTATGTATCTGTAAATGCAAATGAATTTATATAAAATACATTGATACAATAGAAAAGGAGAATCAGAATATGTCAGGACATTCTAAATTTGCGAATATCAAGCATAAGAAAGAAAAGAATGATGCAGCAAAAGGAAAGATTTTTACAAAGATCGGACGTGAACTTGCAATTGCTGTTAAGGAAGGTGGAAGTGCTGATCCGACAAACAACAGCAGACTTCGTGATGTTATTGCAAAAGCAAAAGCAAACAACATGCCGAATGATACAATCGAGAGAAATATCAAAAAAGCTGCCGGAGAAGGAGCTGCTGATAACTATGAGCGTATTACATATGAAGGATATGGACCGAACGGAACCGCTATTATCGTTAAGACTCTTACAGATAACAAGAACCGTACAGCTTCCAATGTAAGAAATGCATTTACAAAGGGAAGCGGAAACGTAGGAACACCTGGATGTGTATCTTTCATGTTCGATGAAAAAGGACAGATCATTATTGATAAAGAAGAGTGCGATATGGACTCTGATGATCTTATGATGACTGTACTTGATGCAGGTGCTGAAGACTTTAACGAAGAAGAAGACAGCTACGAAGTATTAACAGCACCGGAAGACTTCAGTGATGTCCGTCTGAAGATGGAAGAAGCCGGAATCCCTATGGTTTCTGCTGAAGTTACAATGATTCCACAGACATATGTTGATCTTACAAAAGAAGAAGATATTAAAAACATCCAGAAAACACTTGATCTTCTTGATGAAGATGATGATGTTCAGGACGTATACCATAACTGGAACGAATAATCAGTTATAAGAAATGGGGGACAATGATGAGTAATTACAAGATGGAAACTAAATGTGTACAGTCCGGTTACAATCCGGGAAACGGTGAACCACGTGTGCTCCCGATCGTACAAAGCACAACATTCCGTTACACCAGCAGTGATCAGATGGGAAGACTTTTTGATCTTGAAGAGTCCGGATATTTTTATACAAGACTTCAGAATCCGACGAATGATGCAGTAGCAGCAAAGATCTGTGATATGGAGGGGGGAGTAGCAGCAATGCTGACTTCTTCCGGACAGGCAGCAAACTTTTATGCGATTATGAATATTGCTGAAGAAGGTGATCATATCG
>ERZ894226.1104-NODE-1104-length-11958-cov-7.729312_pt1 | contig 11958 bp, 9 predicted proteins | sample MGYA00380294_ERZ894226 | MGnify/ENA primary metagenome ERZ894226 (study PRJEB32331, sample SAMN06328434) | human gut metagenome | biome: human gut microbiome; feature: stool | host: Homo sapiens | collected 2014-10-29 ... | reverse complement strand
TGGCGCAAAATTACAATGACCTGTATCGCTTTGAAGATGCCATCAAATGTTACGAAGACTACATCAGCGACCTAGCCAATCGGAAAAGGCCGACCGCAGAAGCCGAAAAGCTATTGGAGAAAAGTAAAGCCAATTTCCGTATGTTGAAAGGAGTTGAAGAAGTTTGCATTATCGATAGCATCGTAATAGACAAAGGTCGTTTTCTGGAAGCTTATAAAATCAGTCCTGAGTCCGGTAAACTATTCATGTACAACGATTTCTTCAAGGATGAGGCAGAAGTTGAAGCTACCGTATATGAAACGGAACTCAGCAATAAGATTTATTATGGTGAGCGCCAACCGGACGGTAAACTCAGCATCCTCTCGCGTAACAAAATGCAGGGTGAATGGGGTAAGGGTAGCTTACTACCCGGTAGTGTAAATGATTCCATCAATGCCAACTATCCGTATGTATTGACAGATGGCATCACTATCTATTATGCAGCAGACGGTCCTGCATCAATGGGTGGATACGATATTTTCGTAACACGCTACAATACAAACACAGACACTTATCTGACCCCGGAAAATGTAGGCATGCCTTTCAATTCGCCTTATAATGATTATATGTACGTTATAGACGAATTCAACAACCTCGGCTGGTTTGCATCAGATCGTTATCAGCCGGAAGGCAAAGTATGTGTATATGTATTCATTCCTGCCTCATCCAAACAAGTATACAACTATGAAAGCATGGATAAAAACAAACTGATAAAGCTTGCCCAACTCCATTCCATCAGAGATACCTGGACGAATGAAAGCCTGGTAGCCGATGCAAGGAAACGCCTGCAGGAAACGATGCAGGAAAAAACGGAAATAAAGAAACGACACGAATTTGAGTTTGTAATTGATGACAGGAATATCTATCATTATGCTGCCGATTTCCGCTCTCCGCAAGCAAAAGCGCAATTCAGGAACTATCTCCAACTGAAAGAAAGCTATAACCAGCAACAAAATAAACTGGAAAATATGCGCACCCAATATTCGCGTGCCAACCAGAACGAAAGAAGCAAAATGGCTCCAGCTATACTCGATTTGGAAAAACGAGTGCTACAGTTGGCAAACGAAGTAGACCGTACTGCTATCCAAGTGCGGAAATTAGAAAAGCAAACCATTAAATAGAACAGTTATGGACATATTCATCATCGCAATTTTAGTCGTTGCAGCAGTTATACTGTTCCTCGTAGAGCTATTCATCATACCAGGCATCAGCATTGCCGGATTTTTGGCAGGTGGTTGCATCATTTATGCCAACTACTACGCTTTTGCCAATTTAGGAGCAACAGCCGGATTCATCACACTTGCCATATCCGTCATCACCTGCGTTGGTTCATTAGTGTGGTTCATGCATTCCAAAACCCTGGATAAGATAGCTTTGAAGAAAAACATCACTTCAAAAGTAGACCGTAGTGCCGAAGAGAAAGTAAAAATTGGCGATACCGGCATTACCACTACCCGTCTTGCCCTCATCGGGTATGCCGAAATAAATGGTGATATCGTAGAAGTAAAATCCACAGACGGCTTTCTGAATGAGAAAACTCCCATTATAGTAAACCGCATTACAGACGGAGTGATACTTGTGGAGAAAAACAAACCGTAAATTGCAAATCATTAAATAAGTAATCATTAATAACTAAAATCATGGATCCAAGCACAATGTATCTCACTGCCTTCACTATCATAGGCGGTATCATTTTCCTGGTACTATTTTTCCACTATGTACCGTTTTTCCTATGGCTGTCTGCCAAAGTCTCAGGAGTCAACATATCACTGGTTCAACTGTTTCTGATGCGTATTCGTAACGTGCCGCCCTATATTATTGTGCCTGGCCTGATTGAAGCACATAAAGCCGGCTTGAGCAACATCACCCGCGATGAACTGGAGGCACACTATCTGGCGGGCGGACACGTTGAGAAAGTAGTGCATGCTTTGGTATCCGCTTCGAAAGCCAACATCGAATTGCCTTTTCAAATGGCCACCGCCATTGACCTTGCCGGACGCGATGTGTTTGAGGCAGTCCAAATGTCAGTAAACCCAAAGGTGATTGATACCCCGCCCGTCACAGCCGTGGCAAAAGACGGTATCCAGTTGATTGCCAAAGCCCGTGTAACCGTACGTGCCAATATCCGTCAGTTGGTAGGTGGTGCTGGAGAAGATACAATCCTTGCCCGTGTAGGTGAAGGTATCGTATCGTCTATCGGTTCTTCCGAAAACCATAAATCGGTTTTGGAAAATCCCGACTCCATTTCCAAATTAGTGCTTCGCAAAGGATTGGATGCCGGTACGGCTTTTGAGATCCTGTCTATTGATATTGCCGACATCGACATAGGCAAGAACATCGGTGCAGCTTTACAGATAGACCAAGCAAATGCGGACAAAAATATCGCTCAAGCAAAAGCCGAAGAGCGCCGTGCCATGGCCGTTGCCAGCGAGCAGGAAATGAAAGCCAAAGCACAGGAAGCACGCGCTAAAGTTATCGAAGCCGAAGCTGAAGTACCTAAGGCTATGGCAGAAGCTTTCCGCAGCGGCAATCTGGGCATCATGGATTATTACCGGATGAAAAACATCGAGGCCGACACTTCGATGCGCGAGAACATTGCCAAACCGGTAACCGGTACATCCAACCAGCCATTAAGCAAATAAACCGGTAAAGTTACCTATATAAACGAACTTATAATACCTCGTAACATGAAAAAGTATTTTGCATCTTCAGAACTTATTATTAACGAAGACGGTTCCGTGTTCCATTTACACGTAAAGCCTGAATGGCTGGCAGATAAAGTAATCCTCGTAGGTGACCCCGGCCGGGTAGCATTGGTTGCTTCACATTTCGAGAATAAAGAATGTGAAGTGGAGAGCCGCGAATTCAAGACAATTACAGGTACTTATAAAGGTAAACGAATCACCGTTGTTTCCACTGGTATCGGTTGCGATAACATTGATATTGTTATGAACGAATTGGACGCACTCGCTAACATCGACTTCCAGACGAGAGAGGAAAAGCCCCAACTGCGTCAATTGGAACTGGTCCGTATCGGTACGTGTGGCGGTTTGCAACCTTACACGCCCGTAGGAACTTTTATATGTTCTGCCAAATCCATTGGTTTCGACGGCTTGCTGAACTTCTATGCCGGACGTAATGCAGTTTGCGACCTGCCCTTTGAACGCGCTTTCCTCAACCACATGGGATGGTCGGGAAACATGTGTGCTCCCGCCCCTTACGTAATTGATGTCAATGCCGAATTGATAGACCGTATAGCGGGAGATGATATGGTACGAGGCGTCACCATCGCCGCCGGCGGTTTCTTCGGTCCGCAAGGACGTGAACTGCGTGTTCCCCTGGCAGACCCGCATCAGAACGAAAAAATCGAGCAATTCGAATACAACGGTTATAAGATTACCAATTTCGAAATGGAAAGTTCCGCACTGGCCGGCCTCAGTCGTTTGATGGGGCATAAAGCCATGACTGTCTGCATGGTAATTGCCAACCGATTAATTAAAGAAGCCAACACCGGATATAAAAATACAATTGACCATCTTATTCTTAAAGTACTCGAACGTATTTAAATATCTTATCGGATATAAAATCAGGAGAAAGCACTATCTTTGCGTCATAAAACAAGCTGTAAATAATGAACCAAGATACTATCTGCGCCATAGCTACCGCCCAGGGCGGGGCTATTGGATGTATTCGCGTTTCCGGACCGGAAGCTATCGAAATCACATCTTGTATTTTTACTCCTGCCGCTACTAATAGAGAGTTAGGGGACAGCAAGCCTTACACACTTACTTTTGGACGGATTTATGACGGCTCTGAAGTTATAGATGAAGTACTCGTTAGTCTGTTTCGTGCTCCTCACTCCTATACTGGTGAGAACAGTACGGAAATCACTTGCCACGGTTCTGCCTATATTCTTCAGAAAGTATTACAACTACTCATCAAGAATGGTTGTCGCATGGCTGCCCCAGGCGAATATACCCAGCGTGCATTTCTAAATGGGAAAATGGACCTGAGTCAAGCAGAAGCAGTTGCCGATCTGATTGCCTCATCGTCTGCAGCGACCCACCGTCTTGCCATGAGCCAAATGCGGGGCGGTTTCAGTAAGGAACTTGCTACCTTACGTGACCAATTACTCCATTTCACCTCACTCATCGAATTGGAATTGGATTTCAGCGATCACGAGGAACTGGAATTTGCCGACCGCTCCGAACTTTGCCAACTAGCGAACAACATAGAGAAAGTCATAGCTCGTTTGGTTAATTCATTCAACGTAGGTAACGCCATCAAAAACGGCGTTCCTGTAGCCATTATCGGTGAAACGAATGCAGGAAAGTCTACATTGCTCAATGTCTTACTTAATGAAGACAAAGCTATTGTTAGCGATATTCATGGCACTACACGGGATATAATAGAAGATACTGTCAATATAGGTGGCATTACTTTCAGATTCATCGACACAGCAGGTATTCGTGAAACTAGCGATACAATTGAAAGCCTCGGTATCGAACGCACTTTCCAAAAGTTGGATCAAGCAGAAATTGTCCTTTGGATGATTGATGCTACGAATGCCCAAGCTCAAATAACACAGTTGGCCGGTCAACTCCTTCCCCGTTGTGAAAGAAAGCAGCTTATCCTTGTTTATAACAAAGCCGATTTAGTGGATAATATACAGAATAGTATTCCTGACAATTTTCCTGATAATGTACAGTCAATCACCCTATCCGCAAAAAAAAGAGAACATATCGAAGAACTTCAACGAATGCTGATAACATCTGCCCATCTTCCTACAATTACGCAAAATGATGTTATAGTTACTAATGTACGCCATTATGAGGCATTAAACAATGCATTAGAAGCTATCCATCGAGTGCAAGAGGGTCTGACTAATAATATTTCCGGTGATTTCATATCACAAGATATTCGGGAATGTATTTTCCACTTGAGCGATATTGCGGGAGAAGTGACAAATGATATGGTATTACAGAATATATTTCAGCACTTTTGCATCGGCAAGTAACTATCTGATTATCAAACAGTTAAATTAATTATAATCGATTAATATGGCGCTCTTTACGGGCGCCTTTTTTGTTGCTCAAGTATCGTTGATAATCGTTGCTAAGCCTTTTTACGCCATTTTTTGTACCTCCTGTGTACCTCACCACGAAAATCCGAGGATTATCGTTGGCAAGGTCGTGGAGAACTTTTACGCCATTTTACGGGATTTTACGGAGTTATACAAAAATATTGGAGAAATAAGGAGAAATAACATGAGTAGCAACATTGAAATCAGACGAATCTGTGTGTGGTGCAAGCAAGAATTCATTGCGCATAAAACAACTACAACCTGTTGTTCGCACAGATGTGCAAACCTTCTGTATAAGCAGAAGAAACGTGAGGCTTCTATTAAGGCTAACAACCAGATTGTCGAAAAAGTCATCAAGGAAAAGCCGATTGAGAAGATCAGAGACAAGCCTATTCTTACTATCACAGAAGCTGCCACATACATTGGAGTAACCCGACCTACTCTTTATGGCTATCTGAAAAGAGGTGAGCTAAAAGCCACCCGACTTGGATATAAATTTCTATTGAAAAAAGAAGATATTGATAACTTATTCAATAAGTCTATAGAATTTAAGATTCCGGTCAGAGACAAACCTTCCATTAATGATTTCTATACCACCGCTGAAGTTAAGGAAAAGTATGGCGTAAAGGATTCCTGGATATTTCACATCGCTAAGGAACATAATATTCCACGAACCTTTCACCGAGGGAAAACCTTTTGGAGCAAAAAGCATATTGATGACTACTTTGCAAAGAAAGCTCCCGATCCTGAAATCAAGGAGTGGTACAGCACGCAAGATATGCAGGAGAAGTTCGGTATGACACTGACAGCCATCTATTCTTTTGTATCAAAGAATGCTATTCCCAAAAAGAAAGTCGGAATCATGGTATATTACTCCAAGAAGCATGTGGACATTGCCAAAGGTCTCATAGCTCCCGAAGAGCCCAAATACTACACCATTGCCGAAGCGATGGAACGATTCAATCTGACACGGGACCAACTCTACCATTATGTGAAATACCATAATATTCCCCGTATAAAAGTTGGTAAATATACCAAGATTCTCCGGACAGAGCTGGACAAGTTCTTTGAACCTCCAAAGATAGAATGAACCGAAAGTTATTTTCCGGTGATAAATATCACCATCATAACACCTATTTTATTTGCAACAAAAACAAGTATTAATCAAAAAACAATATAGCTATGACACTTACATGCACCAACGTAACTTTGAGACAAAAGCCATTGCGTAACGACCGCATATCTCTTTATCTGGATTATTATCCGGCCATCCGCAATCCTTATACGATGAAGATGAGTCGCCGGGAATTCCTCGGTATCTACATCTATGCCAAGCCTAAGAACGAGCAGCAAAGAATGTTCAATCAGGATATGCTGAACAAGGCAGAGGCAATCCGCTGTATCCGTGTCCAGTCGCTTATCAATGAAGAATTCGGGTTCCTGGACAAGAACAAGCAAAAGGTAGATTTCCTCGCCTATTTCCGGACAAAGGCACGGGAAAAGTATGAGAAATGGGATTGCGTTTACAATCACTTCGAAAAATTTGTCGGTGGCAAATGTACCTTTGGAGATGTCACCGTGGAGTTGTGCGAGAAGTTCAAGGATCACCTGCTCAAATGCAAACAGATCAATCATCCCAATGCTTATATCTCACGCAATTCGGCAGCCGGCTATTATTCAACTTTTCGAGCCTTGCTGAAGATAGCCTACAAAGAGAAGATGCTGCGTGAGAACTTGAACGACTTCCTGGAAAAGATTGAATGGAAAGAGGTCAAGAAAGAGTATCTGACACTTGATGAAGTCAAGAAACTGGCAGCTACACCCTGCAAGATTCCTGTCTTAAAACAGGCCTCCCTGTTTGCCTGCATGACCGGTCTCCGTATCAGTGATATTCTGAAGCTGGACTGGCGTGATTTTGAAGTCGGGCCAGATCAAGGCTACTATATTCGTATCTGTACCGAAAAGACAGAAACCGAGGCCACCCTTCCCATCAGTCAGGAAGCACTGGAGTTGTGTGGCGAATGGGGCACCGGAAAAGTCTTCAAAGGCTTAACCCGCTCCATGACCCATCATCCCCTGAAACAATGGATTGCCGAAGCCGGAATCAGAAAACACATAACCTTCCACTGCTTTCGTCATTCATACGCTGTCATCCAAATTTCTTTAGGCACAGATATTTACACAGTATCGAAGATGCTAACGCATAAGAATGTCACCACTACTCAAATCTATGCTGATTTGGTCAATTCCAAGAAGCGAGAGACGGCGAATAAGATTTCGCTGAAATAATAGAGTCATTTTTTTATCTGTAACAGGTCATATCTGGTAAATCTGTCGGATATGGCCTGTATATAATAATATTATTAATGGAAGCGGTTATTGATTGCCAAGTCGAAATTATACCAACCAATTAAGTTCATTAAACTGTTCTAACATCTTATTTCCGCATGCTGGGTCAATCTGTCTTACAAACATTATCTTTCCCCTTAACCAGTCTTTGTACAATCCCTTTGTCGTTTTCAAATGTTGATAATGTTCATATACTCCAAACTTCTTACAAAAATGCAATTCACGTAATATTTCCTTTTTATACTTTTGCGATACATGTACTCCATTTGTTACAGTCAAACCTGTAACCTCTTGCTTACATCCTTTATAACGTACTTTTGTTTTCATCCGATTTACTTTAAATCCATTCAAATATACGATTTTATAGATGTCTTCAATAGGTGGAACTTTAACATCAGAATCAGCCGAAAATGTTAGATCATCAGCATAACGTGTATAAATTATTCCTCGTTTTTTACAATATTCTAACATCATTTCATCCATTTTCGATGCTATGATATTTGATAATATTGGACTCGTTGGCGCCCCTTGTGGTAGTCGTGATTTATATGTACATAAGGCAGTTAATGTTTTAACAACTTCTTCTTCGTATCCTAGAGAACGAAAATAATTATTCACACTATCTAGTTTTATTGTATGAAAAAAATCTTTCAAATCAACATTAATCAACCAGTCATGCCCCGCATGAGGTATAGCATTTGTCAAAATACCACGTACTTTGTCCCTATTCTTAAATGCAGGTATAAAGCCATGTACGCAATCATTTGTTGACAAATCTTTACAAAGTATATTTATATAAATCCATCGCTGCATATTTTTCAGCATATAATCAGGTGCTTCTATTAATCTATCACCACCATACTTTTTCCTGATCTTGTATTCTGTATAATGTTTCTCAACATTGGCAACCATTCCTTTGAGGGTTTCTGCGCAACATTCAAAATACATGGCAAGATGAACAAAATCAAATATCACAGGGAGATTTCGCTGGTGCAAACTCCCTGCATATTCAAAACATTCCTTCAAATAATTTTCCGTATGGTTGTTTTCTACGGCACATTCTTTAAAAAGAGACTCCCAAGTATCTGTCATAGTCATTTACGTAATTGTCACTTTAGTGACAGTGCTGGACAAGCTTTGTTCAGCACTATCAGTGTAATTGTATTTTAATTTCTGTACGCCCCCGGGACATACAGGCAAAGAGTATTACATCTTTACTTAAAGCTAAAATCCTATGACTTCCCCCTGAAAGTCTCTGGTATATACATATAGTCTCTATCATCCACATAGAAAAATCCCTTTTCCTTATTCTCAATTCTAAATATCTTAGATGCTTCAGCTAGTGCTTTCTGGGCCTCATATGTAACTTTATGGTCTTTATCCCACATGCCAATTTTCTCCCCTTCCTCAAATATAGAAGCCATATCATCATTAGTCAATCCCATCTCATTGGCTATAACCACTTCTGGCATTTTTCTCTCTAAGCATCTCAACAGATATGTTAATTTTACATTTTTATCTTGGATAATACCCTTCCAGTCCGGATTATCCAAATCAACTCTAAAGAACTGAGACAATTTAAAAACCCATCTATTATTGTCCATCCTTTGAATAAAAGCCATGTTTTGTTTTTTCAGCTGATTCCGTGCAATCAAAGGCTGCCAATATTTTACACCATTGTCTTCATACTTATCAACCCATATTATTGGTAGTGTATTGTTAGGAACAGCATGGGCGAACAAAACCAAAGCTTGTGAATTGGAATAGCCTAATTCTCGCCCTCTACATATCTGTTGACCATATTTATAGCAGAACTCCCTGATTTTTTTCATCTTAAGATATCCTCCAAAAGGCGATTTATTTTTACTAAACGCATGAACTCTGACATCTCCATACAGTTTTACGTATGGGAAATCACGTTCTAACCTAGTCTTTCCTTTGTCCATTAGGATACAGCTCAAAAGAACAATCTTATATGGTGCATTTTCTTTTACAACCTTACCTATTGTCCATTCATTATTTATTTGCAGTATCTTTCCGTTCTTTTCTTTCTCAAACGTTAGTTTACAGTCTGTTGCAAATGAATCTCCAGAGCCAATTATGTCATCAAGGAATATTATAACATCTTCATCTGTCAAAGATTGAACGTCTATATCCTTGGGGTGATTATAATACATTATACCTTTTATGTTCTTAGGCGTTTGATTTTTGAACAGATTTTTTACCAAATACATAATGACATGTCCACTTTTCCCAGGTTTACCCAGTGGCATAAACAAAACACGAAATGGTTTTTGAATCTCGCCCCACAGATCATTAAAGATAGTATTAAGTTTTGACAATAACATTCCCAACAGATCTTCTTCACGATAATACTCCAACTTTTCCAATACAGATACAGCCATTTCCTGTTCGTCATCTTGAAAGTTGTCGAGCCATCGGTACACATCATACAAGTCTAACCTATCGTAAAATCTGTACCTAATAGTATCTACTATTCTTTTCTGCAAATCCTCTGATGGTATTCTCATTCACTTGATAACTTTATGGTTACACCTATCTTAAAAACAGCTTAATGATTTCAACTTAATCCTTAAACATTCACGAAGTCTTGTTTCATTTGTAAAAGTACTACTTTTTCTCGAATTTGAATATTTCCACATACATTAATCTACCTAAAGTACAACTTACATCCTATTGTGGCATAGAAATAAATACCATATCGAGGACAAATGCTGCCACTTTCTTGGATTTATAACATAGTATTTATGAAATGACATATATTTGCACACAAACAATTAGCAAATATCACTATGAATCAGAAAAGTATAGAACATATAGCACTCTATTCCCTTGTATTGGTAAGTACTCTTGTTGTTGGCGTTTTAACTCGTCAGTTTGTTTTATCCAAAGGTGTTGACGATTTCAGTAGTATTGTCGCATTTTTTGCAACAGTAATTGTCTTGATGGCAATCTATGCCAGTTTACAGACAACTTTCAATCAGTTTCTACTACCACGCATAGAAGCTTTTCTATTGCGTTTCTCTGCTTTTCAAACAATGAAAAATCATAATGACACCGTTTCTACTCCGGAAGCACCTGCAATCAAAGATTCAAACCAAGCTACGCCTGATGTCATTGAATCTGCTCCTAACGCTGAAGAAACAATCTCTATACCTTCAGAATATGAAGTCATGCGAACCAACGCTATATCAAAAAAGAATCGCGCTATTCAAACCAAATTGGAAAAGGTCATTAGCTATACGAAGCAAACGATGGTTGCCTATATGAGTGAAGAAGATCTCACCCGTCTATGCACATACGTTGCAGAATATAGTACAGGCGATATCTTTTGTAAGGTATCGCCTGTAAAGGTTGATTCACAACTCAAAAGTATTGATATTATGCACTTTGGTTGGAATATAGGCAAAGCTTTTGGTATAAAGCGTATTCATACAGCTACATTTATTAAAAATGTCTTTGCCCACACTCTTTGCGATTTGGAGATTTCAACTATTGAGCGAAAAATGTCACATACAGAATCAAAGTGCATGATTAAGTTGGATGAGACGATTGGGTAACTATACTATGATTTTTTATCAAATAAAGAGAATTTTGATAAAAACTTATCTGATATATCAACAATATCTTGTTGATTGTTCTTGTAAGCTAGTTCCTTTATTTTCCTTATAGGATTTAACATTTCATCTTTTTTCTGTTTTTCGATTGAACTCATTGATGATATAAGTAAAACTAAGAATTGATTGATTTTTTTGCACAGTGTCACGAGACGAAGCATTTGCATTAACTCTTTCGGGTGATTCATCTCGTTAGCACATCGCCACCTCTCACTGATGTTCAATTTTGCACCATCTCTATAATGAGTATATAAATTTCTTTTGGTCGAATTAAAACCTGCAGTTAAGGCTTTGAGTTCATCTTCTATTTCGATGGACAATGGTATATATTTGAATTCTGGAACAGATTTAATTTTATTCCATATACTTTTTACTTTGTATTTTTCATTATAGCCATACAAATGAGACAGAGCACTAGTTTCAATTCTATAAGTTCGCATAAAACTGATGGAGCGTTCTGCATTACTACTTGCTTTTAGATAGGTATCCATAGAACAAACTAAATCATAATGCATAAAACTAACCTCCCATCGCAATTCTTCCAATGTTCGTATTTCCGTGAGTCTACTGTAATCAAATTGTTTATCTTTTAGATATCCAATAGCATTTTCACAAATTGAAAAAATCTTTTTATGTGATTCTATATTAACCCAAGCATTTGCCATTTGTTCTGTGATTATAATATCAAGTTCCCCCTTATTATGAAATGCCTCTGCCACTCTATCATTTAAAATATCTACAAGGGTAAGCTCTTCAACACTCTTTTTATAGGTACAATTCTTTTTATCAGGAGATAATTTCTCTGTAATTATTTGTAAAACAGAAGATATGTATTTAAGAATCTTATCA
>ERZ894226.1103-NODE-1103-length-12006-cov-5.362647_pt1 | contig 12006 bp, 11 predicted proteins | sample MGYA00380294_ERZ894226 | MGnify/ENA primary metagenome ERZ894226 (study PRJEB32331, sample SAMN06328434) | human gut metagenome | biome: human gut microbiome; feature: stool | host: Homo sapiens | collected 2014-10-29 ... | reverse complement strand
GAGCACTTGACTTTTAATCAAGTTGTCCGGGGTTCGAATCCCCGATGCTTCACTATGTGGAACCCTTTCGAGGGTTCTTTTTTTGTTCTGCATATCCCAAATTGGTCCGGTGGACCAATTTTGATTATGTTTATCTTAAGGTTACGGCGAAAATCTTGCAAAAGAGCAGGAAATGTACTATGCTTTGAAAGAATAAAAAAGAACGGAGGAATCTGTTTATGGCACAAAAAAAGAAAAACAAAAGACGAAGACGCCAGTTTCAGCAGAAAGTGATTTTAAGTGTTCTGCTTGTTATCATTATCGGATTGATTGGCGTGCTTGGATATCAGATGCAGAAGAACGAGAAAAAACAGACGGATGGAAACGCAAGTGCATCCTCTTCGGTTTCATCATCCTCTCTTGTTGGGGACAGTTCAGAGCCGATATCGGATTCCAGCCCGGAGGAGGAGATTACACCGACGCCTGAGCCGGTACAGCAGATTTCGTCAGATGGTCTGAACAGTCAGCATGCCCTGCTGGTGCGGGAAAGCGATCTGGCTGAGATGATGAATCTGGGCGGAGATGAGAGAATTTATCCGGCGTCGATGACAAAGATTATGACAGCGCTGCTTACCATTGAAAATCTTCCGGATCTGAACGAGACGATTACGGTTCCGGAGGACATTTTCGAGGAACTGACGGCACAGGATGCGTCGGTAGCGGGATTTAATCCGTACGAACAGCCGACGGTTCGTGATCTTCTCTATGGTGTGTTGCTGCCATCCGGCGCAGATGCCTGTGAGACATTGGCGAGAGCAGTCGGCGGATCGGAAGAAGGTTTTGTGGCCATGATGAACCAGAAAGCAGAAGAACTGGGACTTACCAATACGCATTTTGAGAACTGCACGGGACTGCATAACGACAACCATTATTCTACCTGCCGTGATATTGCGGTGCTGATGAGTGAGTGTCTGAAGAGTGATACGTTTCGCGAGATCGTGACGAGGGAGGTTTACACAACGGAGGCTACCGCATCACACCCGGAGGGAATTACGCTGTATGATACGATGCTCCACCGGTTTACCAGCTATGAGATGAGTACGACACTGGAGAACGGGGCAGTCATTGAAGGCGGAAAGACCGGATTTACCGATGAGGCGGGTCAGTGCCTGGTCAGCTTTGCTGAATATGGAGGCGAAGAGTACATACTCGTTACGGCAGAGGCCATGACGGATTCGGGATCTGCGGTGGACAGCATCGCGGATGCGAGTACGGTGTATGGAAGATTACAGTAAATACAGGTGAAAGCGAGAGCTGGAAACGGGAGAAAATTCCCGGTTCCGGCTCTTTTTTTGCGTGAAGCAAGTCGAGAAAATAAGGTGTGGATAACATTGGGGATGTTTTGCACGGAATGCGCAGAAAAGAATTATGTTTTCCACAAAAGAAAGAAGCGCAGGGGAAAAATTGTGGATAACGGAAAGGAAAAATCCGGTTTTTGTGTATAGATCGCGCCGGATGGGAAATACTGCTTACTGTAGAAAAGCAGGAGGAGAGCGAGAAATCGAAAAACGCTTCTGAAATGCTTAAAAAGATATCAGCAGAGGTGGTAAGAACATGAAAAGAGACAAGTTGAGAATCGGAGTGATCACAGCGGCACTGGCAATGATGATTGCAGGCGGAGTGCTGACCTGGCAGCAGGATGCGAGAAACGGTAAGGCAGATCAGGCGAAACAGGGAGAGACGGCACAGCTTACAGAGGACGAAAGCACTGGAACTACAGAACGGCAGACGGAGGAGACGGCGGGAGATGCAGACGGAACGCGTGCCGTACAGGATCAGGCAGATGATGTGGAAAACAGTCTGGAACAGGCGCCGGAAATGGAAACGGTGTGTGAAGAAGAGACGGTGGGAAATCCAGAAGCAGATGCAGAGACGGCTCAGAATACACCGGAAGAATCAGATGGGAATACAGAAAGACAGGACGCGCAGGCGGTAAACGGAACAGCGGCGGATCAGAACGGAGAAACAGGATCAGGAGAAACAGCGGCGAATGAAGAAACGAGTGCAGCATCCGGAACTGTGGATTCTGCAGAAAATCAGGAAACGGCAGTTGAGACAGCAGGGGCTGCACAGGATCTGATGTTCAGCGAAGCGACAATCATGGAACTGCCGGTTACTGGAACAGTTCTGATTCCGTATAACATGGAAAATACCGTTTATTTCCCGACACTGGATCTTTACCAGTGCAATCCAGGCGTTGTTTTCTCGGCGGCAGAAGGAACTCCGGTTCTGGCGGCAGCGGACGGAGAAGTTGTGAGTGTGGAAAATGATGCAAGAACCGGCCTCACCGTCACCATGAATCTTGGAAATGGATACGAAGCCATCTATGGACAGCTCACAGACGTTTCCCTCGAGGCAGGCCAGAAAGTTCAGAAAGCAGCACGGATCGGAGCAGTTGCAGCACCGACGAAATATTATGTAAAAGAGGGAAGCAATCTTTTCTTTGAGATGAAAAAAGATGGAAAAGCCATTGATCCTATGGCATATCTCCCGGCAATTTCGGAATAAAAAAGAGGACCTGCACGAAATGGGATGCGGGAAAGTATTATAAAGTGTAGGATTCGCAATCGAATCTTTTTTACAGGTTTTGAATACAAAAAAGGCGGCGCAGACCGCGGATGGTAAAATACCGTTTTTCGATTGCTTTTTATAAAAAAGGCTGGCTGAAAACAGTCAGCTTTACATATAACAAACAGGATTGTTTTGATATAGAAAAAGGGCGGAATAAAAGGAAAGTAACCGGTTACAGAAAATGTGAAAGTTTGTCATTTTAGGGGTTTCGTTTTTGGCTGTTATCGGTTAAAATAGACGTAGTGGACAGATCCTGAAAACAAGGAGGATTAGAAAAATATGGAGCTTTTATTTATGGACCCGGTGTTCAAAGAAGCAATCTGGGGTGGAACAAAGTTAAGAGACGTATTTGATTACGAAATTCCGAGCGATACAACCGGCGAGTGCTGGGCGATCAGCGGACATGCTAACGGAATGAGCCATGTGGCAGGCGGAAGATTTGATGGAAAAACATTAGGTGAGCTCTGGAACGAGGAGCCGGAAATTTTCGGAAATTACCCGGGAAGCCAGGTTCCGCTGCTGATCAAGATCATTGATGCAAAAAATGATCTGAGCATCCAGGTTCATCCAGATGATGCTTATGCAGGAGAGCATGAGAATGGATCTCTTGGAAAGACCGAGTGCTGGTACGTGCTGGACTGCGAACCGGGTACAGAAATTGTTATCGGACACAATGCAAAAGACAAGGCAGAAGTGGAGAAAATGATCCGCAATCATGAGTGGAGCGATTTCATCCGCAAAGTGCCGGTACATAAGGGAGATTTCTTCCAGATCAATCCGGGATGCGTACATGCCATCAAAGGCGGCACACTGATTCTGGAGACACAGCAGAGCAGCGATATCACCTATCGTGTATACGATTATGACAGACTGCAGAACGGCAAACCGAGACAGCTTCATGTAGAGCAGAGTATCGATGTTATCGAGGCTCCGTTTAAAACGGCAGATATCGATACCTTTACAGAGGAAATCCCGGGCGCGGTACATACCCATTTTGTAACATGCAAGTTCTACTCTGTAGATAAATACGACATCGACGGTGTATTCACCTTGGATGCGAAAAAATATTATACTAATGTAAGCGTTATTGCCGGAGAGGGTACTGTAAACGGTATTACGGTGAAAAAAGGTACACACTTTATTATTCCGGCTAATTTTAACGGATGCAGATTTGAAGGAAAACTTTCCGTGATCTGCTCAAATCCAGAGGCGTAAGAAAGGAGAAAAACACAATGAGACTTGGAGCATTAGAAGCAGGCGGAACAAAGATGGTCTGCGCAATCGGAAACGCAAATGGAGAAATCTATGAGAGAATTTCGATCCCGACCGAGACACCGGAAATTACCGTTCCGAAAATGATTGAGTATTTCAAAGAGAAGGACATTCAGGCACTGGGAATCGGTTGCTTTGGACCGATCGATCTGAACAGAAAATCTCCGACATACGGATGCATCACCACAACACCGAAGCTGGCATGGAAAAACTTCAATATTGTGAAAGCATTTGAAGATGCACTGGAGGTTCCGGTTGGTTTTGATACCGACGTAAACGGTTCTGCACTGGGAGAGGCTACCTGGGGAATCACAAAAGGACTGGACAACAGCATCTACATCACCATCGGAACCGGTGTTGGAATGGGTATTATCTCCAACGGTAAGCTGCTGCACGGCATGCTTCATCCGGAAGGCGGCCACATCATTCTGATGAAACACCCGAAAGATACTTACGGCGGAAAATGCCCGTACCACAGCAACTGCCTTGAGGGTCTGGCAGCAGGTCCTGCCATCGAAGCACGCTGGGGCAAAAAAGGCATTGAACTGGCTGACAAAAAAGAGGTATGGGAGCTTGAAGCTTACTATATTGGACAGGCTCTCGTAGACTGTATTATGCTGCTTTCTCCGCAGAGAATTATCCTCGGCGGAGGCGTTATGCATCAGGAGCATATGATGCCGCTTGTAAGAGAAGAAGTCAGAAAACAGCTGAATGGATATCTTGTAACGAAAGAGCTCGAGGATCTCGACAGCTACATCGTACTTCCAAGCCTGAATGACAACCAGGGTATCATGGGCGCACTGAAACTGGCGGTAGATGAGCTGGCAATGCAGTAAAAATAAAATATTTGAAATCATAAAGGTGAGAAAACCGTTCGGAGAAATCCGGGCGGTTTTTTAATTTACAGGAAACTTCGTTGAACTTTCCTGTAAATTAAAAAGCCCTCTGGGCAGGATCGCACTGCGGCGTAGAGGAATTATGTCGCTGAAGCGACCCGCCGCAGGCGGAGAATTCTGCAAGGCAGGATTCTTTCGTGTTAAGTGAACCAGTTTTGATTGCGTCCGAAAGAATCGAGTGTTAAAGTTACATAGAACATAAATGAACAGAAGGAACGGAATTTGAGATGGAACAGGAAAATTTTACCTATATTCTGAAGTGCAGTGATGGAACTCTTTATACGGGTTGGACGAATGATCTGGAGCGCAGAATAAAAGCACATAATACGGGGAAAGGAGCAAAATATACGAAAAGCCGCAGACCGGTAGAACTGGTATATTTTGAAAATTTTGCAACAAAACAGGAGGCAATGCGGAGAGAATGGGAAATTAAACAGCTGAAGCGGCAGAAGAAAGAGAAAATGATAATGGAGTTTCAGCGAAAAGAGAATAAGAAAACAGGGGAAGGCGGAAAATGAGATGAAAAAGACAAAATCATTGCAGCGAAAAATATTAATTCTGCTGGCGGTGCTGGTGGTGCCGATGAATATTATTTCGGTGATGATTACCAACGTTATGCTGCAGGATGCCAGAAAATCAGTCATGAATTCTATCCAGGCAACTGTAAAAACGTATGCGGAACAGATGGAGCAGATTGCTTATAATACGGATTATCTGCTGTACTATATTCCGAATGGAAATACAGATGGTGTGCGAATGTTTACAAAAAAAGATGAGACAACGTATTACCTGGCAAAGGATGCAGTGACATCCTATTTAAATAAATATGCGAGCAATGTTCCAATTGCGGATGTTTTTTATTTTTACAGAAAGGATCTGGAGGATTTTACTATTTTTTCTGACCATTATACAAAATATCGGGAGTATCTGGAAGAAAATTATTTTTTTGTAAATACACCGATGGGATATGTAAAATGGCACTTGGATCAGATTGATGGAGAATGGTATCTAATTCGAAATTTGCAGGAAGGCGATATGTATTATGGTGTCATGATGAATCTGAGCCAGCAGATGGAAGATATCGAGGATGCATTGGGATATCCGGTAAAAGAATTGTTGTTTTCCGCAAAGAAACCAGATACTGGAAATGCACTGATCAGTCAGATAAAATGTGAACGGATGGGTATTTACGTGACACTTTTGTTTGAGAGCAGTGTGCTGACACAGAATATTTCTATGGGCCGCTGGATCTTAATTGCATGTCTGATGCTGTATGTAGCTCTGGTTCCATTGCTGTATCGCTATATTCGAAAGTGGGTAATCCTTCCGTTGAAGGAGCTGAATGCTGCACATTTTGAACTGGAGCAGGGAAAAGAAGAATATCGGATTGTAAAAGAGGTAGATTCCGAGGAGTTTCAGGAAGCGTATCATTCTTTTAATGATATGGCAGAAGGTCTGCAGAATCTGAGACTCGAAAACATCAATAAAGAACTGGCCTATAAACAGATGCTGCTGGATAATCTGCAGCTGCAGATCCGGCCGCACTTTTTGCTGAATTGTTTTAACCTGCTCTATACGATGGTGCAGACGCAGAAAACAGAAGCCGCACAGAAAATGATTTTGTATATCTCGCAGTATTTCCGGTATTTGTTTAAATATAATCGGAGTCTGGAGATTTTTACGAAAGAGTTTGAGCTAATTCAAAGTTATCTGGAAGTGTCGGAATATCAGTATCCGGGGGAGTTTACGTTTCAGTATGAATTTGATCCGGAAATTGAACTGGTTCGTGTGCCGCCGTTGATGCTTCATAATTTTATTGAAAATATTTTATCGCACGCACTGGTGCATGGAAGAGTCGTCCATATTATGTTTTCCGGCTTTTATGAAGATGGAATGGTAACGTTTCAGATTGCTGATGATGGGAGCGGAATTTCAGAAGAGGCGATGAAACAGATTAATTCCGGAGAGTATGCTAATTATGAGAGGGGGCATCATGTAGGGCTTCGAAATTCAATTAAAAGATTAAAATATTTTTATCATGATCAGGGAACAGTCCATGTGGATTCCATAGAAGGAGAAGGAACGGTTTTCACGATTTGTTTTCCCTATGATTTGGAGGAGGAAGAGGAGTCATGAATCTTTTGATGGTAAACGATGCGGTTTTAGCCGCAAATGCAATGAAAGAAGAAATTGCATGGGAAAAGTATGGAATTAATGGAGAGGTGTGGGTTGCCTACAATGTGGAAGAGGGGAAAAAAGTAATTTCTGAACATCCCATTGATATTCTGCTGTGTGATATTGAAATGCCCGGAGAATATGGAATTGCTTTAATCCGCTGGATTCGGGAAAAAAATTATAACATAGAGTGTGTGCTTCTGACCTGTCATGCGGAATTTCAGTATGCGCAGGAGGCAATTACGCTGGGATGTCAGGATTATGTCTTACTTCCGGCAAATTATGAAAAAATAGGGGAGACGGTACAGAAGGTTGTAGAACGCCATAAAGAAAAACTGAACAGCAGCCGTCTGGAGGAATATGGAAAATCGTGGCTGCGGGAAAAAGAGGAGCAGATTCATACAACGGCAGAAGCAAACCGGACGCCGAAGGATGTCGTGGAAGAATGTGCAACATATATTCTGGAGCGGTTGCAGCAGGAAGATCTGAGTGTAAGTGAAATTGCAGCGCATTTTTATCTGAATCCAATTTACCTGAATCGAATTTTCAAGAAAGAAAAGAATATCACGATCAGCCAGTTTATGATACGGGAAAAAATGGAGCTGGCAGCAGAGCTTTTAAAATTACCGAACAGTTCGGCTTCTATGGTGGCCAATCAGGTAGGGTATCCGAATTATCCGTATTTTTCTACGCTGTTTAAAAAATATTATCACTGCACACCGACACAGTATAAGGAGGAGCATGAGAAAAAATAAACGAAAGTGGTTTATTTTGTGAAATGGAGTGTTGGAAAAGTGAATGGTTTTTCCAGATGCAGTTTGTTAAGATAAATACAACAAAACAAAAGACCTGATAAACAGGCAAAACCGATCGGAACTTAAACATTTTGGAGGGAAAATAGAATGAAAAGAAAGATCGTCAGTGTATTTTTAACGGCTGCATTGGCAGCATCCATGCTTGCAGGATGTGGAAACAGTGATAGTGGAAGTGCGAAAAGTAGCAGTACAGCATCAGGAGTAGAGGATACAGCTTCGGTATTAAAGGATGGAAAGGATACAGAAATCCGAATTGTATTTCCTGGTTCCAGCTCTTCTCCGGCAAGTCTGACGGAAGTTGAGGATGGAATTAATAAGATTATTTCGGGAAAAATAGATGCCCATGTAAAACTGGACATTCTGGAGTGGGGTGTTTTCTCAGAGCAGGAAAATCTGATGCTGTCGAGTGGAGAGGATGTAGATATTGTATTTTTAATTAACAATATTGCTACAAGTGCGGCAAGTGGTCAGATTCTGGATATCTCCAAGTATATGGATAACTACGGAAAAGATGTAGAAAATGCTATGGGACAGTATATTGATGCATGCTACATAGGGAATGCGCTGTATGGTCTGCCAACATATCATGAATATGCACAGAGAGGCGGATTGGTCTGCAATGCAGACTTGTTTGCAGAAACAGGATTTACAGAAGATGATGTAAAAACCTGGGATGATGTGAAAAAGGTATTAGACAAAGTAAAAGAACTTCATCCGGATATTGACTGTCTGGTTCCGCCGGAAGCAAAAGCGGGTATGCTGAAATACTATTGGGGAGGCACCTTCGATCAGATTGTCAGCAACATGGTTGGCGTTTATAATGACGGAAGTGATGGAACAACCGTACATAATATTTATGATACCGATGAGTTCCGTGAGCTGGCTGCAAAGGCATATGAGTGGAATCAGAAAGGATATTTCATTGCGGATGCAAACACGATTACAGAAACACGCCAGACATTTTTAAAGACGGGAGATGCTTTTGGATACATTGGAATGATTCATCCAGGTACCAAAACACAGGAAATGACCAATGCCGGAATCAATATTACGACACTTCCAATTACAAAACAGGGTTGTGGAACCAGCAGTGTTGCATGCTTCCAGTATAGTGTTGCAGCGTCAACAGATTCACCAGAAAAATCTGTTGCAGTGCTGAATGAGATCTATTCAAATGCAGATATTCAGAATCTTCTTCGATATGGAATTGAAGGAAAAGATTATGAGATGAAATCGGAAAATGTTGCAGGATATCCAGAAGGTGTGGATGGAAGTACAGCAGGCTGGGTCAATGAAACCTGGTTAACTGGAAATGGATCATTGGCATATGCATGGGAAACCGATCCGGAAGATATCTGGGATGAATATAAAGAATACAACGACGGAGCACAGTTCTCCCCGGCTTATGGATTCTCCTATGATTCTTCCAACGTGAAGACAGAGATTACAGCAGTACAGAATGTACTGGACAAATATACAGCAACCATTTACTCTGGAATGTCAGATCCGGCAACAACAGTAGATGAGTTCAACAAAGAGCTGGAATCTGCGGGCATTAATGTGATTGTCGAAGATGTACAGAAACAGCTGGATGACTGGTCCGCAGCACAGAAATAAAAGACGATCGTCTGCCAGGATCACAGAAAAACGGAGGCAGGAGTAAGGGCCTCCGTTTTTTGCGCTTAAAAAGGAGAAAACCATGAAAAAATTGAAAAAATATGTGCCGCTTTACGTGTTGGCTGCGCCGGGATTTCTTTATCTGCTGATTAATAATTACCTTCCGATGGGAGGTCTGATTATGGCATTTAAAAACATTAACTGGCAGAAAGGAATCTGGGGAAGCGACTGGGCCGGTTTTAAGAACTTTGAGTATTTGTTTAAAACACCGGATGCGTTTAATATTACGAGAAATACGATTTGTTACAATGTTGTATTTATTATTGTCAATATGCTTGTTGCATTACTGTATGCTATTCTGCTGAGCGAAATAAAAAGCAAACTGGCAGTGAAATCTTACCAGACCATTATCATGCTTCCATTTATGATTTCTATGGTTATTGTAAGTTATCTTGCTTATGCCTTTCTTGCGGGCGATAATGGTATGATCAATGGCTTGCTTGTGAAATTTGGAAAAGAACCAGTCAGCTGGTATTCGGAGCCGAAATACTGGCCGACCATATTGATCCTTGTCAACTGTTGGAAAGGTGTTGGATATGGAACCGTAGTTTATCTTTCCTCTATTCTCGGCATTGATCAGGAACTGTATGAGGCAGCTTCCGTAGACGGCATCAAAGAAATGCAGAAAATTCGTTATATTACAATACCACTAATTAAACCGACGATTATTACACTGGTTCTGTTAAATGTCGGAAGAATTTTCTATTCTGATTTTGGACTGTTCTATCAGGTGCCAATGAGTTCCGGTGCACTGATCAATGCGACCAGTACGATTGATACGTATGTATACCGTGGACTGATCACACTTGGGGATGTCGGAATGAGTTCAGCAGCAGGATTTTATCAGTCGATCGTTGGATTTGTACTGATTCTTGTAGCAAATGCAATTACCCGTAAATTCAGCAGTGAAAATGCATTATTCTAGGAGGTGCAGAAAATGAAAAAACAAAGCAGAAATATGCAGATTGCTGCGAATCTGATCATGGCGCTGGCAGCAGTTTTTACGGTTCTTCCTTTTATTCTTCTGGTGATTGCGTCTTTTTCGGATAACAATGTCATTGCGCTGGAAGGCTACTCGTTCTTTCCGTCAAAACTCAGTTTGGAGGCATATGCTTATATCTGGACAGAAAGAATGCAGATTTTCCGGGCATATTTTATCACCTGTATTGTAACTTTAATTGGAACAACAATTGCGCTTTGCATGACGATGGCTTATGCATACGTATTATCAAAACCGGCATTTCCGGGGAAAAAGTTTCTGACGGTATTTTTACTTTTAACCATGCTGTTTAATGGTGGTCTTGTTCCAACCTATACGATGTATACAAGATATTTCCATATTAAAAATACGCTGCTGGCATTAATCGTACCTGCGCTTCTGATGCAGGCAATGAATGTTATTCTGGTACGAAGTTATATTCAGAATAATATACCAATGTCTTTAACAGAAGCGGCTTATATTGACGGAGCAAGTGAATACCGCATTTTTACAACGCTGATTTTTCCACTAAGCAAACCCATCGTTGTTACCATTGGTATGTTTATCGGCGTTGCATATTGGAATGACTGGACAAATGGATTATATTATATTACAGAAAGCAATCTGTTTTCGATTCAGCAGCTTTTGAATAACATGTTGAAAAATATTGAGTTTTTGTCAACAGGATCGGCGGCAGCAGCGGCATCGACAACAGCAGGAAATATTCCACAGTCAACGGTTCGTATGGCAATTGCAGTAGTTGGTATTCTGCCGATTCTTGTTATTTATCCTTATGTACAGAAGTATTTCGTAAAAGGTATTGCATTGGGAGCAGTAAAGGGATAAGCAAAAATATATTAGGGAAAAACGGTGAAAGCAAAGAAAGAGCGGGTATAAATGATGGAGAAATATTTGAATGCGGCATTATCGCCGGAAGAACGGGCGGAAGATCTGCTTGGAAAAATGAGTCTGGAAGAGAAAATGGGACAGGTAAACTGTGTCTTTCCTTTTTCAGGAATGATGGATCTGGTAAAGGAAACGATTCAGAAGAGTCATGGCATTGGCCAGATCTCGACACTGGACATGAGAATGAGCAATTCTCTGGAAGAGGCGGCAGCATGGCAGCGTGATTTACAGAAAACAGCGATGGAAGCAAGTGAGCATCATATTCCGGCGGTATTTCATATGGAAGGTTTAAGCGGTGCGTTTATTCCGGAAGCGGTCAGCTTTCCAAGTGGAATCGCAAGAGGATCTTCTTGGAATCCGGAACTGGAGCGGAAAATTGCGCAGGTTGTCGGAAAAGAAGAAACAGCCTGTGGTGTTACCCAGACATTTGCACCGGTACTCGATATCAGCCGGGATTCCAGAATGGGACGTCAGGGAGAAACGTATGGTGAAGATCCGGCCCTGGCATCTGCAATGGGAGCGGCTTATACAAAAGGGGTACAGGAAGTAAGCGAAGGCGGAAGAAAAACAGATGCGACAGCAAAGCATTTTGTTGGATTTCATGATTCTGAAGGCGGTATTCATACCGCTCACAGCAATGTGACACCGAGATTAGTAAGAGAAATTTATGGAAGAC
>ERZ894226.1101-NODE-1101-length-12039-cov-7.338952_pt1 | contig 12039 bp, 11 predicted proteins | sample MGYA00380294_ERZ894226 | MGnify/ENA primary metagenome ERZ894226 (study PRJEB32331, sample SAMN06328434) | human gut metagenome | biome: human gut microbiome; feature: stool | host: Homo sapiens | collected 2014-10-29 ... | reverse complement strand
GTTAATACAATTACTATTTTGTCCATCTTCAATTACTTGCATAAATTCGATGGACGCGTCTTATATCCCCATAGCTGAAGCAGGGGGTTTTACGACGCATTGGATAATATTACGATACTTTTTTTACCTTAGAATTAATGGACATAAAGCCTGCTTCAGGATGTCGCGGATAAATATTCTTATACCTGTAAGTACTCAGCACGATTCCCATGAGTCCATAAGAAACTATGATACAGCTTCCTCCGGCTGAAAAAAACGGAAGAAATGTTATTGATTGCGGAAATACGCCAAGATTCTCAAGGACATTTATCAAAAAACTGATGAGAAATACAATTCCGCACCCGCATCCCATCATCATACCCAGCTGATTTTTCTGTCGCAACGCAGTGTTAAAGACTGCAAAAATCAAAACCGCAAGAACACAGCACAAAAGTATAGCTGCAATTATTCCATATACAGATGACAGATAGGTCAGAATGTAATCCGCGTTAAATGCTGGCAGGATTCCCGTTACATCTGATTTGCTTTTCCCGATCAGCTTATTTTGTCTCCAAAGTGAATGCAACATTTTTGTGAGATAATCTGTTTCGCTACCGCTGGAAAACATCGCCTGTATGCGCGCAATTTGATATTCCGCCAGCCTGTTTCTCAGGTACATACCCAGGAAAGCTGCTATGGGCGCGGTCAAAAACACAGCCCAGATTCCACAGATAGTTCTTTTCTTTCTGACAGTAAACCAGTCCTTTTTGATTGCGATCGTCAACATAGTCAGCATAGTTACCAGCATCACACAAGCTGTCCTGAGTGCCGGCAGGCTGTAAACTAATATTACTGGAGCAATCAGCCATAAGATTGCTCTTACCAGTCCCTTATATCCCCACCCATGATATTTATATAAAATTGCTCCATATATGGGGACATAAAACAGCATCAGTTTTTGTACATCCATGCCTCTTCTGCCTCCTGGCAGTGATATAAAAATCCTTGCTCCGTTTACCTGGCCTCCTTCCAATATAACCAGCAAACAGGCGGACAATAAAACAGCTGCAATTATTTTTGAAAATTTTGCCAATACGGTATAGTCCAGCAGATACAAAATCATCATGACAGCCAGCCCGATCATAACATGAAACACATATCTGTCAGAACCGGCTACCGCATTCTCACTGGCTTTTCCGGAAATCCCTGCATGTATCAGAACACCTGCAATGCTGATAAGTATAATCATTCCCAAAAGTTTCCATGCAGCTTGAGGTCTGTGGATACTGTCAAGGGAGATTCCTGTTTCCACAGGATCCCCCATGTCTCTGACGGCTTCCTTCTCTGCCTGTTCATGATCCATGCCTGCCTTCATGTTTTCCGCAATCTGATCCTCCATATGATCCTGCAGTTCCTGTTTTATGTATGGTCTGGCTTTTGTGCAGCGAATCTGTTCCAGCAATAATTTCAGATATTCATCCATAACTCACACCTCCAGTATAAGCACATTGGTCACTGCTGCAGAATACTCTTTCCATTCCTCTATTTTCTTTTCCAGGAATCCTCTTCCCTGTCTGGTAAGGCTATAATACTTTCTGGTCTTTCCAGCTACATCCTGTTCATATACTGTCAGGAGTCCTTTCTCTTCCAAGCTGTGCAGCAATGGATAAAGAGTTCCAGCCTTCAGCTCAAATACATTCTGAGATTTTTGCCTCAGTGTGTCGATCATCTCATATCCATACATATCCTTTTCAGACAAAAGTTTCATTACAAGCATTGCCATACTTCCTGAAACCAATGCTCTTTCAATAGCCATCTGGTCCACCCCCTTCTTAGAATAAGTTATATATCGGCGCTCTATATATCGGTCATCTATATAATAGATTATTTTACATTATTTGTCAATATATCAATAAAATTTATCAAAACTAATGGCTATTACCATTCATTGATTGTTTCGGTAATTTCCATATTACGTATGCGCTTTGCAGGGGCATAGACAGATACAATAGCAGATATGAAGATAAAGGCAACAACGATTCCAAATCGTAGGATAGGAAAACTCCACTCAATTCCAAAATAATGTGCGATTAGACGATTATATAAAAATCGACTAAGAGGAAGTCCAATACCACATCCAACTATCAAACCAGAAATTGCATAGGTGTACGCTTCCGCAGAAATCATTCGTTTAAGCTGTCAGCGAGATAATTCCGACAGTAGCCAGAAAACCATAACAAACAATTCGTACCGCCAAATAGGTAGCATTATTTTGTTTATTGCTTTCACGCTGATCTGTGATAATAATGTCATCATTTTCAAGGCTTCTAATTTCTGCTATCGTTTCTTCAGTTGCATTTGAAGCTAATTGAATTCCAATAAGACCATACTTTGTATTGCGCATGATACGTTCAAACACCGACACTTGCAATACCCGGTCTGCCGTTTGTGCTATGCCGCGGTTATGGGTAATCATAATGATGGTCTGCTCATATTTTTTCGATGTTTCTTTGAGCAATGCTATAACCTCGCTGCTATTTTGTGAATCCAGAGTTCCCGTCGGCTCATCTGTAAACTGTACCCCTATCCCTTATGCCTTGAAAATAGAGGCTTTAACTGTATGCACACTTGTGTACTGTGTACACTTCTATTCAGAAAAAGGCAGGGCTTTTATACCCTACCTTGATCTCCCTTAAATACTATGAAAAATTTTCTTTTATCCTTTGATTGCTTTTATCCAGCACACAAAAGTACTCTTTTTCTTTTTTGTTTCCGTAACAGAATCATAGACTTCTTTTTCTTGTAATTTGTAACTTGTAATGTACGATACTTCTTGTAATCGTTTAGCAAGCCTTTGGCTTTCTTCGCTATTAGGTAATTCAACGTTATGTTTTTTACTTCTATCGCAAAATCCTGAATACCATTGTGAAAGTTCTGAAAAACAATTTTCAAAATCAGCCGCTTCTAAAATCGAAAGGCATTTAAACATCAACGTCTTTTTCCCTTTTTCATCTACATATTCCCAGGCTGCTGTAAATATCGATTTGTTAATCGCCATATTTGAATCAACTAAGTTTTCAGCAATTTTTGCAGTCATATAATTTTCTCCAAAAGCATCCAACAGAATTTCTGCATTAGAAAAATTGAGAATAGGTGAAAGCAATAGTGTTTCTAATAATGTTTCTCCCATTGGAATCTTTTCCATTACTTCCATATATTCCGCTTGATTATACAAAATAAAATCTGGACATAAATCAGGATAGGCATCTTTAATTTCACCATATTTATTAACATCAAAAGGAATATATTTTTTCTTAATCAAAATTCCCACTTTCCATCTCTCAACCTTCTCTATTGGAATATTAAATTCTAATTCCAACTGAGATAATAGTTTTTCAAAAGCAGAATCATCAATTGTACTTGTAATAAGTTCTTCGGCAAACACTTCATTTAAACACTGATTCTCTAAAAATGTAAGTTGATCACTATTTGTTTCAATGTATTGAAGTAGTTCTGGCGTAATCTTATATCTGTCCCAATAACATTTGATATTCTCCCATTTCAAGCTTACTTTTCCTTTATCCAATAACTCATTCCAAAGAATTTTCACGTCCTTATCAAAATCAGAATCGAACTTTCCACAGCATTCACAAATATCATCTACACAAAATTCTTCATGATTCACTAATTCCAAACAGATTTCGGTCTCTTCTGGATCATTTTCCAACATTCTTTCTAACAAATCCATAATCTGTTCAACATCTTCCTTAGTATTATTAGATGCTAATATAATTTCCTTTACATACTGTTTCAAATTTTCTTGTATGTATTTAATTAACGGTTCATATCCTAGTGAAATAATTGTTGTATAATTTCGAGTATCTAAACCGGAAAGCATTGTATCATTTTCAAATTCCACAATCCTACGTATCATCGTATCATTTAACTTATAGCACCGATTTTCAAAGACATATCGCAAAATTTCCTCCGAAACATTTTCAATAGAAACATTCTTGAAAATAATTCCAAGTGTTTCAATTAAGGAAATCACCTTTTGATCTTGAATAGATGATAGCCGCTGTAATATATCTGGATTTTCCTCTATAAAGTCGCTCATCTTATTATTGTCATTTAATTCAAATAAGCGTTCTGTATCCACGTTATCAATAAGTAACTGTAAATAAAAAATTTTCCTTTCGTATGTTATCGATATATCCTGGACAATATCATTCCACATATCAGGCCAACGCATTGCTAATAATTGAATCAATCTCTCTTTATATTGAGTTTGCTCAATAAATTCATCTATAAACTCCCAGCTTTCCACTGTTCTATCAGATAATTGATCAATTAATATCATACGTTTTTCATTCTCATTCTCTTCAGACAATAAATATTCCAAAAGAATAAAATTGAAAATACTTTTTTGTTCGAATTCATACGGTTGTAAACGCTGTATAACCATTCCAACTTTTGTCAAATTATAATTATATGGCAGCTTTTCCATATTTTTTACTGCCAGTATATAATTCATATCTTCTTTTGTAATGCTTGTCCCCTTAAAATAATTGATATAGTTTGCGTATTTTTCATCAATGTATCCTCTTCGAAGCATAAATACAAGCAATTTATTTTCAGCAACTTTTTCAGATAGTACATTATGAACTCCAAATTTTTCTATCAGCTTTTTAAGTGACCAGCCTGAAAGTTCATGTACATTCTTCTTCAAATCTTCAATTTCTCTTTTTATTGAACTAACACCTTTTTCTTGGACAAATTGAAAATTTTTAATTCTTTCATAATATAGTTGAAAAACTTCTTGAAAATCACTCACAGATTTTTCCGACTGGAAACAACTCCATGTGTAATACTCAATTTCAACATCTTTTAATTCCGCAAGTTTCGATAATTCAAACGAATCCTCCATTATTTTACTCACTGAACATTTATCCCAATAGCTTTTATTAATACTATATGGAATGCCTTGCCAATTCACCATAGCACCAAGCATAGCTGATTTGAGTTCTTTTATGTGTTCTAAACAGTCATCATGATATTTTTCTAATTCCTGTGTAAGTTCATCAACTTCATTATGCCATTTCATACATTGTCCAGAGATATATCTTTGCTTATCCTCAAAAGCTTGTTTCACAACTCCTCTCTCCATCTGAAGTTCTGCAAACTCCCGTGGATACAAATTTTTAAAAATAATCAATGCCATCATTGTTTCATCTGACAATTTCAGTTCCTGATCAGTACGAATCGTTTCCTTATAAATAACAAACTCATTGTATATATTCTGAAGAATTCGCATATCTTCAACATATGGAGATACGTCTAATATAAATTCCTGTGAGATTTCATGAACAATCCCTTTCTTTTCAGATTCCTCAAGTTTTTGTAAAAAGATTTCCCCAGAATTCGTAGAATTTATAATTGGAATTACCGGAATAATAAATTCAAAGAATTTTGTTCTGTCTGTATCCGTAAATATATCATCTCTAATAGCATAAATAAAAACAATACGCCCTTTAATCCCGTCGTAGTTGTTCAATAATGTATTCAATTCCCGAAGATGGATAAAAATAGATGGATCTTCTAAGCGATCTAAATCCTCAAAAAATACAACTCTGTGCTTTGTCTCTTCAAAGAAATATACAATTTCATCCATATTTTTATTAAATACAGTTTCCGCTGCCGTTTCAGAACTTTTCACAACTGTCTCTGTTGGCAATTTTACTTCATTTACTTTAAAGCGAAACAGCACCAAACGATATGTTCGGGCGATGATTGCCAATATTCCCGCACAAAAAACAAGGAAAATACTATCCGAAACCACTGCTTTTAATCCAAATTTTCCACCTGCCTCTTCTATTTTTTCAATTATCATTTGAAAAGTATCTGGAAAAAATATAAATTCCGTCACTCCCAAAATTAAAAATATCAAAACCAAATATCCCCAGACACGTTTCCAATTAATTTTGTGTAGCTTCCGATATCTGCTCTGCGGGATCTTTTTATAATTGACTTTATAAAATAATTGCTTTAAAATTCCTAATTCAATTTCATCTTGTTTCAAAGAAATTTTCTTAGGATTCCCCTTCTCATCAGTTTCGTTTTCAACAAAAGTTGCCATTGAAACACGAAGCGATTTACTTCTAATAATTCTATGTTTTTATATGTATCAATGATACTACTCTTGCCCGCACCATATGGACCTGCCAGTGCAATATTTTTAACTTTCTTTTTCTTTATCGCCCAATGTAATGCCTTTAAATATTCAGCTCCATTTTCAATATCATCAATGGGTGCCAAGTCTGTAAATTCATTTTTCTTTTTCTCTTGTATTCTTTTATTTATTACTTCACGAATTTTCTCCAAAAGTGCTATCGTAGAAATCCCTCCCTCAAATTTAACTGATAACACTATTGTATCATGAAATATTTGATGATACAAAATGAAAAAGTCTTGATTTCTCCTCTATTTTATCCCCATAACCATCAGCAGACACGTTCTTTACCTCCCCCTGCCAGTCGCTGATTATTTTCTTCTTCATTAGAAATTCTTAATCAGATTCAAGTCTCTTTTATTCAATACTTTCCGCATTGCTTCATTTTCTTTCCGTAATGTCTCGTTCTCTCTTTTTAGTTTCGCTACCTGTTGCTCCAGCTGCAGGATACGGTTGTCCATTGCCATATCTAAAAATCAAAGCCACCGCTTCAAAAGCACGCGAAAATGTATCTGCGTTACGATGGCTTTTTTTCTTTGCCGTCGTGCGGCAGAATGAAGTTATATTCTTTACTTATATACTATATGGAAAATTTGTAGATTTTATAAAGATTTGAAAAAATAATGAGCGATACCGTAGTATCGCCCTCTAATTTCTTAATATGGAATTTTAATTATTACCTGCGCACCACCAGTCTTTTTAGAATTGCTTAAAATAAGTTGCCCGTCATGTTGTTTGATAATGCTGTTTGTGATATAAAGTCCCATACCAAAGTGCATATTAGAAGTTCTGCTTTTATCGCCCATAAAAAATTGTTCTTGTGCATGGTGTATAGCTTCTGATGTGAAGCCGGTTCCCTCGTCTGTTATGGATATGTGTAAAAAATGGTCTACCTTTTGTGTTGTTACATAAATTGTTCCCAGTGGTGGAGAATAGTCTACGGCGTTGCTTATCACATTCATAATTGCCCGTTCTAACAGAAGTTTATCCGTTTTGAATATACCCAAGTCAACTTCCTTTTCCATGTGCAGACAAATTCCTTTTGCAAGACATAAAGAGTTTGCCTGTGCTTCAATCTGTCCCATGTAACCAGAAATATCAATTTCTTCCAAATGAAGCTGATACCCGGCAACAGTCCGGGAAATATCAATCAGCGTCTTAATATAAATGCTTATTTGACTGGAGCTTTCAGTGATATAATCTGCATATAGACGTTGTTCGTCATCAAGTTCCGTTTCATTTATCAAATCAATATTTCCTTGAATAACTGTCAAAGGTGTTTTCAAATCGTGGGCTAATGCTGCAATCTGTTCTCTCTGTAATTGTTCCGCGTGCCATTGCTTCTCTAAAGACATTTTCAGATCACCCCGCATTTTAGAGAAAGAAAGCAGAACATCTTCAAATTCTTTAATATTAGAATGGCCTATTTCAAAATCAAGATTTTGTGATGAAATTTCTTCGGTCGCGTTCATAATAGGCACTAATTGTTTTTGTAGACGCCTTGAAAAACGAATGGTTAATAGTATACATACAAACACGCAATTCAGAGCAATTAGAGAGTAAAGTATCATTTCCGGTGAAGGAAAATATTTGTTCAACCATGGGTTTATAAAGCGTGAACCAATATAGTATTGTAAAACAATCAATTCCTTATCCCTTGTAATCAGCAGAAACTGCTTTCCGTTATTTGCAGTATTAACACCATCGGTCGCATATCTTAATGCTGATTTCACATCATCATTTTTTAAGGAGGTTTCCAGTATTGTGTATGATTTATCCAGTAAAAGGTAATCACACCCGGGGGGGCATATTTTCTGTTACATCTGCCAAATCAGGTGTTGAAGCAAGAACAGGAGCTATTGTTTTCACAAATTCTTCACTTTGATTAGCATAATTAACAATCCCCAAACTAGCAAATATCGTAAATATAAGAAAAGGAGTGATTACGGATAATGCCAGACCGCCTATCAGCATAACAAGGTATTTTATAAAAGCTGTCCTTAATGTCGCTATCTTTGTTCCCATTTGTAACCTATCCCCCAAACTGTAATGATTGGCTGTACCCCCATCTTATTAAACTTTGCCCGTACATTTTTAATGTGAGTAGAAATTGTTGAGTTATCGCTGTCTCCGTCAATACTGAATACAGCCTCATAAATCTGTTCTTTAGAAAAAACCTGTCCTTTGTTATTAGCAAGATATTCACAAATTAAATATTCGCTCTTTGTAAAGGGAACCGGGCAGTCATCAACCCGGATTTCTTTTGCGGATAAATCGACCTTAATATGTTCAAAAACGATTGTGCTGTGTTTTTCTCTTGTTTCCCGCCGCAGATGGGCGTTTACACGTGCCCGCAATTCAGCTATACGGAAGGGCTTTGTCAAATAGTCATCAGCTCCAATCCCCAAGCCAAAAGTGATATCGTTCTCCAATGTTTTAGCAGTAAGAAATAGTATGGGGCAATCCACAAGGGAGCGGATTTTTTTACAGAATGTAAAGCCGTCTGTGTCAGGCATCATAATGTCAAGCATTATCAAATCATATCGGTTTAAGTACTCTAAGGGAATCTGTGAAACAGATGGATATGTGGAAACGGTGTGTCCGTCTTTCTGCAATCCATTTTTTATCAATTCCAAAATAGGAATTTCATCATCTATAGCAAGGATATTTGCCATAAAATGCACCTCCTTTCACTCCGGTACTATTGTAGCACCATCATATTATTTTGCAAATTTTACTGACATTTTGCCACCCGGTATTCAGAATTTACTTCTACTGCCACGGAATCAGTTCTATCTTTGTGCAAGATTTCATATATACCGCCTATTGTCCACTGCTCTCGTTTTTGTGAGCTCTTCTCTTTTCCGCTCCAATCAATATGATATAGTTCCTCTTTGGGAATTTGTAATTTTGTATCATTATCAAATGTATAGGATTCAGCAATTATATCAATATATTCTCCAATATTTTCATAGGGAACGGTTTCATCTGTTATCTGATAAACTTTATCCCCGCATAGCAACTGTGTACAATTTTGCGTATTTATTGTAAATTCTCCTTCGGCTGTTGCCTCTGTTTTCTGATTGTATCGAAAAATAGTATCTTTGTCCGTAACAAATCTATTAAGAATAGCTTTGTGGTAGCCTCCGTTTACGTCAACAATAAGCTCCTGCGTATTTCCATCTTTGACCGTATAGACATTTAAAAATGGAATGATATAGGCGGCGTCTGGTTTTGAATCAGCAATATCAGCTAAAGTTTTAAAAGTGGCCTTTTCTGTATCCTGTTGAAGCAGGATTTTCCCGTTTGAATCTATGACCGCAAGTTTTCTGATATAGCCAACCCATTCTCCAAGTTCTGAATTTGACAGCGTATCATCAAGAATGGTGAAGCTGTCTCCCTTGTAGGTAAACTGTGTCACATTATCCGTATTCAGCACACATTCTTCTTTGTCTTTGGAATATTCATCAATTCCCTTTTCCAAAACAGAACAGCCAGTCATACTTGCTCCCATCAGCAGAATAGCAACAACCAGTAAAATCATTTTCTTAATCATCGTTTTCCTTCCCATTGTGAAATCCAAAAAGTCATTGCAATAAAAGCAATTATTGTAATAAGTCCCATTATAAAAACCTCATTTTTGTGTAGGGATAGTTTATCGTCTAACACATAACGGCTTAAATCAATCGCCCAAGCGAAAGGGATATACTTCCAAACTCCCGCTAAGACAATATTACTGTACATAATTACCTGTAGGCTTTCAAATACACCTAAAAACAATGACGGCCCAAGTCCAAACTTAAAGCCAATAAATAAATGAAAAATGTAAAGTATAATATTTCCAAAGGCAAGGACTATTATTGTTTCTAACAGCATGACATAGGGTGTATGTGGAATAAGTCCTTGTATTGCTACCAGTATAGAAAATAATAGCACCAAACTAATCAGTGAAAAAACGCCTCCACCAAAAAGGACAAGAAACTTTCCGCAGAAAATGGTTATCCTGTTTGGAACGGATAGAATCGACTGTGAATGTGCGGCGTGATCTTCCATAAACGTATTTAACCCGGTAATTATGCTGATAAGAATTGGAAAAAACGTAGCTGTAATCTCAAAAATCAGCTTATATTTATTGTAGTCTGGTCTGAAACTGTATAAACCAAAATAGCTTGTAAAAAGGATTGCACCTGCTATCGGTACGAATATATGAATTGGTAATAGTGGTGTGTGGCGCAATTTTACCAATTCTGAACGAATTGCCCTATATAGTGTCATTCTATTTTGCCTCCTGTCTGCTAAAATCACCTGCACCCAGATAAGTAAGTACGAAAAAAAGTATGAATGATAAAATTAAAGATAATGCAACAGGTAATATGGAAACGTTAGGAGTGTCATTCAATGTTCCATTGATACCAATTCCCATTAGTGATTCCGCCAGCTTTGGAGCCCAACAATATGGACACAGCCACCATAAGGAGGTAGTTCCCAAAAAGCCGGGAAGAAAAATTCCAAAGGCAGTGTTTACTACAAGCGGCATAAACAATCCTATTTTAAAAATCAAGAATAAGCAAAGCGGAATCTGCCATATAAAAGCTATCATAATAGCACCACTGCCTATAAAGGATTGTCCCGGTGTGAAAATAACGGTTGACGGGGAGATAATATTGCTAACACATACTAACAATGCCAATATAAAAGCCGCAAATATCATTTTTTCAATCAGAATCAGGTTTTTACTAATCCAAAATTTTTTCAGATTGATAGACATAGAATATACAGAATAGTATTTATCTGCACGTATTTCTTTTTGATTGGACAAATAGCAAAGAACTGTAATTGTTCCCGGAAGTAAAAAGGAATACCACCAATACAAGGACATATACTGGAATCCAGTAAATCCAGCCATAAGCCAAGCAAAAACTGCTGTAATCAATGGGGCAATTATCAATAATTTATTGAAAAAGGTTCTTCTGAATTTTAAATGTTCTGATTTAAGGTATTTCATACTCTTACATTTCCTTTCTGTTTTTTTTCACAATATCCATGAATAATTTTTCGAGATTTTCTTCAGCATGTAAAACACCTTCATACCCCAAGACACCCTCCGAGATAATGCCGATATGGTCAGCAATCTGCTGTACTTCTGTAAGAATGTGGCTGGAAAGAATTACCGTAATTCCTTTAGAGGGGAAGGAACGAATCAATTCACGGAGTTCTTCTATACCAACAGGATCGAGGCCGTTTGTAGGTTCGTCTAAAATCAGCAGGCGGGGATTGTTTAAAATTGCAATCGCAATTCCCAACCGCTGTTTCATGCCAAGAGAAAATTGTCCTGCCCGTTTCTTTCCGGTATTCGTAAGGCCGACAATATCAAGCGCTTCATGGCAGCGTTTATCCGGTAAGCCGAGAAGCTCCGTCCTCACTTTTAAATTTTCAAATGCAGTCAGGTTCTCATAAAGAGGCGGGGTTTCGATTAAGGTTCCTATGTCATTCAAATCTTTTCGGCGCCAAGCGTGGCCGTCAAACTCAATGCTTCCAGATGTCGGTTTCAAAATGCCTGTTATCATTTTAAGTGTTGTGGACTTTCCGGCTCCGTTTGGTCCCAACAATCCATAGACGGAATTTTTTTCAATATTCAGCGATATGTTATTTACAACTGTCTGCCTGCTGAATGATTTACAGAGATTTGTTGTTTTCAAGATTATACTCATATTTTACACTATCCTTTCTTTTGATTATGCTAAAAGGATAACTGCAAATTTTGAAGATTTCATAAAGAAAATAGAATTTCTTAAATACATAATAGGAAATACTTGTCCACTTCCAGAAGA
>ERZ894226.1098-NODE-1098-length-12048-cov-9.083465_pt1 | contig 12048 bp, 12 predicted proteins | sample MGYA00380294_ERZ894226 | MGnify/ENA primary metagenome ERZ894226 (study PRJEB32331, sample SAMN06328434) | human gut metagenome | biome: human gut microbiome; feature: stool | host: Homo sapiens | collected 2014-10-29 ... | reverse complement strand
CATATTGATGCACCGATTCACTTTGTAGAAGGTGGTCGTTGGTTGGATGAGATTGCTCTCAAAGATCTTCTTTTACCACTCTATGTTATCGACAAGTCTAAAGAAGTTGCTGCGAATCCAAACTTTATCTTGAGCAAACAAGATATCTTAGACTTTGAAGCAGAGCATGGAAAAATTACTGAAGGGGCCTTTGTCGCTTTTCGTAGTGATTGGTCGAAGCGTTGGCCAAATCAAGATGCTATGCGCAACCTTGATGAAAATGGGGTTCAACAAAGTCCAGGGTGGAGCCGTGAAGCTCTAGAATTATTGATTCATGAACGCCATGTTAAGGCTGTCGGTCATGAGACTTTTGATACAGATGCTGGTATTCCAGCAGCAGAACATGGCTTGGTTAACGAATACTACCTCTTGGAACAAAACATTTATCAGGTAGAAGTCTTGAATCAATTGGATCAAGTTCCAGCTGTTGGTGCTTTGATTTCAATTGCATTTCCTCACTGGGACAAGGCGACAGGTTCCCCAGTGCGTGCAGTGGCTATTTTACCTTAATCATAAGAAAAAACACCGAAGAAATTTTCGGTGTCTTTTGTTATTTATAAAAAGAGTTCCTGGAGTTTGCGAGCAACGCCATCCTCTTCATTAGTCCACTCAATTTGTTCGTTAGCGTGGGGGAGAAGAACAGAGCTAGCATTCTTCATGGCATAACCAGTTTTAGCAAGTTCCAACATCTCTGTGTCGTTGTGTTCGTCTCCAAAAGCAATCAGATCATCCGTTGATTTGCGCATGGCCTTAAGTAAGTAGTTTAGGGCGTAGGCCTTGTTTATGCCTTTAGGCGAAAATTCCAAGATATTAAGCGGGCCACCCCAAGAATCAACTTCAATTTCTTCCTTGAAGTCCTTCTTGATGTCATCGGCAAGTTGGTACTTATCCTCATGACGAGTTTGCATAAGGAGAGCGTTAGGGTTGCGCGTGATTTTAGTTGGTTCTAAACGCATAGCCTCAATAATTTTATCAACACCAAAGAGTTGTGGTTGAATACGCTCTGGGTGATTCATAGTGATATAGAAGTGTTTTCGATATTCACTAGCCAGAAAATCCATCTCTAACTCATCATGGCGTTGTAAGAGGTTAATCAGATATTTTTTGTCTAATTTAACCGAATGCTCATAGGCCCAGTCTTGGTCTGGAAGATTGGTCAAGGAGCCATTAAAAGTGATGAGTGGTGTTTCTAACCCTAGTGTTTTGTAATGGTCAATAGCCATACGATAAGGACGACCTGTAGCAATAACGACTTGGTGTCCTTTGTTTTGTACGTCTTTAATCGTTTTTTGTGTAAATTCTGAAATAGTTCCATCTGGGCGCAAGAGCGTTCCATCAAGATCTAGTGCAATCAATTTTTTTGTCATGTTCCTATTATAGCAAAAATCTGTCCTTTGTTGGTGATTAAGAAAGAGCTTTCTAAGAACGTTCGGTTTTTCATAAGAAAAGTCTCAGGAAATAAACCTTGCACCGTCAAATAATTTCATGTAGAATAGTAATGTTGCATTCTACGTGAGAATGTTCCGAAATTATTCGGATTTTGACAATATTTTTTATTAAGGAGTCTAAACTTTCATGGAAAAGTTTTTCAAATTGAAAGAACATGGTACTGACGTCCGCACAGAAGTGACTGCCGGATTGACAACTTTCTTTGCCATGTCTTACATCCTCTTTGTTAACCCAGCGATGTTGGCTCAGACAGGAATGCCTGCACAAGGTGTTTTCTTAGCAACAATTATTGGTGCGGTTGCAGGGACATTGATGATGGCATTTTATGCTAACCTACCATACGCTCAAGCGCCTGGTATGGGGCTTAATGCCTTCTTCACCTACACAGTGGTCTTTTCTTTGGGTTACACTTGGCAAGAGGCCTTAGCAATGGTCTTTCTATGTGGTGTTATTTCATTGATCATCACGGTAACTAAAGTACGTAAGATGATTATTGAGTCTATTCCAACAGCTCTCAAATCTGCTATTTCAGCAGGTATCGGTGTTTTCCTTGCCTATGTTGGGATTAAAAATGCTGGTTTCTTGAAATTCTCAATTAATCCACATACCTACACTGTAGCAGGCAAAGGTGCTGACATGGCCAAGGCTTCAATTACAGCTTCATCGTCAGCTACACCAGGTTTGGTTGCTTTCAATAACCCAACTGTAATTGTAGGTTTGATTGGTCTTGCGATTGCGATTTTCTTTATTGTTAAAGGTATTCGTGGTGGTGTTCTTCTTTCAATCCTTGTAACGACTATCATTGCTATTTTTGCTGGTGTCGTTGATCTTGGAAGCATTGACTGGCACGCAGCTAGCTTGACATCATCTATTAAAGACCTTGGTCAGGTCTTTGGTGCAGCGCTTGGATCAAAGGGATTGGGGTCACTCTTTTCAGACGTTTCTCGTTTGCCTGGTGTCTTTATGGCTATTCTTGCCTTTTCATTGACTGATATCTTCGATACTATCGGTACCTTGATCGGTACTGGTGAGAAGGTTGGTATCATTGCTTCAACAGGTGATAACAACGAATCAAAAGCTCTTGACCGTGCCCTTTACTCTGACCTTGTTGGTACAAGTATTGGTGCCATTGCAGGGACTTCAAACGTTACAACTTACGTTGAATCTGCAGCAGGTATTGGTGCTGGTGGACGTACTGGTTTGACAGCTCTTGTGGTTGCTGTACTCTTTGCCATCTCTAGTTTCTTTAGTCCAGTGGTATCAATCGTTCCTAATGCTGCCACAGCGCCTATCCTTATTATTGTAGGTGTTATGATGCTCTCTAACCTTAAGAGTGTCGATTGGGAAGACTTGTCTGAAGCTATTCCTGCCTTCTTCACTTCTATTTTCATGGGATTCTCATATAGTATTACCTATGGTATCGCAGCTGGTTTCCTTACTTATACTTTGGTCAAAATCGTCAAAGGTCAAGCTAAGGATGTCCACTTTATTATGTGGATTTTGGATATCTTGTTTATCCTTAACTTCATCAGTATGGCTGTGTTCTAAAGCTTGAAAGTTAAAAGTCTGTATATTTGTCAGGCTTTTTCTTTTGCGATTTTATCTGGGGAATGTGAGAGAGTTTTTTTGATTAACTTTCAAATCTATAGTAAGTTTTACAAAATGGTTTCTAATCTATGAGCGATTGATGTGGGTAAAATGAATTAAAAATTAAAGTACACATCTTAACTTCTTACTTAAATGATTCGATATTTATAAGTTTCTACTGTATTTTTACAGTGGATTCTAGTCCATATTTTTATTTTTTGATATAATGAAAACATGATTTACAGTCAAAATGAAGAAGAATTGATTAGTATCGGTCAAAAGCTAGGTCGACTGCTCGATTCTGGAGATATAATTGTTCTCTCAGGTGATCTGGGAGCTGGCAAAACAACCTTAACCAAGGGAATTGCCAAAGGTTTGGATATTTCACAGATGATAAAGAGTCCAACCTATACTATTGTAAGGGAGTATGAGGGGCGACTGCCACTCTATCATTTAGATGTCTACCGCATTGGTGATGATCCAGATTCTATTGATTTAGATGATTTTCTGTATGGTGAAGGTGTGACAATCATCGAGTGGGGTGAGCTCCTAGATGAGAGTCTGTTAGGGGATTATCTCCTAATTTCGATATCTCATCATGGAGATGGACGTCAGTTGCTTTTTGAATCTTTCGGTCCTAGAAGTAAGGAGATTCAGGAGGAAATGGTAAATGGCTGAGCAAGAATTAGTCATTGAGGAAGCTCAAAGAGAGGATGCTGCCTCTCTAGCTCGTTTACTAGAGACTGTAGCCTTGGAATCGGATTTTCTAGCACAAGATGATAGAAGTTCTATACTGAGTGCTGAACAGTTAGCCACTTATATTGAAGGTCATCAGCATAGGCTTAATGAGATTTGTTTGGTGGCGAAATTGGGTCATGAGGTCATTGGTGTTTGTAATGTTACCTCTGATCAAGATACTAAGACTAGTCATATTGGTGACGTATTTATTGCGGTTGCTAAACCCTACTGGGGGAATGGTGTTGGCCAGTTTCTTATGGAAACAATGATTGACTGGGCAGATCATACACCAACTATCCGCCGCTTAGAGTTGACGGTTCAAGCACGTAATGAGCGTGCGGTTCATCTCTATCAAAAATTTGGATTTGACATTGAAGGCACTAAGAAACGTGGTGCAAGAACTAAAAATGGAGAATTTCTAGATGTTTACCTTATGGCTAAACTCATAGATTAGGAAAAAACATGAAACTTGGACGAAAAATTTTATTGATGTTGTTGGCGATTTTTGCAACGACAGTAGTAGCTGCTGGTATTTACCTAACGACAACTTATAATTACGCCACAGGCGAATTGTCAAAAACGTTTAGGGCTTCTAAAGCAACTTCTGGGAATAGTAAGGCCATTCAACAGACTAAGCCTATAACTATTCTCTTGATGGGGGTAGATACAGGATCCAAAGAACGTAAGGAAACCTGGGAAGGAAACTCTGATACCATGATTTTGGTAACAGTGAACCCTAAGACTAAGAAAACAACCATGACCAGTTTGGAACGTGACCTTTTGACAGATATTGAGGGGTCGGGTGAAGCAAAACTAAATTCAGCCTATGCTGAGGGTGGTGCTGACTTGGCTATTTCAACTATTCAAAAGGTTTTAGATATTGATATTGACTATTATGCACTGATTAATATGCAGGGTATGATTGATTTGGTAGATGCTGTTGGTGGTATTGAGGTAACGAATCATTTTGATTTTCCAATTTCGATTGCAGAAAATGAACCTGAATTTCAGGCAAAAGTTGAGCCCGGAACCCATAAAATCAATGGTGAGCAAGCTTTAGTCTATTCACGTATGCGTTACGATGACCCTGATGGTGACTATGGTCGTCAAAAACGTCAACGTGAGGTTATTCAAAAAGTTGTAGCTAAGCTCTTGAAGATGGACTCTATTGGTTCTTACAAGAAAATTTTGTCGGCTGTAAGTTCAAATGTTCAAACCAGTATCGATCTTGGTGATACCAATACTTTGCGTAGCTTGATGGGTTATAGTGATGCCCTTAAAAATATTAAGTCATACCAATTGGCTGGTTCGGATGCCATGATCAACGGAGGAAGCTATCAAGTGGCCTCTACTGAGGATATTCTTAAGGTGCAAAATCGCATTAAGCAGGAAGTTGGTAAGAAGAAAGTTTCTGAATCTAATCTTAAGACTAGTTTGGTTCTCTATGGTTCTGGTAGCTCTAACTATGGCTCAGATGATTTCGTTAATTCTAAAGGAAGTGCAGCTTCAAGTGAAGCATCTTCAAATTATGAGGCTGGGCCATCTGAGGCAGCAGGTGGTGGATCGGTAAGTACCTATAATGGAGGTTCTAACTATAGTAATAATTATAGTGAAAACACAGGTAATTATGTTCAGGAACAAGGTACGACAACCCCTACATACAATAATAATGGATCGGGTGTGACTACTTATAGCACTGTTCCAGCGGCGCAATAAATAAGGTTGGGTGATTCCCAACCTTTTTGCTTTGAAATGATAGCAATATGGTTATTCCTTGCAATGGCTTTTGAGCTATGCTATAATATAGGAAAATAACGAAAGAGAGGCGGAGTATAAACTTCGTCTCTTGTGTGTGTAAGGAGGTCATAATGTCGCAAAAAATTATTGATCTCGTGACGGCAGTCGTAGCTCCAGCTATTCCTGAGCCATACGAACTGGTCGATATCGAGTACGAAAAGCTTGGCGGTGACTATGTCTTGTCAGTTTTGATTGATAAGCCAGGAGGTATTACTGTAGAAGATACTGCAGACTTGACTGAAATTATCAGTCCCCTCTTGGATACTATTCAGCCTGATCCTTTCCCGGATCAATACATGCTGGAAGTTTCTAGTCCAGGGTTAGAGCGTCCCTTAAAAACCAAAGAAGCTTTGACAAATGCTGTTGGTCAATATATCAATGTTAGTCTTTACAAGGCTATTGATAAGATCAAGATTTTCCAAGGTGACTTGGTGGCCTTTGATGGGGAAACCCTAACAATTGATTACCTTGATAAGACTCGCCATAAAACTGTTGAGATTCCCTATCAAACAGTTGCTAAAGCTCGTTTGGCAGTCAAACTCTAAAACTCTTAGTGTAAATAAAGAAAGGATGCCAGTTTTAGCCTTTAGAGGCTAAAACAACAAAGAATATGAGCAAAGAAATGCTAGAAGCCTTCCGTGTCTTGGAAGAAGAAAAACACATTAACAAGGAAGATATCATCGATGCTGTGGTTGAATCGCTTAAGTCAGCCTACAAGCGTCGTTATGGTCAGTCAGAATCAGCTGTAGTTGAATTCAATGAAAAAACAGGTGATTTTCAAGTTTATACTGTTCGTGAAGTTGTAGATGAAGTCTTTGATAGTCGTTTGGAAATTAGCTTGAAAGATGCCCTTGCTATCAGCTCTGCCTACGAGCTTGGTGACAAGATTCGTTTTGAAGAGTCAGTCGATGAATTTGGCCGTGTCGCAGCGCAATCTGCCAAACAAACCATTATGGAAAAGATGCGCAAGCAGATGCGTGAAATCACTTATAATGACTATAAGCAACATGAAGGTGAAATCATGCAAGGAACAGTTGAACGCTTTGACCAACGTTTCATTTATGTGAATCTTGGAACGCTCGAAGCTCAATTGTCACGCCAAGACCAAATTCCTGGCGAAAGCTTTAAGTCACACGACGTCATCGATGTTTATGTTTATAAAGTTGAAAACAACCCTAAAGGTGTTAACGTCTTTGTAAGCCGTAGCCATCCAGAATTCATCAAACGTATCATGGAACAAGAAATTCCTGAAGTATTTGATGGAACTGTAGAAATCATGAGCGTGTCTCGTGAAGCTGGTGATCGTACCAAAGTTGCTGTTCGCAGTCATAACCCTAACGTTGATGCTATTGGTACTATCGTTGGTCGTGGTGGAAGCAACATCAAGAAAGTTGTCAGCCGTTTCCACCCAACACGTTTGGATGCTAAGACAGGAATTGAAGTTCCTGTTGAGGAAAATATTGACGTTATTCAATGGGTTGAAGATCCAGCTGAATTTATCTACAATGCTATTGCACCGGCTGAAGTGGACTATGTTCTCTTTGACGAAGATGATAGCAAACGTGCGACAGTAGTTGTACCAGATAACAAATTATCTCTTGCAATTGGTCGTCGTGGACAAAACGTTCGTTTGGCAGCTCATTTGACTGGTTACCGTATTGACATCAAGTCAGCGTCTGAATACGAAGCACTCGAAGCTGAAAAAGCTGAGGCTGCTACTGAGGAAGTTGTAGATGAGATTGTTGCAGAAGAAGCTACACCTGTTGAAGTCACAACAGAAGAAGTAACTGAAACAACAGAAGCAGAATAAGAAGAACATAGAGGTGTTTGATGGCTAAAACACGAAAAATACCTTTACGCAAATCAGTTGTCTCAGGAGAAATCATTGATAAACGTGATTTGCTCCGCATTGTAAAAACTAAAGATGGTGAGATTTTCATTGATCCAACAGGAAAGAAAAATGGCCGAGGTGCTTACATTAAATTAGATAATGAAGAAGCTCTCCAAGCCAAAAAGAAACGTGCTTTTAACCATAGTTTCTCCATGGATGTTCCTGAAAGTTTTTATGATGAACTCATTGCTTATGTGGATCACAAGGTCAAAAGAAGAGAGTTAGGTCTTGAATAACACAGAAAAATTGTCAAATATGTTGGGACTAGCACAAAGAGCTGGAAAGCTTATTTCTGGCGAGGAACTTGTCATTAAGGCAGTTCAATCAGGGCAGGCGAGACTAGTTTTTCTTGCCAATGATGCTGGTAGTAACGTGACTAAAAAGACGACTGATAAATGTAACTACTATAATATAGAAGTCTCCACAGTGTTTAACGCACTGGAATTAAGCATGGCTATTGGTAAACCAAGAAAAACGGTTGCTGTAGTTGATGCTGGATTTTCAAAGAAAATGAGGACTCTTATGGACTAAAGAATAGGAGGACATCACGTGTCAAAGAAACGATTATATGAAATCGCAAAAGAGGTTGGTGTAGAGAGCAAAGTTGTTGTTGCAAAAGCTCAAGAACTTGGTCTTTCTGTGAAGAGCCACTCCTCATCAGTTGAAGAAGCTGATGCTAATCGTATCACTTCAAGTTTAAAAGGGGGAGCTGTTAAGGCTGAAAGTAAGACAGCTTCCAAAGTGGCACCTGCTCCTAAAGAGGAAAAGGTAGCGCCTAAGGTTGTTGAGGCTCCTGCTTCGAAACCAACTCCTGCTAAGGAGTCTCCAAAGGCTGAGGCAAAGGAAACACCTGCGACTCCAAAGAAACCACAAAGCCGTAACTTTAAGGCAGAACGTGAAGCGCGTGCCAAGGCAGAAGCAGAACGTCGTCAAAATGGCGGAGGCCGTGACAACCGTAATCGTAAACGAAATCAACAAGGAAACGATCAAGGTAAACGTCAGAATAATGATCGTCGCAACCAAAATGGAAATGGTCAAGGCAACCGTAATAATGGGAACCGCGGTAACAATAGTAATCGTGACCGTAATTTCCAAGGTAAACAGCGCAATGATCAAGGTCGAAATAAACGTAACGATGCTGCCCGTAACAATCAGGCAGGACCACGTATTGACTTTAAAGCGCGTGCAGCAGCCTTGAAAGCAGAGCAAAATGCAGAGTATTCACGTCAAAGTGAAACACGCTTCCGTGAAGAAAAAGCTGCAGAGCAACGCCGTGCGAAAGAGCAAGAAAAGGCAAGAAAAGAAAAACAACAGGCTGAAGTCGCTGCTCAAAAAGCAGTTGCTGAAGCTAAGCCAGCTCCCAAGCCAGCACCGGCTGCTCAACCAGCTCCAGCTGCGCAAGCACAAGATACACGTCGTAAAAAGGCACGTCCAGATAAATCACGTGATAATCGTCGCGAGAATGAAGATGGACCTAAGCAAACAAGAAATAATAAGTGGAATAATCAAAACCAAGTGAGAAATCAACGAAATAGTAACTGGAACAAAAACAAAAATAAAAAAGGTAAAAATAACCGTGGTAATTCAGCTCCAAAACCAGTAACAGAGCGTAAATTCCATGAATTACCAAAAGAATTTGAATACACTGAAGGCATGACGGTTGCAGAAATCGCAAAACGTATTAAACGTGAGCCAGCTGAAATCGTTAAGAAACTCTTCATGATGGGCGTTATGGCAACTCAAAACCAATCTCTTGATGGGGATACTATTGAGTTGTTGATGGTTGACTACGGTATTGAGGCAACCAAGAAAGAAGAAGTCGATAATGCTGATATCGAACGTTTCTTTGTTGACGAAGATTACCTTAACAAAGATGCTATGGTAGAACGTGCACCAGTTGTTACTATCATGGGACACGTTGACCATGGTAAAACAACCCTTCTTGATACCCTTCGTAACTCACGTGTTGCGACTGGAGAAGCTGGTGGTATCACACAGCATATTGGTGCCTACCAAATTGAAGAGGGTGGTAAGAAAATTACCTTCCTTGATACTCCTGGACACGCGGCCTTTACATCTATGCGTGCCCGTGGTGCTTCTGTTACAGATATTACTATCTTGATTGTAGCTGCGGATGATGGTGTTATGCCACAAACGATTGAAGCCATCAACCACTCTAAGGCTGCTGGTGTTCCAATCATTGTTGCGATTAACAAGATTGATAAACCAGGTGCTAACCCAGAACGTGTTATCGGTGAATTGGCTGAGCATGGAGTCATTTCAACAGCATGGGGTGGCGATAGTGAATTCGTTGAAATCTCAGCTAAATTTGGACAAAACATTGAAGAATTGCTTGAAACCGTTCTTCTTGTGGCTGAAGTGGAAGAGCTTAAAGCGGATCCAAGTGTTCGTGCCATCGGTACCGTTATTGAAGCTCGTTTGGATAAAGGTAAAGGTGCGGTTGCAACCCTCCTTGTTCAACAAGGTACCTTGCATGTTCAAGACCCAATCGTTGTTGGTAATACCTTCGGACGTGTCCGTGCTATGACCAATGACCTTGGTCGTCGTATTAAGACTGCAGCACCATCAACGCCAGTTTCAATTACTGGTTTGAACGAAGCGCCTATGGCGGGTGACCATTTTGCCGTTTATGAAGATGAAAAAGCAGCTCGCGCAGCCGGTGAAGAACGTGCCAAACGTGCCCTTATGAAACAACGTCAACAAACACATCGTGTTAGCCTTGATAACCTCTTTGACACCCTTAAAGCCGGTGAATTGAAGACTGTTAATGTTATCATCAAGGCCGATGTACAAGGTTCTGTTGAAGCCTTGGCAGCGTCACTTCTTAAGATTGATGTTGAGGGTGTTCGCGTTAATGTTGTTCACTCAGCAGTAGGTGCTATCAACGAATCTGATATTACTCTTGCGGAAGCTTCAGATGCCGTTGTCATCGGATTTAACGTTCGTCCTACACCACAAGCACGTCAACAAGCGGAAACTGATGAAGTTGAAATTCGTCTTCACAGCATCATCTACAAGGTTATCGAAGAAATCGAAGATGCCATGAAAGGGATGCTTGATCCTGAGTTTGAAGAAAAAGTCATGGGTGAAGCTATTATCCGTGAAACCTTCAAAGTTTCTAAAGTCGGAACAATCGGTGGGTTCATGGTTACTAGTGGTAAAATCACTCGTGATTCAAGTGCCCGTGTGATTCGTGATGGTGTCGTTATTTTTGATGGTAAATTGGCAAGCTTGAAACACTTTAAAGATGACGTTAAAGAAGTCGGAAACGCTCAAGAGGGTGGTTTGATGATTGAAAACTACAACGATATTAAAGTTGATGACGTTATCGAAGCTTACATTATGGAAGAAATTAAACGTTAATTTTGTTAGCTTTAAAAAGCTTACTTAGGAGATAAAGCTAGGTCATCTGGCCTGGCTTTTGTTCCATCATAATAAGAGAGAAAGGATAAGACTATGGGAAATTCATTTCGTGTAGACCGTGTTGGTATGGAAATCAAACGTGAGGTCAATGAAATTCTTCAAAAGAAGGTTCGTGATCCACGCGTGCAAGATGTCACTATCACAGATGTACAAATGCTAGGTGATTTGTCGGCTGCTAAGATTTTTTACACTATTCATTCAACCTTGGCCTCAGATAACCAAAAAGCACAAACTGGTCTTGAAAAGGCTACTGGGACAATCAAGCGTGAACTTGGTAAAAAATTGACCATGTATAAGATTCCAGATTTAACCTTCATTAAGGATGAATCTATCGAATACGGTAATAAAATTGATGAAATGCTTCGTAATTTGGAGCGTAAAGACTAAGAAAAAATTCCTGTCAGTTATGGCAGGAATTTTGCGTTATAATAGAATAAAAAGGAGGACTTCAATGAAAGTAACAGTCTATTTGGGAGCTAATATGGGTGACAATCCTAGCTTTAAGAAAGCAACGATTGCCTTGGGCCAGTGGATTGCTAAAAATGGGCATACTCTAGTCTATGGTGGTAGTAAGATGGGGCTGATGGGAGTTCTTGGTGATACTGTTTTGGAAAATGGGGGAGAGGCTCATGGAATTATGCCGCAATTCCTCAAAGATAGGGAGATAGCTTATGAGGGATTGACTTCAATGACCATAGTAGAAACCATGGCAGAACGAAAGACTGCCATGCTAGAGCAAGGAGACCTCTTTATCGCCCTTCCAGGAGGTCTAGGAACACTGGAAGAAATTTCTGAAGCTATTGCAGCGGCTCGCGTCGGTAAGCTGGACAAACCCTGTGTTTTCTTCAATCTCAATGGCTATTATGATGCTATGAAAACAATGTTGGATACCATGGTTACTCATGACTTTTTAGAGGCTGAAACAGCAGCAAAATTCCTCTTTACAGATGATTTTTCAGAAATTGAAGCTTTCGTCCAGTCTTACACGCCTCCTCAATTGAGACGTTATCGGTAGTATTGCTTTAATTTGTAAAATTGAGATGAATTAAAAAGATTCAATGATATGTCATTGAATCTTTTTAATTAAATCTTTACAAATATTT
>ERZ894226.1087-NODE-1087-length-12151-cov-7.059524_pt1 | contig 12151 bp, 9 predicted proteins | sample MGYA00380294_ERZ894226 | MGnify/ENA primary metagenome ERZ894226 (study PRJEB32331, sample SAMN06328434) | human gut metagenome | biome: human gut microbiome; feature: stool | host: Homo sapiens | collected 2014-10-29 ... | reverse complement strand
CCTATCCGGTCGATGGCATGATCGTGGCGCCCTGCTCCATGAAGACGCTTGCCGGCATCGCGAGTGGTTACAGCGAAAACCTGTTGCTGCGTGCGGCCGACGTGCAGATGAAAGAGCAACGCCGCCTGGTACTCATGGTGCGCGAGACGCCCTTCAGCGCCATTCACATCGACAACATGGCGCGCCTGGCGCGCGTGCCGGGCGTCATGCTCATGCCGCCCATGCTTACGTTTTACAACGGCCCCGCCACGCTCGATGACGCGGTGCATCACATCGCCGCCAAGGCGCTCGAGGCCGTCGGCGTGTCATGTGCAAACTATAAGCGCTGGTCATAGGCGTCTTTAGGGTAGGATACGAGTAGTGTTTGAGCCCGCTGCCCCTGTGGGCGGCGGGCTTTGGTGTGTCGGGAGGATCTATGCAGACGGGCATGTATGCGATTAGCGAGATGGCGAGCTTGTTTAACGTTTCGCGCCAAACGCTCATCTACTACGACAAGATCGGCCTGTTTAAGCCCGCCGTGGTTAACGAAAAAGGCTACCGTTTCTATTCGCCCACGCAGATCCCGCTCATGCGTCTGATCTGCATGCTGCGCGACCTGGGGCTCGAACTCGACGAGATCGACCGCCTGACCTCGACGTTCGACATTGGCGAGATGACCGATCACCTGCGCTCACGGGTGCAGGCACTCGATGAGCAGATCGCCGAGCTCAAAGCCGAGCGCGCGAGCGTGCAGGAGCGTCTGAGCTTTTACGACGAGGCGGTTTACTGGCGCGAGTGCGAGGGCAAGCCGGAGCTCAAGCAGTTCGAGCGCCGCTTCGTGGTCTTTGAGGAGTTTCCGGCCGATATCGAGCGCGGCCGCTCGATGCTGCACCCCACGCTCATGCGCGCGATTCTGCGCATGCGTGCGCTCACGGGCACGCGCCCCATGCGCGGCTGGGGCGCCATGCTGCGTCGCGAGGCGCTGCATTCCGACGACCCCATCGTCGGTGCCGGCTCCTTTGCCGTGCTGCCGCGCGGTGCCGAGGAAATGCTACCGAGCGATCCTGCCGAGCTGGCAGAGATTGGCGTCGAGGTGTTGCCCGAGGGCACATACCTGTGCATGAGCCGCTGGGGCATGCCGTTCGAACCCGAGGCCATTCGTGCCATCGTGGCCTGCATGGACAAGCACGCGCTCCGGCCCATCGGCAACGCTTTCGACTTTTGCTACCTCGATACCACGAGCTACGACGAGTCCCACCAAGAGGACTTTTGCTGCATCCAGATCCCCGTCGCCCTCCAGATGTGACAAGGAGGCTGCTCCTTCGTCGCATTCGTGGTGTGGCTGCTGCCTAAACCGTCACAACATTCGGCGAAAATCTCGAAAACGAGGAAAAGCGTCGAATGTTGTGACGGTTTTCCTGTCTGTGCCGGCGAGCTCCAGCACCGTCTGGGGGTATAAGGCTAGCAAGTGTTTATTTGCGAGGCTTAAGGGGCGCCCCGTATGGATATCGATAACTTTGAATGGTGGTATAGCGAGGGCGAGGCTCCGGACGAAGAGTGGGACGAGCCCGCGCCGTGTGACGTGTCGAGCGACGAGGACGAGTCCGGCAATGATACCGGTGTCGAGCCTGAAGCCGCCTCCGATGCCGCCGAGCCCCTGACCTTTGAGCAGGCCTGGGCCCAGGCTGAGGCTGACGAGGCAAAGGCCGATGCCACGGCCACGCTGGGTGAGCCGGCCGATATGTCCATCTCGCCGGCAAAGACCCCGCAGCCGCGTCACACTATCGACCCCGATAGCACGGCATCCTTCAGCATTCTCGACGTGCCCTCGCAGGGCGCTCAAGCGCCCGCGCCCACGCATCGTCCCGACTTGGCTCGCGAGGAAGACGCGGACCGCCGCTCGCCGCTCGGCCCCATCCTCATCGCCTTCATGGCCGGCGTCATCGCTTGCGCGGCGATCGGAAATGTCTGGAGCCACGTGGAGCAACAGCGCAAAGACGCCGCCAAGGTCGAGATGTCTGTCGAGCAATCGCTCAGCCGCACGCGCTCAGTGCATGTGTCGGTCGAGGTTAAGGACGGCGCGACGTGGGATACCGCGCGCGGCGATAGCCAAATGCTCATCCATATCGTGGGCCGCACGCTCAAGGGACAAGCAATCGACGAGTATCAATACGTTAATTCCGAAGGTGACGGCATCGAGCTCAAGCCCGGCGACTACGAGCTCACGGTCGATGAGCCGCCCGTCGCCACCGACGGCACGCGTTACCGTGCCTCAAAGCGCATGGTTCCGGTGAGTTTTAATTCACAGGCGCCCGATACGGTCGACAGCACGCCGCAGGGCGGGTTCGACCTTTACGCAATCGTTCAATAACTGTGCCTGTCGCTTCTCCTTGCCGCCAAGAGTGGGACAATAGCCCTCGACACCGTTGTTTACTATTGGAGGAAGTAGCATGTCCACCGTCACTACCATCAAGCGCGGCGGCCTCACCGCGGCCATCGATTCCATGGGCGCCCAGCTCACGAGCCTTGCCCTCAACGGCAACGAGTATCTGTGGCAGGGCGACCCCGCCTTTTGGGGCAAGCATGCGCCCATCCTGTTCCCCATCGTGGGCTCGCTGCGTAACAACACGGCGACATCTGCCGCCGGCATCTGCGAGATGGCGCGCCATGGCCTCGCGCGCATTGTCGAGCACAAGCTGGTCGAGGTTTCGGAGGACGGCTCCTCGGTGACCTACGAGATCACCGACACGCCCGAGTCGCTCAAGGCCTTCCCCTTCCACTTTAAGCTCAACATGACCTATGCGCTCACCGGCGACGCTACGCTCACCCAGACCTTTGCCGTCACCAACACCGGCGACGTGGATCTGCCGTTCTCGGTGGGCGGTCACCCTGCCTTTAACGTGCCGGCCCCCGGTGCCGATGACGAGGCGTTCGAGGATTACGAGCTGGCGTTTACCGAGGCCTGGACTAACGAGGCCCCCGTCATCACGCCCGATGGCCTTATGACGTTCGGGGGCAGCTACAAGGCTCCCGATAACTCAGACGTGCTGCCCATCACGCACCGCAGCTTCGATAACGATGCCATCATGTTCACCGATGCCCCGGGTTCCACGCTCACGCTGCGCGGCCGCAAGTCGGGCCACGGCGTCAAGATCGACTTTGAGGGCTTTAAGTACATCGGCGTGTGGTCTGCCGCCAACGACGCCCCGTTTGTGGCGCTCGAGCCCTGGACCGGCCACACCACCATGGACACCGAGGACGACGTCTTTGAGCACAAGGTCAACACCATTACCTTGGCACCGGGTGAGACGGACGTTCGCAGCTTTAGCGTTACCCTGCTCTAGAGGTTCCGCCGTTCTAACGAACGACGGACCGGTCGACGCTGCGCGCCACCCAGAGCGACAATTTGTCATTCAAAAGGCACGGCATGACCAGAAGGTCTATGCCTTGCCTTTTTCATGCTAACTTGTTCGCTCTGGGTGGCGCTCGCTGGCATTGCCAAAACATCGACGCTCCCAATGACTACCGTGTGTCTATTAATTTTTCGAGCTTGTGCTGCGCTGCTGGTCGCTGGCGTATATCCTGTTAAGTCGTCAGCATACGATTCAACAGGGAAGGCAGATTATGCATTCTCCCCATCAACGCGACGCGCATCCACAGCTGGTGTGCAGCCGTCGCATCTTTTTGGGTAGCGCTCTCGCTGCGAGCGCTTCCGTCGTCGCCGGCGCGCTCGCCGGCTGTCAGCGTCCGTCCACGCTCAAGGTGGTTCAGCCCACGACGGGCGGCGGTCGCGACGACCTGTCCGATTCCGTGATCGGCAAGGATAAGATCCGCATCGGCATGGAGGCGGCCTACGCCCCGTACAACTGGCAGGTTTCCGAAGCCAGTGAGTTCACCATCCCCATCGACAACGTGCAGGGCGCCTATGCCGATGGCTACGACGTGCAGATCGCCAAGATCGTCTGCAAGGCCCTCGGTGGCGAGCCCGTTGCCGTCAAGCAGAGCTTCTCGGGCCTTATCGATTCGCTCAACAACGGCCAGATCGACCTCATCATCGCCGGTATGAGCGCCACGCCCGAGCGCGAGGAGTCGGTCGGCTTCTCCGACCCGTACTTCATTGGCTACTTTGGCCTGTTCGTAAAAGAGGGTTCCCCCTACCAAAATGCCACCAAGCTCAGCGACTTTAGCGGTGCCACGGTACTCGGCCAAAAGGACACCATGCTCGATACCGTCATCGACGAGATCCCGGGCGTTGTGCACAAGAACCCGGTCGATTCGGTTCCCACGGTGTTCTCGAATCTGCTGCAGGGCACGTGCGACGCCGTGACTTACAACACCGAGAACGAGAAGGGCTATATGGCCCAAAATCCCGGTATCGTCCCCATCCAGTTTGCCGAGGGCGAGGGCTTTAAGCAGGAGGTCACGGCAAATGTCGGTTGCCGCAAGGGCTCGGACAAGCTGCTTAAGCTCATCGACAAGACACTCAAGGGCATTAGCCAAGAGGAGCGCGACCAAATGTGGGACGCGTGCCTCGACCGTCAGCCGGCATAGGGAGGCAGCATGAAAACCATCAATCGTCTGGCCTCCTTTATCAAGGCCGACCACCGTTATGTGTACCTGGGCACGAGCGTTATCGCGGCGCTCGGCCTGGCGTTTAGCCAGCGCAACCCCACGCCGCTGAGCTTCTTGGCCCCCACCGGTATCTTCCAGGATTGCCTTTGGGCAATTCTTTGGGCCTGGCTCGTCGTATCGGCGGCGGCGCTCGTCACCAAACTCATGCACTGGAACGACTATCGCGAAAAATCGCCGTTCGCATCCGAGCGCTTCCGTCGCGGCGCGCGCCTGGGCAGCTATGTCGTCGTTGCTATTGCGGCGATCTTCTTTGTCGACCGCTGCGTCATGTCATTTATCGACCTGGTGCAAGTGAGCATTGTCTCGGACTCCAACCCCAGCGACTTTTTGTCGAGCCTGGTCTACATGACCTACAAGAGCGGCGACTTCTTTATCCGCGGCATCGAGATCACCATCGCACTTGCGACCTTCGGTACCGTCATCGCCTTTTTTCTGGCACTGCTCTTTGTGTTCCTGCGTATTCAGACCTTCGATCGCGTGGACAACGACCTAGTGCGCTTCTTTAAGAGCATCGGCCGCGGCTTTGCGACCGTCTACTCTACCATCGTGCGCGGCACGCCCATGATGGTCCAGGGCCTGCTCATCTATTACGCGGGCTTCACCGTTTTGCGCGGCATGGGCTTCGAGACCGCCCAGGCCAACCAGATCTGGAGTACCTTCACCGCCGGCCTCGTCACCATCTCGCTCAACTCTACCGCCTACATGATGGAGGTCCTGCGCGGCGGCATCGAGTCCATCGATCCCGGCCAGGCCGAGGCAGCGCGCTCGCTGGGCCTGTCGCAGTGGCAGGCTATGCGCAAGGTCGTGTTCCCTCAGGGTATTAAAAACGCGATCCCGGCGCTCACCAACGAGCTCATCATCAACATCAAGGACTCGTCGGTGCTCTCGGTCATCGGCGTGTTCGACCTCATGTACGCCACCACCACCGTCGCCGGCGTGTACTACCGCCAGATGGAGGTCTACTGCGTGGCGCTCGTGGTCTACCTGATCCTGACGCTCGTGGCGAGCCGCCTGCTCGAAGCCTTTGGCAAAAAGCTCGGCGCCGAGGCCCCGGCAACGCTGCCCAGCTCCAACTAGGCGCAAGACGAGGAGAATCATCATGGCAGATACCACTACCACCGGCGCTGTGGCCGCCGCACAAACTAAAGAGCCGCTCATCCGCGTCGAGGGCCTGCGCAAGAGCTTCGGTTCGCTCGAGGTGCTCAGGGGCATCGACCTGTCCGTTAACCCCGGCGAGGTCGTCACCATTATCGGCGCCTCGGGCTCGGGCAAGTCGACCTTCCTGCGCTGCCTCAACCTGCTCGAGACCCCGGACGCGGGCCACATCTGGTTCCACGGCCAGGACCTTACGGCCGAGCGCTGCAATATCAATAAACTCCGCGAGGACATCGGCATGGTGTTCCAGGGCTTTAACCTGTTCAACAACATGGATGTGCTCGACAACTGCACGCTTGCGCCCGTCACGCTCAAAAAGATGAGCAAGGCCGAGGCAGAGAAGGTCGCAATGGAGCATCTGACGAGCGTGGGGCTCGAAAAGTTCGCGCACGCCGCCGTGGGTCGCCTGTCCGGCGGCCAAAAGCAGCGCGTGGCCATCGCGCGCGCCCTGTGCATGAATCCGCAGATCATGCTGTTCGACGAGCCGACCTCGGCACTCGACCCCGAGATCGTGGGCGAGGTGCTCGAGGTCATGCGCAAGCTCGCGGCCGACGGCATGACCATGGTTGTCGTCACGCACGAGATGGCCTTTGCCCGCACGGTGTCCGACCGCGTGGTCTTTATGGACAAGGGCGTGGTGCTCGAGGACGCCGCGCCGGCCGAGCTCTTCGGCAACCCCAAACACCAGCGCACTCGCGAGTTCCTCTCTCGCTATCTCGAGGACAAATAACCGGCGCAAACGCCTACGTTGCAGGGCCGCTCCCGTGGGGCGGCCTTTGTCGTCACAATCGAAAGGATGTCATGGCCGAGGTTTGGCGCTTCTTTGCGCATGAGGACGATTTTGCCGATATGGACGAGGCCGGCGCGTGCGAGCGCTTGGGCCGCGTGCTGTCGTTTCCGACCATCTCGAGCATGGATGCCGAGGCGGTGGACTGGCAGCCCTTTGACGACCTGCGCGCCTATATGCAGCAGGCCTGGCCGCGCGTGTTTGCGGCGGGCGAGGTCGAGCTTATCGACCATTCACTACTGGTGACGCTTGCCGGCAGCGATCCGGCCCTTAAGCCCGTTATGCTCATGGGCCACATGGATGTGGTTCCCGTGGTGCCGGGTACTGAGACCGACTGGACGCACGCCCCCTTTAGCGGGCGCGTGGACGACACCTACATCTGGGGCCGCGGCGCGATCGACATGAAAGACCAGGTCGCAGGCATTCTCGAGGCTGTCGAGTATGCGCTGGCGCACGGTTGGCAGCACGAGCGCACGCTGCTCCTGGCCTTTGGCCAGGACGAGGAGACTACGCAGTACGGAGCAGGCGCCATTGGCCGTGCGCTCAAGGGGCGCGGCATTGAGCTTGAGTACCTGATCGACGAGGGCGACTACCGCATCGTTCCGGCTGCCGAGTACAGCGCGGGCGAGGGTTGGCTCATGCACGCCGACCTCGCGGAGAAGGGCTATGCCGATATCGTGTTGAGGACGCGTAGCGAGGGCGGGCATTCCTCCAACCCCTACGGGGGCACTTCACTCGAGGTGCTCAGCCGTGCCATCACCGCAATCTGCGATATCGAGTGGCCGACGCGCGTGACCGACTTGCTTGCCGCCCAACTCGTCGAGTTGGGGCTCTACACGGCCGATGAAATTGCCGCCAACGGGGACGCCATTGTCCGTGATTGCCTCGCCAGCAAAAAGCTCTATCCGCTGGTGACGACTACCTGCGCGCCCACGCAGATCGAGGGCGGCAGCACCGGTGCCAACGTGATGCCACAGGACATGTGGGCCAATATCAACTTCCGCATGCTCGAGGGCACGGGCGTGGCCGATGTCGCTACTCGCTGCCGCGAGGCCGTTGCCGCGGCGGGCCTTGCCGGGCGCGTGGAGGTCGAACTCGGCCCCGGCAGCTCCGAGCCTTCGCCGTCCCCGCGTGTCGGCGGGCCGGGGCTCGAGGCCGTCCGTGCCATCGCCGCCCACTATTTCCGTGAGCCTTTGGGGACGGAGGAAAACGGATTATTCGAGCCGGTGGCAATTGTGCCCTCGACCGTGATCGGTGCGACCGACGCTGCCAACTACCAGCGTATTTGCCCTGAGTGCATTCGCTTCTCGGCCTTTGTGGTTGATGACGACGAGTGTGATCGCGGCGTCCACGGCACCAACGAGCGCATCACCCGCCGTGCCTACCTCCAGGGCATCCGCTTCCTCGTCGCTCTACTCCAAACGCTCTAGAATGTGATAAAGCGACAGTCCCTTTGTTAGCCGTTGGGGACGTTCTCAAACGACTAGTCGTTAAGGAACGTCCCCAATGGCTGCGTCCAATCATTCCGTGCGGGTTATATGCAGGTTTGCCTGCGCACGCTATCATGTATGGGTTAGACCGCAACTATGTACCCCATACGCGAAGGGATGCGCATGTATCTGAAGATCGACATGTTCTAGCCGGGCTTACCCCCGTAGTGGCGCCGCGCGCCCCATCAACTCTGCCGATTTTCACCTTCACGCATATAAAGGAGTCCCGCCATGCGCGACAAGCTCGAAAAGATTATCAAGGCCTACGAGGAGCTCGAGAAGAAGCTCTCCGACCCGGCCGTCGCCTCTGATATCAAGGAGTTCACGCGTCTCAACAAGGAGTACGCGCACCAGTCCGACCTCATCGCCGCTTCGCGTGAGTACATCGGCGCGCTCGATGACATCGAGGCCGCCAAGGAGATGCTCCACGATACCACCGATGCCGATGAGAAGGAGATGCTCCAGATGGACATCTCCGAAAACGAGGCCAAGCTTCCCCAGCTCGAGGAAGACATCAAGTACATGCTCATCCCGAGCGACCCCAACGACGACAAGAACACCATCGTCGAGATCCGCTCCGCCGCCGGTGGCGACGAGGCGGCCATCTTTGCCGGCGACCTGTACAAGATGTATCAGCGCTTCTGCGAGTCGCGCGGCTGGAAGACCACCGTGCTCGACTCCAGCCCCAGCGAGGCCGGTGGCTTTAAGTCCATCGAGTTCAAGGTCGAGGGCGACCGCGTCTACTCCGTCATGAAGTTCGAGTCCGGCGTGCACCGTGTCCAGCGCGTCCCCAAGACCGAGTCCCAGGGTCGCATCCAGACCTCCACGGCAACCGTCGCCGTGCTTCCCGAGGCCGAGGAGATCGACGTTCAGATCAACCAGTCCGACCTGCGCATCGATACCTACTGCGCCTCCGGCCCTGGCGGTCAGTGCGTTAACACCACCTACTCCGCCGTGCGCATCACCCACCTGCCCACCAACACCGTGGTGCAGTCGCAGGAGCAGCGTTCCCAGATCCAGAACCGCGAGGTCTGCATGCAGATGCTGCGCGCTCGTCTGTACGAGATGGAGCTCGAGAAGCAGCAGGCAGAGCTCGGTGCCGAGCGCCAGAGTCAGATCGGCCACGGCAACCGTTCCGAAAAGATTCGTACCTACAACCAGCCCCAGGACCGCGTGACCGACCACCGCATCGGTTTCAACTCCACCTACAACGGTGTCCTTCTGGGCGACCAACTCGGCACCGTGATCGAGGCACTCGCCGCCGCCGAGCGCGCCGAGAAGCTGGCACAGGCTGTGTAGTGGGTTACGCGGTTTTGCCAAACCGCGTAACGGCTCGACGCTGCAAACGCCCCTAAGCGGCAATCTGACGTTCAATCGTCGGTCGCGTACCGAAGTACGCTTCCCTCCTCTTTCACGTCACCTTGCTCGCTTAGGGGCGTTTTCGCTGACTTATGCTCAACCTGCGGCGTTGTCTTGCTCCGGATGCAGTCATTGGGGACAGACATAAATGAGTACCTACCTGCGGCGTTGCCATCGCTGCCGAAGGTGGCAGTCGGGGACGTTCCTTTTCTGCCGGCAGTTTGGGACACTCCTTGTCAAGGTAGTCATCGGGGACGTTCTTAAATGACCAGTCAAATAAGAACGCCCCCGATGACTAGGTTGGGTATATTGCGTTGAGGTGTTATTCGATTGGTTTCAGTGGCTGTTAAGCCATCTACCTGCTTAAAGCAATTAACGGCATGCATCTGCAATTGAAAATATTGCTCGAAAAAACGTCCAAGAAGTCGCGGGGCCTTTTTTGGCGCGTCGCGCGTCAAGCGATGTGGCAAGTATTTGGTTAGATATTGGTCAGTTTTGGGGCAACCTTGCCAAAAACTTGACGGATGCAGATTTAGACGTCGACGAATGAACAATTCAGGTGGGCTCCAAGCAAAAATCTGGGCTGATTCTCGATAATCGCCTTCAATCGTCCCTTGTCAAGCGCTGGCCTCGCGTACAATCTGCTCCGACATTCGCGCGCCGCCCGGCGCTTAAGAGGGGAGGGCCCCATGGCAAACGAGATCTGGACCATCAAGCGTTGTCTCGAGTGGACCAAGGAGTACCTAGCCGAGCGCGGCGAGGAGCACCCCCGTCTTTCTGCCGAGTGGCTGCTGTGCGCAGCTACGGGTCTGGCGCGCATCGACTTATATATGCGCATGGACGAGACGCTTAACGCGGCCCAGCTCGAGACCATGCACGCGGCGGTCGTCCGTCGCGCGAAGGGCGAGCCGCTGCAGTACATCACCGGTAGCACGCAGTTTCGCATGATCGACGTCGCGTGCGCCCCCGGTGTGCTCATTCCGCGCCCCGAGACCGAGATGCTCGTCGAAGAAGTCCTCAATTATCTGGATGCCGAGGTGCTGAGCCCCGAGGCTGCTGCCCGTCAGCGTGTTGAGCTGCCTTGGAACGATGAGGTCGAGCAGGCCCGCAAAGCCGAGGCGGCGCTGGCCGACGAACGCGCGACCGCCGAGCGCCGTGCTGCCAACCTGACGGCCGCCGATGAGGCTGCGCTGGGTAGCGACGTGCTCGGTAGCCGCGCCTATGCCGAGGAGCTTGCCGATCGCGAGGCCGAGGAAGCCGCCGCGCAAGCAGCAGAAGCCGAAGCCGCAAAAGCCGCCGAGCCCGAGCTCGACGAATACGACATCGCCATCGAGGGCGCCGACCAGGAGACGGTTTCAGCTCAGGATGCCGCTGCGCCTGCCCCAGCCGAGCCCCGCACTGCCCGCGTTCTCGAGGTCGGCTGCGGCACGGGCTGCATTTCGCTCTCCCTTGCCTGGGAGCGCCGCGGCCACGTTACCTGCACCGCCACCGATATCGAGCCGCGCGCCATCGATCTGGCCACCAAAAACCGCGACGCGCTCGGCCTCGCGGCAGATGAGGTTGCCTTCAGCCTCACCAACCTGGTGAGCTCCATTCCCCACGACGAGTGGGGCACCTTTGATGTGCTCGTCTCCAACCCGCCTTACATCCCGACCGGCGTCATGCGCTCGCTGCCGCACGAGGTCAAGGACTTTGAGCCCGATCTGGCGCTCGAGGGCGGCGCCGACGGCCTCGATATCTTCCGCCGCCTGCTCAACGCGGCGCCCTACATGTTGTGCGCTGGCGGCCTCTTTGCCTGCGAGCTCTACGAGGGCGCGCTCGACGCTGCGGCCGAGCTCTGCCGCCAAGCGGGTCTGTCGGACGTGCGCATCGTCCACGACCTCACCGATCGCCCCCGCATCGTCCGAGCCATCGTCGCCGAGTCCAAACAGCGCCAGTAATATTTATTAACTGGTTAGCAAAAATTATAAAGTAGTTTATAATTAGGACGGCTGAAAGAGGTCGGCCCATGCAACCCCCTACCTTTCGGGAAATCATTGCCCTACTCAAGCACGATGGATTCGTGAAGGTCGCGCAAGTCGGTAGTCATGCTAAGTATGTTTCTGGTGACCGTGTTGTCACCGTGAACGGCTCTGGTGGTGATCGACCAAAGAAGGGCACGTGGGCAAGTATTCGTCGCCAAGCTGGATGGTAGTTGGAGGCAAAATGAGGCAGCGATTTACCTATGACTGCGTTCTCATAAAAGAAGACGACGGTTACTGCGCCAGCTTCCCGCAGATTCCCGGCGCCTTTGCCGATGGCGATACGCGCGAAGAAGCGATTGCCCATGCCACCGAGGCACTGATGGCGTTTTTGGCCGACGACCTCAACAACGGTTTGACTCCGGCAGGGTACGAACGCTCGGCCGAGGTCGTGGCCCTTTCAGTCGAAATCGACCACGAGGACGCTCGGGAAGCGGCGTGCCGAACATTTAAAGACGCAGCGCTGGACCTCAAAGTCTCCGCTCCGCGGATTACCGCGCTGGTCAAAGCCGGCAAACTCGATGTTGAACTCGTCGACGGCCGTCGGATGATAACGATAGACAGTATCGAGCGTTACGCCGCCCAAGAACGTCACGCCGGAAGACCAAAGAAGTTCGTAGCCGTCCAATAACCCCCTCACTTTCACCGACTACTAGAGCCGCTCACCGAACCGACATGCGCTCTGGGCAAATAGGTTGAACGTTTCGTGCGAGAATGCCCCACAGTAA
>ERZ894226.1082-NODE-1082-length-12204-cov-5.907482_pt1 | contig 12204 bp, 9 predicted proteins | sample MGYA00380294_ERZ894226 | MGnify/ENA primary metagenome ERZ894226 (study PRJEB32331, sample SAMN06328434) | human gut metagenome | biome: human gut microbiome; feature: stool | host: Homo sapiens | collected 2014-10-29 ... | reverse complement strand
GGAAGGTAGATGACAGGCGCGCTTTCCGTATGATTCGAATAAACGGTTATCTGCTTTTGATGCGCTTCCATGACGGGCTTCTCTCAGTGTTGTGATATCGGCAGCCCCAATTGTCGCACGCCAGCGTATGCCGGTTGGGCTAGACCAAAGACAATCTCGTGCATCCCCTGCGGACGCATATGGAAAACGCCACCGCCGGAGGGGAGCTCGGCGGTGGCGTTGCTAAACGGTGTGCGGGCTAGCACTTCTGTGGGTGCCGTCTCGCGCGTTAAAGGCCAAAGGCGTTTATGAGCGCTTGCGGCTCACCACGGCGCCTACGGCGATGGCGGCTGTTCCCGCAAGGACGGTTGCCACGATGGCCGCACCCGAGGTGTCGCCGGTTGCCGCGAGCACGCCGGTAGTCTTGGCTTTCGTGGTTGAAGCCGCAACGGCCTTGGTCGGCTTTGAGCCCTCAGGCTTGGGGTTCTGCTTGGACTCCGCGGGCTTGCTTTCTGCGGGCTTGGTCTCGTCGGGCTTGGGGTCTTCCGGCTTGGCTATCTCGGGAGGTGCGATGGTCGTACTTTTGGCGACTGCTTTGATATAGAGGGAGTCGACCGTGGCGTCGCCCGTGCCGATGGCTTGGCCTGCCTCGTAGATGCCGTCACGGAGCTTGCGATAGTCAATGACCTTGCCGCCTTCGGGCGTCTGGATGGCGGCGTTCTCAATCTTGATGGTGCCGATTGTCTTGCCGTCAGCGCTCATGGCACGGGCAAAGATTGCTGCTGTATCTCCTTCGGCCGTTACCTTGCTGCGGATGATCGAGATGACTGCGGGTGTGACGCCCTCGCTGGTCTGGGCGATGATGCCGATGTTCTCGCCTTGGGGTTCGCGCCTCGTCTCGCCATCTTGGTTTTCGCTGTAGGGGATGGGGCCGTCGCCGTTCTCGACATAGCGGGCTATGGCCTTGACAACGGAGTCGCTGATGTAGATGTGGCCGCCCTTCTCGTTGGGTCGATCGTTTCTGGTGGAGAATGCAGCCGAAACCTCGCCTTCCGCAAACGCGTCCACGGTGGAGCCGTTCTTGACGACGATGTCGTCCTGGTAGGTGAAGAGGGCGTTGGCGCCACCGTATCTGCCTTTACTTGCACGGACCGTCACGTTTGCATGATCGAGGGTGATGCCCTTGTGGGCATAGACGCCATATTCAACACCGTTTACGTTGAGGGAGGCGTTTGTGGCTGCGAGGCTGCCCTTGGCCTCGACGGCAGCGTCTTTCTCGGAGCTTGCCTTGACCTGGTTGCCGTCCGAGATGTTGATATTACCGCCGCTCCAAAGGGCCTCACCATCGGCTGAGCTTGCCTCGACCGTCCCGCCACCCTTGATGGTGAGGTTCTTGTCGGCTCCAATACCCTTGTCCTTGGTAGCCCTGGCGGTGACGGCTCCGCTGTCGTCAATCGTGATATTGCCGTTTGCCCTGATGCCATCCGATGCACCCGTGGCGTTGACGTTGCCCGAACCTTTGATAGCGAGATCACCTCCGGCATTGATGGCATCAAACCCAGTGCTCGTGGCGTTGACGGATCCGGCTCCGTCGATGTTGATATTACCCGTGGAGAGGATAGCGTCCTCAGTAGATGTCACGCTGAGCGTGCCGCCCTCGTCGCCTTGGATATTGAGCTCGGCATTCTCGTTAGTGCCATGAGAAACGTTGATGCTTTCGATCCATTCGGCAGTGACGATGTTGGTTCCCGAGTAATTCACGTTGAGCTTGCCTGCGGCCTGGATCTCGCCGCCGTTATAGTTGTTGAGCTTCAAGTCGTCGGCGCCGTCCCACGACCAGGTACCGGCCTCGTCGCTCGCCGCGGTGTTGTACTTGTTGCCGCCGACCTTGACCCATTCCGCTGCGAGCGAGACGCTCGGCATGAGCAGCGAGCTCACCGTGAGCGCGCACACGGCGCCCGCGACGATGCGGCGCGTCACGCGGCGCCAGCTGCCGTGCGCGAGTCCTATGCGACGGCGAACGTCGGGTTCGGCAACATGGGTTCCGGCGGTAGTGTCATTGCGTTTGGGGGTCGTGAACAAGGTTGCCATGGTTGCTTCCGTTCTCATAGGGCCTATACGACTAGATTCAGCGTATCTGCTGGATGTTGCCGGCGGTAGTGCCGTTTGGAGGGCAAAATGGCCAAAATGGGGGAGAAATAGGCCGCACGCCGGCGCAGGGACCGGCGCTAAAAGAAAAGCGCGGGGCCGCATGGCGACTCCGCGCTTTATTGTTCAGCTTTTGCAGCCTTGCCCTTACGCTACGAAGAAGTAGACGAGGAAGGCAAGGGCCGCGATCCACCCGTCCCGTGCGAAAAAGTGTTTACGAGCGCTTGCGGCTCACCACGGCGCCCGCGGCGATGGCGGCTGTTCCTGCAAGGGCGGCTGCCACGATGGCTGCGCTCGAGGCGTCGCCGGTTGCTGCGAGTTTGCCGGTGATCTTGGCTCCCGTGGCTGCAACTGCAACGGTCTTGGTCGTCTTCGTGCCCTCGGACTTGGAACCCTCGGGCTTGGTCTCGCCGGGCTTCTCCTCGGGTTTGATCTCCTCGGGAGGCGCGATGACCGTGCTCTTGGCGACAGCTTCGTCGTAGGGGGAGTCGACCGTGGCGTCGCCCGTGCCGATGGTTTGACCCGCCTCGTAGGAGATGCTGGAGCCGTACTCTTCTTCGTAGCGATAGTTAATGATCTTGCCGCCTGCGGGCGCCTGGATGGGAGCGCCTTCAATCTTGATGGTGCCGATCGCCTTGCCATCTTCGCTTATGGCAAGAGCGAAGATTGCCGCCGTGTCTCCCTCAGCCGTGAGCTTGCTGCGGACGATCGAGATACTCGCGGGCGTGATGCCCTCGTAGGTCTGGGCGAAGATACCGATGTTCAGACCCCTAGGCTCAGGGATGACCGCGCCGCTTTGGTCGTTGCTGTAGTGATCGGGGCCATCGCCACCGGTCTCGACATAGCGGGCTATAGCCTTAACAACGGAGTCGCTGATGTAGATGTGGCCGCCAGCGACGTTTGGCTGGTGGTTTCTGGTAGAGATTGCAACCGAGAATTTGCCTTCCGCGAACGCGTCCACGATGGAACCATTCTTGATGACGATGTCATCCCCGTCAGTGATGAGGGCGATGGCCTGGCCGCCGCTCGCGCTTGTACGGACCGTCACGGTCGCGTGATCGAGCGTAACGCCCTTGTAGGCATAGACACCATATTCAACACCGCTTGCGTCAAGGGAGGCGTTCGTGACCGCGAGACTGCCCTCAGTGTCGACGGCAAGATCTCCCTCGGAGTTCGCCTTGACCTGGCTGCCGCCTGAGATGTTGATGCCGTCTTCAGCCCAAATCGCCGCTTCTTCTATCGAGCTTGCTTCTACCTTGCCACCGCCTTTGATGGTCAGGTCACTGCCTGCGGCGATGCCGTAGCCTTCGCCTCCTTTAGCGATCACTGTGCCAGAGGAATCGATGGTGGTCTTGCCCTTGGATTGGATACCTTCGGTATCGCCCGTTGCATTCACGGTGCCCGAGCCCGTGATAGAGAGGTCGCCCTTTGCCTCAATTCCGTCGGCAGTAGTACTTGTGGTGTTCACGGTGCCTGGGCCAGAAATGGAGAGGTCGCCTGTGGATTTAATTGCATCGGTCTCGGCTGTCACATTGAGCTCATCCGTGCTATTCGAGCTCGTTATGTTCAACTCCGCTTTCTGGTTAGTGCCATCCTGCGCTTTGATGGCGGCTCCGGTGTAATCGGGCTCGGTTTTCACGGTGTTCTTGCCCTCGTACGCAATGTTGAGCTTGCCTGCAGCATTGATCGCACCGCCGTCATAGCCGTTGAGCTTCATATCGTCGGCGCCGTCCCATGACCAGGTGCCAGCCTCGTCACCCGCCGCGGTGCCAGCGTCATACCGGCTGCCGCCGACGTCCACCCACTCGGCCGCGAGCGAGACACTCGGCATGAGCAACGAGCTCACCGTGAGCGCGCAGGTCAGACCACAGACGATGCGGCGCGTCACGCGACGCCAGCTGCCGTGTGCGAGCAACGTGCGACGGCGCACGTCGGGCTCGACAAAATGGGCTCCAGAGGTTTTGTCATTGCGCTTGGGGGTCGTGAACAAGGCGGCCATGGTTACTCCCATCCTCATAGGGCCTATGCGATTACGCCCAGCATATCTGCAGGATGTAGCCGGCGGTAGTGCCGTTTGGAGGGCAAAATGTCCAAAACTTGGGAAGCAATACATCGCGCGTCCGTGCGTTGCCTGGCTTTAAAAGAAAAGCGCGGAGCCGCTCGATGCGACTCCGCGCTTTGGTGTTCTGCTTTGGCAGCTTTGCCGCTACGCTACAAAGAAGTAGACGAGGAAGGCAAGGGCTGCGATCCACATGAGCGGTTTGATCTTGGAGGCCTCGCCCTTAAAGAGCGCGACGATCACGTAGGCGATAAAGCCCAGACCAATGCCGGCAGAGATGGAGTAGGTGAAGGGCACGCCGGCGACAATCATGAACGCCGGGAAACCCTGCGACACGTCGGACCAGTCGATCTCGGAGGCCTCGCTCATCATGAGGTAGCCGACGTAGACCAGGGCACCGCAGGTGGCGGCGCTGGAAACGATGGTGACGATGGGGGAGAAGAACGCGGCGAGAATGAACAGCACGCCGGTGGTGACGGAGGTGAGGCCCGTGCGGCCACCGTCGGCAGCGCCAGAGGTGGACTCGACGAAGGTGGTGATGGAGGAGACGCCCATAAAGCCACCGGCAGCAGCGGCCACGGAGTCGACGACCAGGATGGGGCGGATGTCCTCGACATTGCCGTCCTCGGTCAAGAACTCGCCCTGCTTGGCGACGGCCATCGCGGTGCCCATGGTGTCAAAGAAGTCGCTCATGAGCAGCGAGAAGGCAACGACGAGCAGCATCGGGTCGGTCAGAACCTTCACGATGGCCATGTTGCCATCAGCGGTGCTGGCAAACGGGGCGCCAAAGGTCGAGAAGTCGAGCGGTGCGATAAGGCCCTCGGGCGCATGGGTGACGCCCAGCGGAATACCGGCGATAACGGCGACGATGATGCCGATGAGCAGCGAACCCGGCACGTTGCGGGAAGCCAGGGCAACCGTCACGACGATGGAGATGATGCCGACGATAAAGGTGGGGGAGGCGATGTCGCCCAGGCCGACGAGCGTACCGGCGCCAGCGGTGATGATGCCGGCGTCGCACAGGCCGATCATGGCGATGAACAGACCCAAGCCAACCGAGATGGCGTGGCGCAGGACCACAGGGATGGCATCCATGATGGCCTCGCGCAGGCCGCAAAGGACGAGCAGCAAGATGACGATACCCTCGAGGAAGATAACGCTCATGGCCACGTGCCAGTCACCGCCGCACATGGTGGTGGCGATGCCCGCGATCATGGCGTTGATGCCCAGGCCCGACGCGCAGGCGAGCGGGCGGTTGGCGAAGATGCCCATGCAGATGGTCATGATGCCGGCGCCCAGGCAGGTGGCGCAGGCGAGCGCTCCCGCATCGATGCCAGCGCCCGAGAGCACCGCGGGGTTGACGGCGATGATGTAGGCCATCGCCAGGAATGTTGTCAGTCCAGCGCGAAGTTCGGTCCCGATTGTGGACTTGCGCTCACTGACGTGAAAAAGTTCGTCCATGCATACCCTTTCCTTGTTCGGCCCCGAGTTTAGGCCGATTGACACGAACTCACCCACTATAGCCCCTTTACAACACTGTTGTTCCTCGCATGTTGATGTTCGGCGCTTTGTAGCAGACGGACGGTATTTTTCGCATGAAAATGTGTGGGTACCGTATACTTAAGCGGTTACAACGACCCCTATGGAGGAACGTATGATTAAAGAGCTCTGCCACGACGAGGCTATCCTGTCCCAGCGTTGCGAGGTTGCGACCGTCGAGGACGAGTCGGTTGCTCAGGACCTGATCGATACCATCAAGTCGCTCGACGATGCCGGCTGCCTTGCCGCTAACCAGATTGGCGTTACCAAGAAGGTTTGCGTCTACTTGGACGATGCCGGCGAGCCCCACGTGCTCTACAACCCTCGTCTGGTGTTTGGCCTGGGCGCCAGCAAGATGGAGGAGAGCTGCCTGACGCACGACGAGATCACCAAGTCCACGCGCTACATCAAGTGCAAGGTCGCCTTTGACCAGATCGTCGACGGTAAGATGAAGGAGTGCCGCCGCGACTATGCAGGCTTCGAAGCTCAGATGATCCAGCACATGATTGATCACTGCCAAGGCAAACTTGTCTAGGGTGGTTCAATTGGGGACCGAATTTGCGGTCTTTGTCCCGGGCGTGACATTGTTGTCATGTCCGGGCTTTTTTTGTTTAGCGCCTCTTTGTTTGGTGACAATGAGTTTAGCAAGAACGAAAAGCTAGGAGGCGCTATGTGCACGAGCATTCGATTTACCGATAATTCTGGCCACATGTATCTGGGCCGTAACCTCGACTGGAGCTTTGACTACGGCCAACAGGTTCGCGTGATGCCGCGCGGGTTTCACATTCCGTATTCGTTTATCGACGACGCGACAGCGGCACACGCGGTGATCGGTATGTGCATCGATTACAAGAACTATCCCATGTTTTTCGATTGCGGTAACGATGCGGGTCTGGCTGTGGCGGGGCTCAACTTTCCCGGCTATGCCGAGTATGCCGATGACCCTGTCGACGGCAAGACCAATATCGCGGCCTATGAGTTTCCCCTGTGGGTGGCAGCGACGTTCTCGACGGTCGATGAGGTCGAGGCCGCGCTGCGCGACACGGTGATTGTCGCCAAATCTGCCGGAGAGGGACTGGGCGTGTCACTGCTCCATTGGATTATCGGCGACAGCCAGCGCAGCATCGTGGTCGAGATGATGGCTGACGGCCTGCATGTATACGACGATCCGGTCGACACCCTTGCCAACCAGCCCACCTTCCCGTGGCACATGGAAAACCTCCGCACCTATATCACCGCCACAAGCGATTTTCCGCAGACGGCGACGTGGCGTGGCGCCGAGCTTAAGCCCTATGGAGCCGGTGCCGGCATGCGCGGCATTCCCGGCGACTGCTATTCGCCGAGCCGTTTTGTAAAGGCAGCGTACCTCAACGCCAATTACCCGCAAAAAGACAGCGAGGCCGAAAACGTCGTCCGCATGTTCCGCTCGCTCGAAGGCGTGGCGATGATCGAGGGAGCGTCCAAGATGGGCGATGGCAAGTTCGAGAAGACCATCTACACCGGATGCTTTAGCGCGCGCACGGGCAATTATTACTACGCGACCTACGATGACCCGTCGATTCGCTATGTGAGCCTGATAGATGCCGAGGGTGCGAGCCCCGATGGGCTCGTGGTTCCCGAGCCGCGTCGCTCGTAGCCGATAGCTTCACTGCAATGCAAAGCGGCCCTGCATCTCCCGTGAGGTGCAGAGCCGCTGTCGTCGATGGTCGACGTCGCTAGAAGTTGACGTCGTTGAGTTGGGTGCTCTCGAGACCGTCGAGCTGTTGCCGTTCGGGCGTATCGGCGACGCTTAGGTGTGATGCTGCGGCGGTAGCTCGCCCGACGCCATCAGGTCGCCAACAATCTGGCGCAGGTAGGCGTTGACGCGCTGGTTGACCTTAAAGCCCAGGTCCAAGCGCACGCGGAACAAAAAGTCCGTGCCAAAGGTCTCGACGGAATACTCGTGCGTATAGGGCTCGTCGGTGACATGCACGTTGATGAACCAGTATGCCTTGGCGCGCTTGGGGTGTTTGTCCAGGATGGAGTAGAGCACGTCGCGGTCGAGCGTGAGCGGGTCGGGGCTGTTGGTGAGAAACACGAGGTTGTCGGCGAGCACGGGATAGGTCTCGTCGTTGCGCAGGCGGTCGAGCTGATCAATGTACTTGGAGACGGGCAGCAGGATCGTTTGCGTGCGCTCGATGGCGAGGCCGTAGGCGCACTTTTATGCCGTCTTCATACATATATGAGCAGTGTGGCACATTGGGTTATTTTAGACAATAATCCCCAGCTGGGGATTATTCATGTATGCAGGTAGCATTTCAAAATAGGGGCGCATCCGCTGAATGGTTCTGCTGCAATGTGATAACCGCGGACAGACCCTGCTTTGAAACTGAAGAGGGGCTTTTAGGCGCGTGCTGCCTGGGCGATACCGGTCTTGGCGCTTGCGCGTTTGCCGGCGAGTTCGCAAAAGATCGCGCCGCCGATGATAAGCGCGGCGCCCATCAGGCGGACCGGCGTTATGGCTTCGCCCAAGAGGACGGCGGAGAATACGACGGCCGAAAGCGGCTCGAGGTAGCCGACGACCGCGACGGTCTGCACGGGCAGCTTGGCGACGGCGCTAAAGTAGAGCAGGCAACCGATGCCGGTGTTGACGACGCCGAGCATAGCGACGGCGCGCCAATCTATGCCTGCGGCGATGCCGGGGGATAAGAACGAGGGGACTCCCTGGGTGGCGAGTGTGAGGACAAGCGCGGTCACAAAGGCAGCGCTCACCTGGAGCGCGGAGTTCTCGAGGCCTTCGATGTGCGGCGCTCTCTTGCTGGCAATGACCATCAATGCATAGCAGAAGGCCGAGGCGATGCCGCAGACGATGCCCACAATGGGCATATTGCCGCCGAGACCTTGCGCCGCAATGAGAAAAGCGCCGCAGGCGACGGCGATAAACCCGGCGATTTTGCCGCCGGTCAGCTTTTCGCCAAAGATGAGCGGGGAGAGCGCCATGACAATGATGGGGCCGCAGTAGTACAGCAGCGAGGATACGCCGACGCCGATCGTCTGGTAGGCGCGGAACAGAAAAATCCAGCTGGCGCCCAGCGCAGCTCCCGAGAGGAGGAGGGCCGCGGCTTCGCGGGGACGAGATGGCGCCTGCAACTTATGGTGTTGGGTAGTGGCGAGGATGGTTACAAGCGAGAGGGCTCCCAGAAAAGTGCGTAGCAGCACGATATCGGAGCTCGGCAGCGCGATGGCAGCGGCGATGATGCCGTTGGAGCCAAACAATAGCAATGCTGCTAAGTACGTAAACAGTCCGTTGTTCATGCGCTTCCATCCCCTCTATATCCGAGCATGTTCACTATGGGTGAACTGGCTTTAGAAGAAAAGCGAATATAATGCATGGATAACATGACAAAGACTCATGCAAAGGTGGAGGGGTGCCGTGGAGACGAATATTCAAAAGATGCAGGTGCTGCTCGAGACGGTGCGCGCCGGCAGTTTTACGCGCGCCGCCGAGCGGCTGAGCTATTCGCAGTCGGGCGTGAGCCGTATGGTGGCCGATCTCGAGGCCGACTGGGGCTTTAAAGTGCTCGATAGAAGCCGCGAGGGCGTAGTGCTTTCTGCCGATGGGCGGCAGGTTATGCCGGCAGTCGAGGCGTTATGCGAAGAGTTTGGCCGCCTGCAGCGACGGGTGGATGAGATGCGCGGGCTCATGCGCGGCAAAATCTGCATCGGTACGTTTTCGAGTGTGGCGACCCACGTGTTGCCGCCGGTGATTGCGCGTTTTCGCGCCGATCACCCGGACGTCGATTATGAGTTGCTGATGGGCGATTACTCAGAGATTGAACAATGGGTGGCGGAAGGTCGCTGCGACCTGGGCTTTATTCCGCGCGAGCCACGCGGCGCCGGCATGGCGTCGCGACCGTTGGTGCAAGACGAGCTGATGGCCGTGGTGCCAGCGGACTCCTCGCTTGCCACCGCGGAGGTCGTTTCCCTTGCCGATTTGGCCAACGAGCAGTTTATCCTGCTGGAACGCGGTAGCGACGACGAGATTACGCCGCTGTTTCGCCGCGCGGGCCTGGCGGTGCGCTCTAAGCTGTCGACTTGGGATGACTATGCGATTATGGCTATGGTCGAGGACGGCCTGGGCGTGAGCATTCTTCCCGCGCTCATCTTGCGCCGCTGCCAGTTCGATGTTGCCGTGCGTTCGCTCGAGGGACATCCCCATCGGCAGATCAATGCGATATATCGCACGGCTGACGTTTCGCTTGCCGCCGCTCGATTCCTTGAATACCTCTAAACGCGTACACGTCATTGTCCGCTTTGGGCAAATCTCGGAGTCCGGTACGTTTTCTTATGAAATTGAACTTTCGAATGAGGTGCCGCGTTATACTGCTTGCTAAATTGAACCATGGTTCAATTCGTGTTCTATAAATTGAACTTTGCCAGCAAGGAGGTTCCTGTGGCCCAAGAGACGTTTAGCGATCGCCTGCGACAGACTATGTCCGATCGCGACGTTCGCCAGTCGGACGTGATCCGCGCATCGGAGATGCTCGGCAAAAAACTCGGCAAGAGTCAGATGAGCCAATATGTGAGCGGCAAGACGACCCCGCGGCGCGATGTGGCTGAGCTGCTCGCCCGTATTTTGGAGGTCGATGTTACCTGGCTGCTTGCCGGCGACGCCGATCAAGGCGAGGCATCATCACCCCGCAACGATTCCAAGCCCGAACCCCATCCCTCAGCTCAAATTGCAAGGAGCACCACCATGCGTACTTTTTCTAAGTCCACCAAGCTCGATAACGTCCTGTATGACGTGCGCGGTCCCGTCGTCGACGAGGCCGCCCGTATGGAGGACGAGGGAGAGCGCATTCTCAAGCTCAACATCGGCAACCCGGCGCCCTTCGGTTTCCGCACGCCCGATGAGGTCATCAAGGACATGCGCCAGCAGCTGCCCGACTGCGAAGGCTATTCCAACTCGCGTGGCCTGTTCTCCGCGCGCAAGGCGATTATGCAGTATTCGCAGATCAAGGGCCTGCCCAACGTTCAGATGGAGCATATCTACACGGGCAACGGCGTGTCCGAGCTCATTCAGCTTTCGATGAACGCACTGCTCGACAATGGCGACGAGATTCTGATCCCCAGCCCCGACTATCCGCTCTGGACGGCGTGCGCGACCCTTGCCGGCGGTCATCCCGTGCACTATCTGTGCGATGAGCAGGCGGATTGGTATCCCGACCTGGAGGATATGGAGTCCAAGATCACGAGCGCGACCAAAGCCCTCGTCATCATCAATCCCAACAACCCCACGGGTTCCGTCTATCCGCGCGAGGTGCTCGAGGGTATCGTTGAGATCGCGCGCAGGCACCAGCTGATGATTTTTGCCGACGAGATCTACGACCGCCTGTGCATGGACGGCTACGAGCACGTTTCCATTGCATCACTTGCCCCCGACCTGCCCTGCGTCACCTTTAGCGGCCTTTCCAAGTCGCACATGATCGCGGGCTATCGTATTGGCTGGATGGTGCTTTCGGGCAACCAGCGCTGCATGAGCGACTTCATCATGGGTATCAACATGCTCTCCAACATGCGCCTGTGCTCCAACGTGCCGGCTCAGTCGATCGTTCAGACGGCACTCGGTGGTCATCAGTCCGTTAACGACTACATCCGTCCCGGCGGCCGTGTCTACGAGCAGCGCAACTTTGTGTATGAGGCACTCAACAAGATCGACGGCATCTCGGTGGTCAAGCCGCGTGCGGCGTTCTATATCTTCCCCAAGATGGATGTGAAGAAGTTCAACATCACCGATGACGAGCAGTTTGCCCTCGACCTGCTGCACGAGAAGAAGATCCTGATCACGCGCGGCGGCGGCTTTAACTGGGCCGAGCCCGACCACTTCCGCATCGTGTACCTGCCGCGCATGGAAGTGCTCAAAGAGTCGCTCGAAGACCTCGCCGACTTCTTCGATCATTACCGCCAGGCGTAACGGCAAAGGTAGCCTGTAATGAAACGGTCGGCCCGCAACGGATGCGGGCCGACCGTTTTCTGTCTAAGCCCGTGCTGTTAGCACTTGTCTCGTTGAGCGGGCGAGGTTCGCGTGTGAGCGGTAAGTTCTATTCCAAAATGGAATACAGTGGGCTTAAGCTGGAATTGATGTCCGGGTATCTGCTTTTCTAGAATGTTTTCAACAAGATGAAAGGCGGTTCCAACCAATGATTATCGATGCAAATTCCTACTGGTTCGACGAGCACATCTTTCATGACGAGACGCTCTGCGAACAGTTTTTGGCCGAGGTACCCCGCGCCTATGACACCGAAGGCTATCTGACCATGAATTCCGCCGGCAAACGACAGATCGTGATCGAGATGCCCGCCGGTTCTCCGGGTCTTAACTACATTGAGGGCGACTACACCCTCGAGAAGCGCTTGGCCGATATGGATGAGGCGGGGGTCGACAAGGCGATCCTCAAGCTCCCCGGCTGCCACGAGTGGATGTCGCTCGAGATGTGCCGG